>Ga0315909_10006380_pt1 | contig 13320 bp, 21 predicted proteins | sample LakEriMetagenome_11_FD_203527 | JGI IMG/M metagenome (GOLD analysis project Ga0315909, IMG submission 203527) | Freshwater fungal communities from buoy surface, Lake Erie, Ohio, United States - Buoy 2 MA125 | ecosystem: Environmental > Aquatic > Freshwater > Lake | place: USA: Lake Erie, Ohio...
CTCTTCAACTTCTAATATTTTATAGTAATCTTTCATATATGGAAAACTTCATGGTGGTATTATTCAAGGATAAAAAAAAGAAAAAAATTCTAAAGAAATTTATCACTTACAAACGAGCAAAACAATTTTACAAAACTTTGATGGACAAATCAAAGGAAATAATTTTTGATGTTAAAGTTCAATCAGGAAAGGAATGTAAGTTTGAACTCGGGTTAGTAGAACTGTCTTCGAAACAACTCATACCTGTATATATGACAGATGAATTCGGAAGGAATATCAAAGTAAAGTTGGATGAAGATGGTATGACACTTTTTGAAATATCCCCTTACAAAAAAGAAGAACTCATATTCGATATTAAGGAGAATAGAAAAATTACTGTAGAAAAATTTATTAAAAGTTATTTAAAAGGGGATGGAATGAAAATGATATCTTCTTTGAATAATAAAATTGTTGTTCAAGAAAATGAAAAAATAAACTTGTTTACATTAAAATCCGAAAGTGAATCAGAGAGATTTATTGATTGTGTATCATCTCATTTTTTCAAAATTAAAAGATCTGATTGTTTATTTGTAAAAGATTCATCAACACCCCAAAGGAAATACCTCTACACTCTATTGGAAGCTTCAGGTATTGACAAAAAAATTCTTTATAGAAAGTTTACGACGTTACCTCGGTCAAAATGAAATGGAACTCAGTTCCTGAGATGTCAATCGAAAATTGTTTGTGTTGTCTATCAATTTCTCTGAAATGGTTTATAACACCGGTATATTCACCTTTGGGTAACTCGAAAATTATAGTCGCCTTGCCACTGAAAATGGACTGGCATGACTCTGCAATCAAAGCTAATTTTTCTAATTCCCCCAAAGTAGGATTTTTATTCTCTGCCATAATGTAAGATTTTTTTCGATTGGAAATAAGTCCTCTTTTTTTAGTTTTGTAATCTCTTGTATATACTTCTGTTTGGACTTTTCAATCTCTCTTTTATCTTTAGTCTTTTCGCTTTCTAACCAATTAAGAATCGACTCTTTCCTCTTCGTGTTGCTCATTTTCTAAGTCATCAGTATCTTCTACTAAGTCCATTTCTAATTCAGGTGTTTCTTCACGATCGTCGAAATCAAAATATAGACTTTGTAATTTATCCAAATCCGTCTTTTCGAAAGTAGTTTTCAGTTGTTCGACGGTTTGTTTAAATAGTTTTTCTTTTATTTCTTTTTCTTTATTCAGCTTGATGATTTTTAAAATCCTTGTCATCGTCTTTGAAACTTCAGCTTCATCAACTATACAGACAAATGAAATCCCTTTCAAATTGGTGTTTTCAACTTCGAATCCAAGTATTTGCGATTCATCAACCATAGATTTTGGCATAGACCATTTTGTGGGGAATACCATATCGAAACTGAAATAGTTTTTCAGTTTTCTAATTGATTGGATATATTCTACGAATGGTAATAATTCTTTGTATAAACTCATATTGTAAATAAAAATGTTATTATATAACTAATTGATAACGCTAAAATAAAAAGTTCCCTGTCACTATAAACCAAGGGTTTTGGATTTTTTTGTAACAGGGCCACTAAAACTTTTCCAACATGTCTCAAAGAAATCAAACAAGTAAATACAAATAAGAATATGTATATTGCTTGAAGGTTATGCATCTTTCTCTTTCTTTGAATGTTCTAAAACTTCAGTTCTAAACTTTTGAAGAAGTGATTTCAAATCTTGAGCGGACTTACGAGCTCTTGTCCCAGCACTTTTATTTCCTTTATAGAATTTAGAAGCGTCAACCGAAAGGGCTTCTGTAAGTTCCTTGATTTTTTCTAATGTTTCCATTCTCAACTTTGTTTATGTTTATCTTATTACAATAAAATAACTTTTTTTTGTAGTTCTGTCAATAGATAGACATACATTACTTTACGTTTTTCTCCATCATTTTATAAAACTCGGTTAACATATCTAAATCCGATTTAGTAAATTGTTGAGTCATATCGAAGATTTGGTTAAGGAATTTTGGAATCGAATTCTTAACCATTTGGTCTGGTTGGCCATAAAAAGTATCGAAATAAAATGATTTTACATAGTCTTTATGTTCTCCCACATCACTTACGAAAACATTTTCTTTTTCGAAAGATGAAATGGTTTTAGCCCAACACCATTCGAAATGCTTTCTATTATCTTCTTGAGATACAATTATTTTGGTTTCCTTAACATCGTCGATGTTATCTCCCATATAAGTGTCCCTAATGGTATAATCTAAAGACTTGAAAATATCCCCATAAAGTTCTATTCGTTCATAAATCATATTATGCACATTGAACCAAATAGTGACTTCATCACTCGGGACAGGTTTAGATATCCAATTAAAAAAATTCTCCATAGAGGTCTTCTATGGAGAATATAATAAAGGTTGAATAAATGTGAATTTTTACTGAGTTTTTCTATTGTATCCAATTAGATTTTTCATCTTTTCCATCTCTTCAGAAATGACTTTAGCTTTCTTATCTTCTTTGGATTCAAGTTGACTCATTATTTTCTGAGCTTTCTTAGCTGAACTAGGTCTGATACTTTTCAAAGAACCAGCTTGCTTTTTACTTCCCGCAACATCGACTGGTTGAGGTTGTCTAGCATATGAAACTTCCATTTGTTCAGCTCCATATAAATTATCATCAAAATTATTTTTGAATCTATCACCAACCTTTTCACTTCTCTTTGAAACATTCCCCAAAGCATTCCCTTCTTTGTCAGTGACCGCATTCCCGTTTTTGGAAGCCCCTTTGAGTTGATTTGCAATCATATCATCATCAGGTTTAATTTCGTCATAAACCAAATTGGTCATTCCAGGATATGCGAAAGCGTCTATATATTCTTCAACAGCGTCTGATGGGTGATACTTCATCTCTTTATGATCTTTTTCCATATCGTAATTGCTCTGTGGGAAATCATCTGGATTTGCTTCATATCCATTATCACCCGAGAACATGTCCTTCATATAATCTTTCATTTTCTCAACAACCTCTTTCGCATAGTCATCATTTTCTTTCTTATTCTTACTAAGAACATCGTCTGTCTTCTTGAGACCTGGAGGACTCTTCTTACTTATGTTTCCCTTTTCAGCAATGTCTTTGACTTTCTGTTCAACAACAAGTTTTTCAATCATATCAATCAACTCCTCTTCACTCAAAGTGATAGAATTTTTTGATTCTTCAAGATTTGAGTTGTCAGTATATGTTTTACCACCTAAATTGAATTTTTCACCTTTTTTTGTTTTTTTCAACATTGCTGTAAAAGCATTACCTTCCTCAGTTTCGGCCTCCTCCAAATCGTCAAATTCTTCGTTCTTTTGACTTCTTAGTTTTTCAAAGTCTGCTGCAGTTATTTTACCTTTAGGTTTAGCAACATCTATCTTTTTTTGACCTCCATGAAGTTCTTCATCAACTTCGATTTCAGTCCACTCACCCATTTCTTCGAAGATTTGTTTTGCTTTATTTTCAATTTCCTCATTCAAAATTCTGGAAACCAATTTGTCTATGTCGTTCTTGAAATTGTTCATTTTAACTTTTTATTATAAATATCATTATTTACTACTTTTACCCTTTTTTTGGTACTCCCTTTCTAAAATACTTACTATGACAGATTCTTCAATGTTCAGTTTGGAAGCAACTCTACTAATCGCCTCTTTAACTGATTCATTTTTCGAAAGTTTGAGATTGGTAATGTCTCCTTGATTACAGTAGGGAAATCTGGTACATTTTTTCTTTACTTGAACAAAAGACCCTCCTTTGTACTGAGTTTTTCGACTTGGTCCCCAATCTTTCTTCTTAGTAGATTTTGCCCACATTGCTGGTGTTTCATATCCTCCTGATGAACCTGTAGTAGTTGCTTCTTTCGCCTCAACCTTTTCAACGTCACTTTCTTTCAATTTAGGTGTTTCACTTCTACTTCTTTCCCAAAACTCATCATCACCACCAAACACAGGTCCGACATAAGCTCCTGAGGAACCTGAGCCCGTGGCTTCTTTGGTTTCCATTTTTTCTTTACCCTTAAGTTTACACATTTTCAAAAATTCTTCTCTATCGACTTCGATATTTTCTTTTTTGAATTGTTTTAACATGTTTTGAACTATTTGTTTTTTGTTCTCAACATCTTTGACTTGGTTGATGATACCTACTATACCATGTACCATTTCTTGGTCGTTCTTACTCAACTTGGAATCTTTGGTTTCTATTTTTTTAAGTTTATCGTAATAGTTTGGATCTTCTAAAATATGATCCATTGCAATTTCTTTTGCCTTTTCCTTCGAGTCGGTATGTTCCATTTCCACTTTCATACCTTTATTCAATTGTGCTTTGATATCAGAAACATTTTTTTTGTGTTTCTTCGCAATATCTCCAATAGATTTGTTATCGGATATTCCACCAGCTAAGACCTCTTCCTTGAATCCTCTCTTGTACTTTGCATGATCTTGAAGCGTATCACTATTTAAATCGACTCTGGAAAAAGCCTTATCTAAACTGTTTTTGAATAAATCTCCTGAAGTTTCCATTATTATTTTATTAGTCGATTTTAAGCATTCTTAAGTCTTGGTTCCCAGTAACTTCTGTTGACCCACATGAATTGATAAAACTCTCTAAACATTTTTAGAGTGATTTCTTTTACTTCTCCTTCGAGTTTCCCTCTTTGAATTTCTTTTTGTATTCTATCCATCAATTGATCTTCGAATTGTTTGACGGTATTATTATTCATGAAGGATTTGATCTCCTTCCGAATCATAACTTCGATTTCTTTAACTTCTGAACTTGTAAGTGCCATTATGGATTGATTAGTAAAAATGAAGTGGTGACAGCCCCAACAAAAGTCCCAAGTTTCCACAGGAAGGTTTTCGTTCTTTGGGCTTTCAACTCCTTATTCAATTTATCAGATAATTCTTGATATAATTTTATTTGTTCATCCTTCTTTACGATGATAAACTGATTATTTTCATCTTTCTTTGTTAACAAAGAAATGACATCATCTTTTTGTAATTCTCTTTCTTCAGTTTTTTGAAGTTTCAACTTTAACAAACCTGTCTCTTCTTTCAATCCATCATATCTAAGTAGATCTTGATAGACCAAACGAGCGACTCTAACACTAAGAACTACTTTGGTTGTATCAACTTTATCAGTTTGAGTATCGGTCTGCGAAAAGCCTTTCAAGCTCAGCATTACCGATAAACACAACATTATTAACTTTTTCATCAGTTTGTTCTTTTACAGATTCGATATTGTTATCAATTTCGTGAATTTCGTTGGTAATGTTTGTGATGTTTTCCTTAATTACCAAAACCTTTTCACTCATCTCTTCATTTATTGCTTGAGCCGAATCGATCTCAACCTGAATATTCTCAATCTTTTCTTTGTAAGCAGCAACATCAGTTTTTACAGACTTGGTATTGAACCAATTCCATATAACTAAAACTATTATCACTAATAGAAGAATATTCTGAGTATTGAGTACAAATTTCTCTTTCATATTACATTGGAGCTTCTTTGGTTTTCTTTCGACTTGCCAAAACTTTACCCCATTTAGATTTGAACTTCTGATAGTATTGTTGAAGTTTGTTTATCATCGACATAAATTCATCGTCAACTTTGATCATTTCTCCATTGATATAAATTCCACTTTCCTCACCAATAGTGAATATGAAATCTAAATCCTCATCAATCAATTTACCAGACCATTCAACACTATTTTTGTACACATTCAACGTGTTGAAATCAACGAGATCAGATACCTCTTCAACAAACTCATCCATTGTCTCTTGGAACGCAACTTTCTCATCTGTAGTGATATCCAATTCACTCCTATCTTTACCATGAAGGGCCATTATACCACCAGAGATTCTATATTTTTGAGTTTTATCTTTTGGAGACGGAGTTTCATCAGCATCTACTTCAGATTGTGCAGTTTCATACTCGTTATCTTGTTTGATTCTGCTTTCCAAATCTTTGGCTACATTTATCTGTGTAGATTGCTCGAAAATTAGTTTAGATCTTTTCAACAAAGATTTAATCTCGTCGTATCTTTCGTTATGCAAATTGCTCATTTTCTAATAGTTTAATAAAATTTACAAAATTAAATGATGGGCTCAAATCAGTATATATGACATCATAATTACTCCTTGAGGAAATCCCCTCGAACTTTTTGATACCTTCAATCTTGGTATTGTGACCCACACATGATTTATCGATTTGAAGAGACTTCATAATTTGTTTACACAGACCTGCAGTAGTTTCTAACTGTCTATCAGTGTAAGGATGCCAAAAATAGAAATCTCTCCATTTTTTTTCGTAAACCTGTTGATTATAAATACTCCCTTTCCAGTTAATGTAATAGTTGGTCAACGGTTTCTTTTCCAACCAACCTAAGTTCTCCAAACAAACTATAACTGAATTTTTATTGATCTGTGAATCACTGAAAAAATTACTGTAGGATGTGTCATCCAACAACTGTAGAGCTTTACCATCCCTCGTGACAACATAGTTAGGGATTTTATCATACTTAGAGTTGTATCTAAATTGAAGGGAGGCTAAGTATTCCTGAACCTCCCTTGAAGTATGACATAAAATTATTTGTTTTTTTTCTTTTTGAGTTCCTACGGATTCAAAGTTTCCGTATTTTTCAAATTTAACCATGACTTCTCAAGTAACTGAGCCGTTTAATTTCAGAATCACTCGAAGATTCGATCTCTTGTGTTTCTTGTTCTAATGGTGTCTCAACAACTTCATCTTTGAGGTTACCAAATTTTTGCTCGTTGAGTTTTATCAACTCCTCTTCTAATCTTAAGAGATCTTCCTGAGTTGGGGAATACTTTTCATCCTCGATCTTTTTTTCCAACTTACCAGCTTCTTTACTCAACCCCTCAATGTCAATTTGTTTTGGGGATTCTACAGTTCCTTTCTTTTTCTCTTCTTCTTCAAACTTCACTAACATGTGTAAGAATGACAAAGATATGATTGGAAGCATCCCACCGGCAAATAAAGATAAGAATCGTTTATGCCCCACGTAATCTCCTGACTCGACTCCTAAATAAGTGACAATAGGATCCACTAAGTCCACCCAATCTTTGAATGATTGTGAGTTAACATCAATATATTGATAAGCAAAGAAAATGTTACCTATAAACTGTATCAAGGTAACAATACCGAATGGGAAATAAACTTTAGCACCCATTTGAGCAGATATTGCCGCTAAAGCAGACAATGCTGCGATTTCAATTCCAATTGAAAGATAAACCGCCCAACTCAAGGGATTAGATAAACCGTACCATGATGTGACGTGAGATATTGACACGAAAGCAACGGTTAGAATTGGAACCAAGAAAGAAATATAAATTATTGTTTTGAAATTCTTTTGTACCCAATTCATTACTTTTGTGATCTAAGTTTTTTTATCTGTTCTTCGATTTCAGTTTGTCTTCTGACATCGAGAAGTTTTCTATCAGTTGCTTGAATCATTCTTTTTTCCGCTTCAAGTCCTGAAATCTGTAATTCAATATCCAATTCCTGTTTTGTATATGTTGAGTCTTTGATTGCCTCAATTTCTTGTCTCATTTTTGTCAATTCTCTTGAATCTCCACATGATTTGAAAAATCCAAGTAGAGTAATAACCAATACGATTATGACGAAGTTGTTTTCAATAAATTTTTTCATTTTGAAATATTTAATGTTTATCCCTAAAATATAAAAGGTGTATTAAATAAATACACCTTTTTTTTAATTTACAAGTAGTCGAACAAAATACTTGTCTCGTTCCTTAGTTTCCGAAGAGCCTTTTCCTTGATCTGTCGAACTCTTTCTTTGGTCAGATCAAAGTCACTTCCGATATCTTCCAAAGTTCTTACAGACCCTGATAGACCAAAATAATCCTGAATAATAATTTTCTCTCTTTCATCTAAGACATCCAACATACCCAATAACTTTTCTTTGAGTATGTCTTCAGTAGAAAGATTTTTGTCCGCTAACTCAGCATTCGGGTTTACCAAAATATCCAATAGTGTATCACCCTCTTCGTTGAGTGGGTTATCCAAATTGATAGTATAAGGTAAGTTTACTAACTTCTCGGGTAATTCAACACCAGCGCTGTCAAGTTCTTTCTTAGCTCGTTGTAGTTCTTGTACCACATTAACTGGTAATCGAATGGTTCTTGCATTCTCATTCAAAGATTGCAAGATTGATTGTCTAACCCACCAAACAGCATAAGAAATAAATCTTAATTTTTTTGTCCAATCAAAGTTCTCGATAGCTTTCATTAGTCCCAAATTACCTTCAGCAATTAGATCACACAGGTCAAGTCCTTGGTTTTGATATTGTTTGGAAACTGTAATAACGAAACGTAAATTACCTTCTAACAACTCTTTTTGGATTTCTTTCTTTTCTTCTTCTGTAATAAAACCTGATAGCATTCTATCTGCTAACTCACGTTCTCTCTCAGGAGTCATAACCTTGATTTTACGAATATCTTTAAGATAGTGACTGATTTCTTCTTGATTGATTGGAATTGATGATTTTTCTTTCATATTAGTTTTTACCGTAGTCCTGTAGAATATTTTTTTCAAATTTAGTCAAAGATTCCATACCATCCGAGTTAATCTTATCAAGAATTTGATCTAATGATGGTCTTACAATCACTTTATCTAAGTGAGCCCTGAGTGTTGCAATGAATTCACTGTCGAGTTCTACATCCATTTCAGAAGATATCGATGGATCAAAGTCTTCATCGAAGTCCTCATTTGCGATTATGCTATCCATGTTTAAGGAATTGTCACCCTCACCTAGTTCTAAATCAAACAAATAACCAGAAATTTCATCTGGCATGTTAACTGTCAAATTGTCAGTAAGTTCTGTCAAAACGAAGGTATCGGTAATACCATAGAGTATTTCAAGAACATAATCATAGATGTCAACCTTGTCTACTTCAGTTCCGAAACTCAAAAATAAAACTCCATTCTTCTGTGCAAACTTTAGATGCTGAGAATCCACAAGAGGTGATATCGATACCGCAATCTCTTTACATACAGAAAGCCCTTCTTTGAACTCTCCGATTATTGTTAATAAATAATTTTTCATTCTATTTTGATTTGGATACAAAACTACTTTTATTTTCGTTCATTTACAAGTAAACTCTCCCTTTTTTCCCTGAGTGTTGTTCGTACCACATATACTTGTCATCCATCCAAACGTAGGGATCACTTGGGTCAACATTCCACCTGTATTGAGAATAGAATTCGAAATCTTTTTTCAATAAGTTGGACTTATGAGAATCATGAAATCTTTCATTTCCAAACCACGGTGGATAATCTAACGCCATATCAACATCTTCTTTATCCATAGTATTTTTGAAACCTCTTTCAATCCATTCATCAATACTTGCATTGAGATATTCTTTTAGTAAAGGAACATAATTCCTCCACATTACAGAGCAAGGATGGTTTAACCATCCTTTATATGGTGTTCCATCCAACTTTGGTCTACCAGTGATTGCACTGATAATTTGATAGGTTTCAACTCGTTGTTTCCCTAATCTTTTGTCGTCTAAAACCTCAAGAGATTTTTTAATGTCGGGGTATGGTAAGAAGGTTTGCATGGGACAAAAATATAAATAAATTCGAAATCATCTTAACATTAAATCCGATAATCCATATATCTGAATTTTACAAGCTAAGTAACTTTCGTAATTCAAATAATTTGGATTTTGTTTTGCAATGATTGTTACTTTTTTGTGCTCACATTTGGACAATTTTACTGTCGAACAATACTTCTTCAATATTTGAATAAACTTATTCAAATTCATATTTTCATCTCTATCTAATTCTGTAAATATAAACCTCATAGCTTTACTTCTTTGTATGAAGTGGTCATCTACTAATTGAGTTGTGTCCATATTTTTTGCAAACTCGGATATCAATCCTGTTTTGAAAAATTTACTTTTTGTGATGTCCCAAATCGGATTTCTATTCCTAACGAAAAACTGCCTCAACCTGTTCTCATCTCCTTTCAATCTTCTATATCGTTTCAATAATACTTTGAAATCTTCTAAGGTCTCCTCAATATTGGATAACTGGTTATCATTTAATTTTGTGTTCATAAAAGAAATTTTTTTGGGTGTACACTACTATTTTTTCAAGAATCCAAATTTGTGAACCAATGGATTACGTCCTTGGTATCATTATGCTAATATAATGGAATTTTGTTTAATAAAAAAAAATGAAATCAATTTTTTGAAATAACTTTGTCATCCAACTTATCATAAACCTCACGGTATGTTAAAGTTTTCACAAAATAATTATCTAAATGGTATTGAAGTTTTTCTTCAGTCACGTGAAACTGACCCTCTCCTTCATTTCCTCGATGTTGATGGGGGCTGTATGAAATTTCTTTGTCTGAGATTACTTGGCTCGAATTGATTTTGAAAATTGCCACACAGTCATAAAAAAACAACATGTACCACAAGTTATTAAACAACTTAGGTTTTACTTGTTGGATGTTGGAATCCCACTTCGTTTTTTGAGCATCAGCAAATTTTAAGAAACGATTTGTTTCATGATTCAATAATGTTTCAATAATATTACCATTGTCTAACTTCAGTGGACATTTCTTTCTGACCACGGAACCTTTGATTTCGTCATTCAGTCCATCTATCTCCCTGTCATATGACGAATTCTTGGACTTTTTTACAACAGCCCCCAATTCAATCAAAATTGATTCCAATAACTTTTCGGCAACACTACCGAACTGTCTAGTTTGTAAACGAAAAATCGCGTCTCTTAGTTTAATTTCTTCCATAATATTACAAAGATAAAAAAAATCTCACAATTACTGTGAGACTTTCGAAATATTTTCTGTTTTTGTTATTCGGACTACATTGTTAGCCCAATTATTTACCAATGGATTGTGAGTTATAACGAATATCTTTTCAAAATACTCTTTCATTTTAGTGAAGAACTCACCAACCATTTCAAGATTGTCATTGGAAATCTTTCCAAAAACTTCATCCCAAACAATTATGTTAGGTTTAGGTAAGGAACAAACTTTTGACAATACAGCTCTCAATGCCATTGCTGCAATTGTTCTTTCATAACCTGATCCTGAAACCATAAGTTTTTCGATACCAGTTGAGTTATCGATCATCATGAACTCCACTTCATTCTTGTCATTGATTCTGATTTCCAAGTTGAAGAACGCCGAGTCTTGGAGAAGTCTCTGAAGTTCCGAATTGATAAGTGGCATCATTGTCTTCATAATCATTTTGGTGATACCATTTTTACCATAAACTTCAAGATAAATTTTGAAAATCTTTTCTTTCTCAAACTCTTCTGCGATCCTCAGAATGATGTCATTGTTCTTTTCGATTCTTGCTTCAAGATTTTCAATCTGATTTTGATTGCTCGCCTGTGTCCTCTCGTAAATTCTTTTCTCACTGATCAGTTCGTCAATCCTCATACCCGCCTTTACAAGGTGAGCATCGATCTCATTGTTCTTTTTGATCTTATCCTGAACTTCCTGATATCTAACCAATTTTTCTTTAGCTTGGTTCAATTTCAGGATGGTTGACTCCAAAGTAATTTCATACTTTTCCTTAATCAACTTATTTCTTTCATACTCATCAAAGTCTTTTTTAAGTTGTGTGTATGATTTTTCTTTCCTGTCAAGATCTATCCATTTTTTAGATAACTTTTCTACTTTCTTTTCCCAATCTTCTAACTCATCGATCTTTTTCTTTGTGAGAGCAGCTTCCATCAATTTGATACCACAGTGTTCGCATTGGATACCGTCTCCAAACTTCTTAACAAGTTGTTCAATCTCTTCTACTTTATTTTGAGCAACAGTCAATTCACCATTGACGTTCTTCATTGAATCTCTGATCTCATCGTGTTTATCTTCATGATAAAATTCTTTCGGCTCAACAATCTTAACCTCTTTGATTTGTTGTTCAGTTCTTTCCTTTGTGGATTCCAAATCACTTATGGTTGATTGTAATGCAATCGGATTCAACATTATAAGATCTTGATCCAAATCATTATGTTTGGATTTCAATAAGTTATCCTTATACTCTTGACCCTTCTGAAGTCGTTTGTCAACATCTTCAATCTTGTTACCAGCATCTTTGATTTCATCTGACAATCTGGTAATCTCTTCTTTTGATGTTTCGTTATCTTGTTTCAACGATTCGGTGTTGTAGACATTAGACATCATCCCTTTAGAGAACTCTGAATAGATTTCTTTACCAGTCTCCTCTTTCTTTTTTAAGAATTCAAGTCCCAAAAATCTTGTAAGAACTTGCCCTCGAGCAGTTGGTTTTGCCTCCAACAAATCCTCAAGATTAGATGCGGTTGTAACAATTGTCATCAAGAAATCCTCCATACTACCGATAGAGTTTTTCATGAAGTTTTCAGTTTCCCTTCTTTGTTCACCAGTAAAATTCAACAATTGACCATCCGCCAATTTCTTGAAGAACTCAAGTTCAGTTTTTATGTTCCATTCACCTGACTTAGCTTTCTTTCTCTCTATCTGACGAACAATCACATAGTCTTCACCATCAATAGTAATATCACCTTTGACACTAACTTTATTCACATCTGTGAATCTATTGAAAATCTCCTCAGCTTTTTGTGTCTTTGTTGTAGTATTGAAAAATAAAAACAATAGGAGGTCGACGGTTAACACCGTCTTCCCCCCAAAGTTTGGTGGATCTGATTCAACCACAGTAATTCCATTACATTTTTCGAAATCAATAACTTGATTCTGTCCGTAGGAAAGAAAGTTACTGAATTCGATTTTTTTAATATACCATCGTTTGAATGGAGTAATCTCAACTTCATTTATCAACATTCTGTTTTCAACCGCAGAGTCGATGTTCATTATACTCTCGAGATACTTGTCTTGATCCTTCGATTCCAAAAAGGTTTTAATCAACTCTTTTTGGTAATTCTTATCCATAATGTTGACAGAAACATCAACAGTCTGAGCTCCATCCTGATCACTCGATTTTACTTTAGTGATTACATTTATGTTAGTTGAAAGATACTTTTTTGCGAAGTATTGTTTTACGGACTTTATTCTTTCCTGTGTGAAATTCTCAGGAGTATCTTCCCAAATTACTTGAATGTAAGGGTTTTCTAATGTAGATACATCTAAATTAGTTGGCATATTTGAATAGTTGTAAGATGGATATGGGTTGAATAAGTCCCATTTCATTTTATTGTTTGATTTCTGTAGAACCGGCTTGTTCAGCTTCTTGTTTTTTCTTGAACTCTTCCATTTGAAGTTTCATAGTTTCATTGAAGAG
>Ga0315909_10006382_pt1 | contig 13318 bp, 6 predicted proteins | sample LakEriMetagenome_11_FD_203527 | JGI IMG/M metagenome (GOLD analysis project Ga0315909, IMG submission 203527) | Freshwater fungal communities from buoy surface, Lake Erie, Ohio, United States - Buoy 2 MA125 | ecosystem: Environmental > Aquatic > Freshwater > Lake | place: USA: Lake Erie, Ohio...
ATAATACTATTTTTGTCATTATCTGGGTCATTTTCTTCCATCCTATACTTACCAAAAAGTATTTTAACAGAATCATTGTCCTCCGTTTCCAAAGCATAATTAATTGGTGTTTTACCATCAGGGCGTAACAGATTTGGATTTGCGCCATGTTGTAATAGCCACATTGCTTTTTTTATTTTATGACTTTCTAATAGTTTATGTAATAATGTATATCCGTTGCTGTCCATTTCATCCACACTTGCTCCATTGGCAATCAAAAACTCCATAACTTCTAGGGTTGCTACATTGTCCTTCAAATTACCATTAAAACTGTCCATTAGACCTTTTAGAATAAGTATATTTTGGTTATAACATTCTTGAATAATTTGGATACCTCCTTTGTTTAAGAAAAAAGTAAAAATATCTTTATAATAAATAATCTTTTTAAAGTTTTTCAATAAATATACAAAATATCTAACTAATTGTGAGGCATTTTTAGCATAATCTATTAGCTCTTTTATCCAATATTTTTTATAATCATCCTTATGTGGAAAAGGGTCCATATTCATAACAATTTCAAGAGACACTCTAGAATATTTATCAGAAATATATGGGTCAACACCTTTTTCTAACAACATATCCATTATCTCAGATATTTTTTTTTCTTCTTCTACAATATCAATGTTGTTAATATCTCTATTTCTATTGTAGTTTTTAGATAATCTATATAATCGTTCGGTAGCATACAAAAACAATGGTGTGTCATTTTCCAGAATATACTCATAGTATTTATTGCCTGTATTTATTGGTTTGCCTTTATATTTTACATTTGGGTCCGCTCCGATTTTTAAAAAATATTCAAAAATATCATACTGATCGTTTATAAAAAATAATATCATCAATTGTTTATTGTTTATTTCTTCTATTTCTTCTCTATCAATACTTACATTCTTTTTTAAAAGTTCTATTATAATATTGTAATTACTAAAGTTTGGATTGTTTTTTTGGTATAGGTATTCAAATGATAATTGTTCTAAAGATGTTTGTAGAAGTGTTTTTCCGGTTTTTTGGTTAATTTGGTTCACGTCAAATCCTGGAGAATTTATAAAAGAAATAGCTCTCGGGTCGTTATTACTTTGAATCGCATAAAAAACATCTCCTAAAATGGTTTTACCAAGTGAATTGCTAAGTGATTTAATATATCCGGCCATTTCCTCTATACAATATTACAATACTATTTTGTGATATTGATGCCTATGCTTTTTTATAGCGTCGGGTTTTCGCTTTACCACCGTGCGGGGTTTTCGCTTTACCACCTAGAATACGTCTCGTCATTTTGCCACCACTTGAATTTCTACTTCTTTTTGATGATGCCGAACTTGTATCCATCTTTCTTTTCTGTGTATCTTCATATATTTCTTTCAGCTTTTCATTAAAATACGATTGTGGTTCAAATCGTGCGTTATCAAATAATTTATTTAGAGCGTAATAATCATCCCCTTTTTTTTCTTTTATAATTTTAATCATTTTTTGGTTATCATACCAGTATTGTGGTATCCTATCTGTTTGGTCCTCTCGCATATGCTCTGCTAATTGTCTCTGTGAATCTACACCAAGCTGATGTTCAATTCCATTTGCTTTGAGTGCTTCTACCGTTAAGTAGAAAGGATAGTCAATTAGAGCGTTGTTAATAATGGCAGGAACATTATTATAATCAAGATTAAAGTATTTTGTCGCTCCATGTTCTAATAACAAAAATAACATATTTAATATGTCTTCATCTGAATGGGCTTCATTATACGCAACAGTAGTTATAAAATAATCAAATAATCTACTATTCCTAAGTTGGTTTCCTGCCTCATAATATCCACCATAATATGTGATAGTAATTTTATCAATTGGTTTTTTATTGTATTTCAATAATAATTTTGTTATTGGTAAGTCAACATCAATTACCGCATCAATTAGAGAAGATATTTTCTCTATTTGATTCGGTAATTGATCTTTATCATTAATCCCTTTGGCTACACTAAATGTTTTGTTTGGGTCAGCTCCTTTTTGTAAAAGGAGTTTAATTAACGGCAAGTTGTGACGTATACAAGCATATGTTAGAGGTGGTATATCTCTTCTATAATATGTTCTTGAATAAGGGCTATAAAGATCTCCTTGCCGTTCTGTATTTACCTTTTTAACAATGGCTGGATATTTTTTTATTAATGCTTCTGCCACATATAGTGGAAAATCTTTATTAATAGCATCGTGTAAATATGTATTTCCGGTATGTCCGTCTATTTCTGTTACGTCCGCGCCATAATTAATGAGTAACAGAATCATTTCGGGTTTATTTAAGAGAAACGCTAATTTCAATGCTGAAATGTGTTCTCGGGCATTTCTAATTTTTTGATTGATTTCGTCTAGAGTCATTAATTTAAGTAACATCTCCACAACATCTGGAGAAAATATAATGGCCGCTATCAATGGCGTAAGCTTTCTATTATTATATGTTGTAATAACCATATCTGTATCAAGACTATCTGTATCAAGACTATCTGTATCAAGACTATCTGTATCAAGACTATCTGTATCAACACTATCTGTATCAAGACTATCTGTATCAACACTATCTTTATCAACAACATTCGCGCCTCGTTGAATCAGATCTTTTGCCATTTCAACTGTATTTGTAATCAACGCAAATGTCAATGGAGTTGAATCGTTCAATTTATGTTGTTTCGTAAGTACAATCGGACCATTACGTATATTTAAACCGCCGTGGTCAACCAACAATTGTATGATATTACTTCTTGTCTCCGGTGGTCCCGATTCATCTATATCTGCTAAATATGCATATGTGAGAGGTGTATAATTATTTTCATCTTGTAACTTAATGTCTTCGGGGTACTCATTTAAGTGCTGTATCAATACTTCGTATTTTCCTTGCCTGATAAGACTAAAAATATTTGCCTTAGAAATGGATTTTATTAAAGAATTTATAAATCCTGACATTTCCTCTATACAATATTACAATATTACAATATTACAATACTATTTTGTGATATTGATGTCTATGCTTTTTTATAGCGTCGGGTTTTCGCTTTACCGCCGTGCGGGGTTTTCGCTTTACCACCGTGCGGGGTTTTCGCTTTACCACCGTGCGGGGTTTTCGCTTTACCACCGTGTGTGCGTCGTGTCTTTTTACCTCCTTCTGACGGGTTATTGGGGTTCTGGTTTGTTAGAACATATTGATGTATTTCATTTAATTTGTCGTTATAATATTCTTGCGACTTAAATCGTGATTCATCCAGAAACTTTTTAAATCTGTAAGAAGCGTTTAATCGCATTTCTTCGGTTTTCATATTTTTCATATTTTTTTCTATATAATCAACCTTATCGTTATTATCCTTCCAGTATTGTGGTACCTCATCTGGTTGGTCTTTTACAATATAGTCAGCAAATTGTTTCTGTGAATCTGGATCAAGATGAGGATAGATATCATTTGCTTTGAGTGATGCTACCGACAAGGAATACTGATAGTAAGTTAAAATTTTGTTAATATAAGGATGAACATCACTATAATCAAAATTTTTATTTTTTGTAGCTCCATGTTCTAATAACAAAGATACCATATTTTTTTTGTCTTCATATGAATGGGCTACATTGTCCACAATAGTAGTTACAAAATAATCAAATAATCTACTTTCCTGATATTGGCCATGTCCAACATGATGTGTGATATTAATTCCATTAATTGGTTTTGTATTGTATTTCAATAATAATCTTGTGGTTGGTAAGTTAACATTAATTACCGCATCAATTAGAGGACTTATTTTGCGCGTATTTTTATATGGGTCAATATACAAATGATTTGGGTCAGCTCTTTTTCGTAAAAGAAGGTCAATTAATGGCAAGTTGCCAATACGACAAGCATCTACCAGAGGTGGTATTTTTGTATAATGAATTAATTCGGATGAAACTGATTCATGCCTGAAATCATTTACTTTGTTAACAATTGCTGGATATTTTTCTATTAATGCTTCTATCACATATAGTGGAAAATCTTTATTAATCGCTTGATGTAAATATGTATCACCATAACTTCCGGTTTCTGTTAGGTCTGCACCGTATTGAATTAACAACATAATCATTTCATATTTCTTATCGTCAAATGCTTCTCTGAAAGCATTATAATAATCATTAATTTTTTCATTAATTTGTTTTTTATTCATTTTTTTAAGTAACATAGTTGTAATTGTAGGATTCGCGAACTCAATTGACGCAACCAATGGTGTAATTTTTCTACCAGCATTAACATCGGGGACAGTATTTTTATCACGAGGATTTACACCGGTGACAGCAAAAATATTATCTTTATCTACAACATCCGCACCTCTTTCAATAAGGTCTGTTGCCATTTCAAAATTTTTTGTAAGTATCGCAAATAGTAATGGCGTTGATCTATTTAAATAGTATCTTTCTTCTACATTCAATATTATCTTTCCATTTCGTATATTTAGACCACCTTTTTCAATAAAAAGGTCTATGATGTCTTTTCTATTATGATTGTTTTCCATATCATTTGCTAAATAGGCATATGTGAGAGGCGTAAATTGTACATCTTTTTTTAATATACTTATGTCTTGAGGGTACTCTTCTAAGTGAAGTTTCAACCCTTCGTAATTTCCTTTCTTGATAAGATCAAAAATATTTCCTTGAGAAATGGATTTTGCTGCTTTATAAGTGGAATCTTTTATATTATAAGCTGCGGCTGTTACTGAATTTATAAATCCGGACATTTCCTCTATACAATATTACAATACTATTTTGTAATATTGATGCCTATGCTTTTTTATAGCGGCGGGTTTTCGCTTTACCGTGCGGGGTTTTTGATTTACCACCATGCGGGGTTTTCGCTTTACCGCCGTGCGGGGTTTTCGCTTTACCGCTCGCCGTGCGTCGTGTCTTCTTACCTCCTTTTAAAGAGTTCTTGGGTTTCTGGTTTTCTTTAACATAATTATATATTTCGTTTAATCCTGCGTTATAATATTTTTGCGACTTAAATCGTGATTCATCCAGAAACTTTTTAAATCTGTAAGAAGCGTTTAATCGCATTTCTTCGGTTTTCATATTTTTCATATTTTCTTCTATATAATCAACCTTATCATTATTATCCTTCCAGTATTGTGGTACCTCATCTGGTTGGTCTTCTACAATATAGTCAGCAAGTTGTTTCTGTGAATCTACATCAAGATGAGGATAGACTCCAATTTCTTTGAGTGATGCTACCGACAAGGAATACTGATAGTAATTTAAAATTTCTATAATAGAAGGATGAACATTACTATAATCAAAATTTTTATTTTTTGTAGCCCCGTGTTCTAATAACAAAGATAACATATTTTTTTTGTCTTCTATATTACCACTATTGTAATTAGAAGAATTCGTTCTAAAATAAACAATTGTAAAATTATCTAATAATCTAATTTCTCTAGGATTCGCCGACCCAATGTTATGTGTTATAATAATGTTATTCAATGGGGTTTTATTGTACTTTAATAGTAATTTTGCTAATGGTAAGTCAAGATTAAATACAGCATCAATTAAAGGGCTTGTATTAGTTCTATGATTGTCATATATATGAGTATGCATTTGATTCGGGTCGGCTCCATTTTCTAAAAGAAGTTCAATTAATGGAAAACTTTTACTGCGACAAGCATCTACTAGAGGTGGTATTTTTATATCTTTACGGTAATCATCAAAATTTTCATTATGTCTTTCCCTATTTACTTTGTTAACAATGGCTGGATATTTTTCTATTAATGCTTCTACCACATCTAGTGGAAAATCTTTATTAATAGCATCGTGTAAATAAGTATCACCGGTATATGCGTCTACACCTGTTACGTCCGCACCATAACGAATGAGTAACAAAATAATTTCGGGTTTCTCCCAGATAAATGCGAATTTCAATGCAGAAGCGGATAAGCCATAACCGTTAACTTTTTTATCGATTGGATTTTTATTCATTTGTTTTTCCTTTTCATTCATTTTTTCAAGTATCATAGTTGTAATTGTAGGATTCATGAACTCAATTGACGCAATTAATGGTGTAGTTATACGATAAGTACTTACCTCTTTTTTAGTATATGTGTGTATATAATCGTCACGATTCTCGTAAGGCTCATCTTGGACATAATCCATAACTTTTGTAATAAGTTTTGTTTCACGACCTTTGTCGTCGACATCCGCACCTCTTTCAATAAGGTCTGTTGTCATTTCATAATTCTTTGTAACTATTGAAAATAGTAACGGTGTTGAACTATCCAAATAAACGTTTTTTTTACTATTAATTAATATTTCTCCATTTTGTATATTTAACCCGCGGCTTTTAACTAACAAATCTATGATATTACTTCTTGTCTCCGGTGGTCCTGATATATTACGCATATCTGCTAAATAGGCATATGTGAGAGGCGTATATTGATTTTTATTTTTCGCCTCAATGTCTTTTGGGTACTTTTCTAAGTGAAGTATCAACCCTTCGTAATTTCCCATGTTGATAAGACTAAAAATATCACCCTTAGAAATGGATTCTATTACAGAATTTATAAATCCGGACATTTCCTCTATACAATATTACAATACTATTTTGTGATATTGATGCCTATGCTTTTTATAGCGTCGGGTTTTCGCACATCAAGCACCCGGCGTGGTTCTACCTTGCTTGAATTATAACTTATGACGACGCTTAGATTTATTTTTGCGTTGTTGTCGGTGTTTTGTTTTTTTGCCACCCAGCCTCTGTTTTTTACTAATTGTAAATGCTTCCTGTAATTTATTCATTTTTGTTGTATATTCTTTATCTGTTAAATAGTGGCTAGCGTTAAATATACTATGCATTGCTCCGCGCAGATTCCCTGGGGTGATGTCGCTCATATCAGACCCTTGTTTGCCTGCAACGTTTGCGTCTGTGAGAGGGGTTGTTTTAGATATTTCGTCAATCATTCTTTTTTGATTTGTATATGATGCTGGTAAAGATGTTGGTTGAGGCTTAGTTAAATGTTCAGCGAACTGTTTTTCCGTATCAGGGTCAGTTGTAATTCCAATGTGTTTGAGCGCTGACATGGTGCTATAAAATGGTACATCCTTTAATATATCTACAACTGCGTCATATATTCTGTCTCTATGATCATCTATGTATCTTTTATCAACTTTGGCGCCGTAATTTAATAGTAACACCACCATATCAATACGGGCTTTCAGAATGTATTGGCTTTCTGGACCCATCCAATCATATCTACGGATTGTTATATAATCATTAAATAGTTTATTACCACCAACCATTATTTCATCAACTGATTTTTTGCTATATCTAAGTAACAATTCGGCCATTGGTAAATTATGACTTCTCACCGCGAAAATTATTGGACTTTCTTCACCTCTTATATGAGTATCGGTTAATTTATTTGGATCGGCTCCATTTTCTAAAAACAATTTAATTAATTCACTGTCATAGTTATGTTTATACTCATTCATACGATGACACATAAGAATAAGCGGTGGATCTCCATATGCGTCTTTTATATCCGCTTGGATACCGTGCTTAAATAATTCGGTAAATACTATCAATGGAAAATTTTTGCGATATGCTACGTGGAGATATGTATCTCCGTTTTTTGCTTGTGGATTAGATTCTCGTAATTCTTTTGGGATAATATACTTTTCTGTAACGTCAGCTTTTTCCCGAATAAGTAACAAAATAATCTCTATTTGGCTTGCGTTAAACGCTAATTGTAAGGCAGTGAATCCCGTATTATTTCTCTGTTTTAATGTCTCTGGGTTTTTTGAAATAATAAGTTTTGTCATATCAATATCATTATTATATATTGCGGCCACCATCAATGCTGTATTTCCTTTAGCGTCGGGTACGGTAACGTCGGCACCTCTTTGTATAAGGTCTTTCGCCATAGATACTTTTGTAGGGGTATTTTTACCATCAGGAAAATCTATCATAACCATACTTTTGTTTACTAACGCATATATCAAGGGTGTTGGGTTCACAATAACAAAATTTTTTTGGTTTAATTCATATTGGGTTCTATAAATTGGGACATTTACAAAATCTTTAAATAAAAGATTTATGATGTTATTACGATTGTGTTCATTATCCATTTTTTCTAAATAGGCATATGCAAGAGGTGATAGTGTTTCTTTTAAGAAATACGAATTTATTAAAAATTCTTTATCGCTTTCCCATTCTGGTTTTGTTTTATAACCTGTCAGCGCTTCAAAATTTCCTACGCGTATTAGAGAATAAATATAAAACCCTGGAATAATACCCCATGGAATAAAATCTAACAGTGACATATATAATATTATAATAGTATTTTATAAACGGGGTCTATATTTTTCGGTGGCGACGGGTTTTTTTAATTGCGCCTGCGCTTTTAAGAGTTTTTTGTTTTTTAGACCTGATAGTATCGCTATCTGTAGAGAGCTCTGCCGTTATTTCAATATTGTATTTTTCTAATAATACCTGTTGTAAATAGGCGATTCGGTTTCTACTATTTTTGACGTCCGGTTTATCAATCACATACAACAATCTGCGATAAAGCTCTCCATTATGAATGGCATATGATAATACATCATTGATATTTATACCAATCATTTCACCAATGTTTATTAGTTCGACGGTTGGCTTTCTTTTTGTACCAGAGGTTTTATTTTTTAAATCTAGATAGACCAACAATGCCATATATCCTATGTCTAAGGTTTTGTCACCACGGACAGTTAAATATTGCCCATCTATATCAATCGTCAATATCGCTTTACTGACTCCGTCAAGTTGTAAATTATCTATCTTAATATCCCTGTCAACCTTGCCAATCACATCTATGTACTTTTCTAAAAAAATATGCAATGCTGAGAAAAATGCCGCACAATCTTCGGGTGTTCTACAAACATCACCGATTTGAACGCATCTTTGTTCGCAGTAAGACGCACTGCGAATATCTTTGCTAGTGTGATTTATATTAATAGTTTTATAAAAAAACTCATGAATGGGGTCTTCTGACGAATATAGTGCGCCATCCACTTCTAAATGCTTAATCTTTGGTGCTAATCCATTGTTTATACAAAGCCATTGGTATAAAAGTGTATTACACAAATCTACAAAACTTACATATTCATCGTGTCCATTGGGTTGTTTTAATTCTTTATAGACCCAACCTGGATATTTGGGGTTCATATAAACGCGTTTGTTTGCTCCTTGTGCGTTTGCTTTTTTGGGAATATCTGATTTAAAATCTTCTAATGAGAAATTATCGGGTCTTGGGGTCATTCCAACCCGACTTGAAGGAGTACCAATCCGATGTGAAGGAGTATTAAGACAAATATATTTAATTAAAATTACGACTGCGTTTGACGATGGTAACACTTTTTTACCAGGAATGTTTTTTTCTTCAGCGATTTCTTCATACTTACCAATCGCATGTTCTAAAATTGTTTTTCCATGAATTTTATCTTTATTTATATCGTCAATGCTTATTTTTCCAGAACCAAGCAACAATCGTAATATTTCTGGATTTACAAAATAAGGGCTTACTGATGTTAAGTAAAGTGGAGAATCATCTGGATTTTTGTATTTTTTTATGTTTGCGCCATTTTCAATAAGTAATTTACATATGTCTATGTTTATTAACCTTATAGCTCTTATAAGCGGGGTTTCATGACTGTTATTATCAGCGTCTATGAATCCCGTATCGCGGACAATCAGCAATTCACATATTTCTGTATGACCTTCTTCTATTGCGTTATGAAGATATGTGTTGCCTTCGTCATCTATTAAAGAATAATTCGCACCTTTTTGTAAAAGCATTTCTGCTGCATATGTATTATTTGTTAAACATGCAAGCTTTAAAGCAGTGGTTTGATTAGATGTCTTTTTATCTAGACGAGCCTGATTCCGAATAAGTGAGTCAAACATACTATTATTATCAGTTGATACCGCAACCATTAATGGCGTTGCGTCATTCTCACGGATTCTTATATCCATGCTACGTATTTCATACGTAATTGTATTATTTTGCCGGTCCTTCCAGCCAAAATCACATAATATTTTTATTATTTCATTTATTTTATTAGCACTCTCTTTATCCAATTCGGAGTCTAGTTTTTTACAAGCATATGTTAGAGGGTTATCGTTATTTCTTGTATTGTCAAATATAGTTTTATCATCTTTATAACACGCAAGGAGATTGGTGATTTCTTCTATATTATATGTGTCAATATAATCAAAAAGTGGATACGAACTGATATAGTTACACATTTTGTTTAACGCAAGCGCGGTTTCTCTAAAAAACCTAGCCATTCTTCTATAAAATACCCCGATATTATTTTGCTAATTCACTGCGAACTTGCATCAATAAATCGTCGGTTTCCGCGGGACTGCCTCTAATAAAATGCTTGAGTGTGGCATCACCGGTTATTGTGAGGATTTTCCTCGCGGTCTCGTCAGCGCGGAACTTCGCATTCAGCGCCGCTAAACGCGCCTCTTTGTGCCGTCCTTCAAAGAACTTCGGGTCGGGTTTCACATCTTTCGGACGGAGCTGGGTCTTCTTATACGTACCCGTCTTGGAAGACGCCCCCGTCGCCGCATCCAAATCCTTTGAGATATCACTATCCGCATCCAACGAGAATTGGCCAAAGAATGCCGGACTTGCCTTGAACTGAGAGGCGAGAACGTAATGGGTCACGGTTTGCCATCGCTTGCCATCCAATGCAAAAACAGTCGGTGTTTCATCCGCAAGCGCCCTTCGCCAATCTTTGATTTTTTGTAGTTCGCTGTATTTCGGGATATCCGCGAGCTCAATGTGTTCGCCACTACCTTTGCCAGGCTTCTCGTGTGCCGACGCCTTATGGAACATAAATACGGTTGTTGAAACCGGAGAGGGAGTTCTCACTTCTTCTTCTTCTATTTTTACACCCAACCTCTCTTGGAACCGGATAAAGTCAGGAATAAGTCCATAGGTTCCTGCATTGCGCTCAATACATTTATTCACGATGAGCGTTTTTACTACATAGGGGACCTCGGAAAACACGAAAATATTCTTGTCCTTATACGAAATCAAATCGTAGTGGTCGCCCGTATAAGACATCATAATGTAGTAGTCGGGGGTTCGGAGCGCGGCGTCTTCCTTTGTTCCCGCGACTTGACACTGCATCACGGAATCCATCGCCTTTGCTTTGAATGAACTCTCCGACAAGATGATGAACTTCGTATTCAGCTTCTTTTCCAATATGGTGATTGCGTGCTCGTCTGCCCAATATTCGTTGCCTTGTACAGCGACTCGCATATCTTCCATAGATTTCACATCCTCCATAAAACTGTATTCGTTGCGGTTCTGCTTGGCATTGATCAAATCATGTTGGTATTCCTCTATCTTGCTTTTCAAACCTTTGATTTTGGCCAACATATCCTCTCGGTTATCCTTGTCTGTTTCGGGAATGGCGCGAAATCGGCGTTGTAAGCCGATAATTGTCTTCTTCGTCTTCTCAATGTTGGCTTCGTTTTCAGCGACTTCGGATACATACATATGATAGAGGGTGATGTAGTATTCAAAAATATCGGCGGTCAGGGAATCCGCAACCACCTGTCGCAGCTTCGGGACCGTCGTGTTCTTACCGATTTGGTGGAATGCCTTTTGTATGGCTAAGAAAAAGCAATCGCCATTGGGTGTGGTCTTCACGATTCGGTAGTCGTGGCTCTCCATAAACTTTTGAATCCAAGGTGCGCTGCCACTGTCATTGAAGATGCCACGCTCGGGTTTGGTCTCCTCCTTCAACATCTGGGGAACGTCCGCGTGTTTGTCCAGTTCAAATATTTCAAGGCTGGCCGCCGTCGGCGTTGCCGCCCTTTTCACAATTTGTAAGTCGGTGACCCTTGGTTCGGATTCGTCGGATTCTTCTTCTTTTTTTGGCGAATCTTGGTATTCTTCTGATAAAAAATCAATGTTTGCTCGGGAATCCGCTGCCTCTATATATTGTTTCGTAACGAAACTGTATAACAATGGATCCACGCCGGCGATGATTGCCTCGTTGTCAATAGCACCGTTGCGTGAATACTCAATCACCCGGTCTAGTGCCACTTCATATACGCCGATTTGCGAACGAATGACGTCGGCTCTCATCAAGTAAATGGGGAAATACACCACGTTGCGATAATTGTATGTGTAGTTTGCGCGACCGAGACATATTGCGACTGGTTTGTCCAATATGTCGGTTTCATAGAGGGCGGTTTCCAGTTGGACGTCGTCGCGACTCAACTCGCGCGATTCCGTGTATTCCACTTGTTTTGTAGCATCTATTTTGGACTTGATTTTCATCGTCTATATATATTGTAGTTGAAAAGCCTTTGAATTGTATTGGTGTAAAAAACAATACAATGATATCCTTCCTGGGTCCCCGCGTTTATTTCCCGACAATGTCCAGATACTTGAACTTGGTTCGCGCGTTCAGGCCCGGCTTGTCGCTGGTCTTGTAAGTGGTTATTTCGGTAAAAGTGCCCATATACTCCGCCTTCAATGGAGCAGCGATTTTGCCTAAAACCGCGAAATATACAATCAGGTTCTCCGTCGTCTCTTCCACTTCCTTCTGCTTTTCTTTGAACGAAATCGCCGACATCACATTTTGGATCATTGTGCGAATTGTCGCAATAGCATAATCGGCGTTGAGCGCGGGAATCGTATTCATCTTCGCGATTTCCGCAAATACCGACGACGCTTTCTTGCGCACAATGTTTTGCGTGGTGAAGTCGCAGAATGCGTCGTAGTTTTGGTTGGGATCCACCTCCACAATATTCGTGAAAGATGCCAAATAAGCCGCGATCTTTTTGTCCAAGGCATCCTGAAAGTGGCTGGTATATTTTGTGTAAATCGTGGATAACAAGATTGCGTAGGTTTCCGTCATTTGGTTGTTGGACATACTGGTCTCGTATATTAGGTTGAACGCACGTGCCATGTTTTCATCTAAATCATCTTCCGCGGAGTCTGTCTCCAACTTGTCTATCTTTTCGCATATTTCGCCGATTTTCTTATCGCGATTGGTGTCGTTGATTTGGTTGATGAATACGCGCATTTCATTCAAGATTTCCTCGGTATCATCTAGCACCGCAAACTTGCTCACCTTGAAGTCGGACTTGGCCTTCCAATTGTCGGGCTTTCCGCGCCCGCGTTGCTGTTCGCGAGGCTTAAATGTCTTGGCGGCGGTTGTTGGGGCAGTCGCATTGTGCTGATTGATATACGTATCTTGCGTAGCACCCGCATCATACCCAATCTCGGCACAC
>Ga0315909_10006385_pt1 | contig 13313 bp, 8 predicted proteins | sample LakEriMetagenome_11_FD_203527 | JGI IMG/M metagenome (GOLD analysis project Ga0315909, IMG submission 203527) | Freshwater fungal communities from buoy surface, Lake Erie, Ohio, United States - Buoy 2 MA125 | ecosystem: Environmental > Aquatic > Freshwater > Lake | place: USA: Lake Erie, Ohio...
GCACCGACATGGGCTTGTCTTGCGGCCACACTTTGCGCAAAGCCACAAACACTTTTAAAGGAAATCTAAGGCGGTTTTCTAAAGACCCGCCATAGTCATCTTTGCGCTGATTAGTCAGTGGCGAAATAAAGCCAGACAACAAATAGCCGTGCGCGCAGTGCAACTCCAGCCAATCAAAACCAGCCTTGGCGCCTCGTTCTGCAGCAGACTCAAACGCCACCAACACAGCGTCCATGTCAGCACGTGTCATTTCATGGGGCACTTGGCTCACACCGTACATGTAGGGCAATGCCGAAGGCGCCATCACAGGCCAGTTGTTGCCATCGCGCTCCACATCGTTCAACGGCATGTCCATGCCATCCCATGCGCGGCGTGTAGAGCCTTTGCGGCCAGCATGCCCCAACTGCAAAGCCATCTTGGCATCAGACTGCGCATGCACAAAATTCACAATGCGCGCCCATGCATTTTGCTGTTCCTCATTCCACAAACCTGGGCACCCAGGCGTAATTCGCCCCTCTGGCGTGACGCAAGTCATCTCGGTGAACACAATGGCCGCACCGCCCACAGCTCGTGAGCCGTAATGCATCAAATGAAAATCACCAGGCACACCGTCCACTGCAGAATAAGTGGCCATGGGTGACACCATCACTCGGTTCTTAAGCTTGATGCCTCGCGCTTGCAATGGTAAAAACATGGGCGGCGTGGAATGTGGTCGCGCGCTGTCATCAAAGCTGACCATTGACGCCATGAAGCGCTCGTAAGCAGCTACAAACTTGTCATCTCTTAGACGCAAGTTTTCATGCGAGATTCGCTGGCTGCGTGTCAGCAATGAATAGGCAAACTGCTGAGGTGGCAAATTGACATAGCGCGCCACATTTTCAAACCACTCAGTGGAGTTACGTGCCGCGTTTTGAATTTTCAGCACTTCCACAGAACGTGTGGCTTGGTAAGAAGTCATCACCTCTTTCATGCCGCGCACATCGTGCCCTACACGCTCAAAGGTATCGGCCAACTCAATGGCATCTTCTAGCGCCAGTTTGGTGCCCGAACCAATTGAGAAGTGTGCCGTGTGAGCTGCATCACCCATCAACACATAAGGTACCTGCCGCCCATCGGCCGACGTGTCCCAGTGCACCCACTGATCACAAATGACACGTGGGAACTTGATCCAATGCGCCGAACCTCGCAAATGCTTGGCATTGGTCATAAGTTCATGACCGTCCAAGAATTTGGCAAACAACTTTTCACAAAACGCGATTGACTCTTCTTGCGTCATGGTTTCAAAGCCAGCAGCCTTCCAAACAGACTCGGGTGTTTCCACAATGAAAGTGGATGTGTCACCGTCGTATTGATATGCGTGCGCCTGAAACCATCCGTGCTCGGTTTCTTCAATGGCAAACGTGAAGGCATCAAACAACTTTCGTGTGCCCAACCACACAAATCGGCATTGGCGTTCGTCTATGTCGGGTTTGTAGGTTGACTCGAAGCGCGTGCGCACTTTGGAGTTAATGCCGTCACAGGCAATGACCAAGTCGGCCTTGTACATTTCACCGATGTCTTCATTTGCGTCAACTTCTGCTTCAAACACCAACTCAACACCCAAAGCTTCGCAACGTTTTTGCAAAATGTTCAGCAAGCGCTTGCGACCAATGCCACAAAAGCCATGGCCACCAGAGCGCATGGTTTCGCCTTTGAAATGCACGGCAATGTCATCCCAATGGTTGAACGATCCCAAAATTTCAGAGGCTGTGACTGGATCGGCCACTTGCAACTTGGACATGGTGGCGTCGGAAAACACTACGCCCCAGCCAAAGGTGTCGTAGGGCTTGTTGCGCTCTAGCACCATGATTTTGTGCTCTGGATGGCGCAACTTCATCAGCAGGCCGAAGTACAAACCAGCGGGGCCGCCCCCTAGGCAGACGATGTTCATGACGATGCTCCTTGATCGTGATCTATTAGTTTCAACTTAAATAGTTGAAGCTTGAAATTATTATCCGGTTCAAATTATGCAGATGCAATGGGTTGGCACCGGCAATTTCTTGCCGTTTACCCCTACAGCGTCAATTTATTGACTGGCATCGATATTGCTTAAAACTGACGTTAGTCTTGTGTTTCAAGACGAATTTCCGTTAAATAGGTATTGTTTCTATTATCAAAGGCAGTTGTTTTGAGCAAGGCAATTTCATCTCAGTTAGAAAAAGCGCTGGCCCTGCAGGTATTTCGAAAGCATATTGTGGAAATATTAAAACAGGCTATCAGCACAAAAAATTGGTCTCCCAGAGCAAAACAACAGCGCCTAGAGTTTGAGCACGTTTTAAACCAAATCTAATATTCAAGGATGTATTGATGGACGACATTATTCAACCAGAAATTCTAAATGATGAATTTCACTACGCTCTAAAAAAATATGCATCGCGACATGATTTGAAAACATTTCTTGAAATTGGTTCATCAAGTGGCGCTGGTAGCACAGATGCTTTTGTAACAGGAATCAAGAATCGCAACGACAAATCACAAGTGCAATTGTTTTGCATGGAAGTCAGCCGTGTAAGATTTAAGGCACTGGCTAATCATTATGCTGCAGAAGACTTTGTTCGTTGTTACAACATATCTTCTATTCAAGCAAACGAACTGCCATCTAAAGAAGAGGTCGTTAATTTCTACAACTCAACAACAACAAAACTTAACCAACACCCCATTGAAACTGTTTTAGATTGGTTACGACAAGATATTGAATACATTAAGAATTCTGGAAGTGATCTCAACGGAATTCAACTCATTAGAACGGCAAATCATATTCATCAATTTGATATGGTACTGATTGATGGGTCTGAATTCACTGGGGAGAGAGAATTGCATCACACGATGGGTGCAAGAGTGATTGCACTCGATGATGTCAATGCATTTAAATGTTGGAATGCATACCAAACACTTTTGCACACTACACACTATTACTTAAAAGAACACAACTTTTCTTTAAGAAATGGATTTGCAATTTTTGAAAAGAAGTTTTGACACTTTCTATTTATTGGATTCAAATCAATATAGGTAGATTCCATATTAATTTTTATATAATTTTTGAGTTATAGCTATGGAATCAATTACCAATTTCACATCAAGTCGCGGTTTGTTGAAGTCTTGTAGGGTGCGAAACAGCTCATCATTATCTAGCAGCGATCACCTGGACCCAGACCTTTTGAATGGGCATCTTTCAGGCGAAACTATATATATTTGCACAGATGCATTGCATAATTTCTCACTTAATTTTTTTGAAAAAATTCATCACCCATTCATATTATTAACAGGTGATAGCGATACGCCGATTACCAATAATTTCATTCAAAATAAAGACATCTGTAAAATTTTAGAAAATCCAAACTTGGTTAATTGGTTTGCCCAAAACATGGTAGCAGATCATCAGAAGTTGCACCAAATGCCTATTGGTATGGACTATCACACCATGTGGGAGCACCCCGGCACCTGGGGGTTAGCTCAGCAGTCCCCTATCGCACAAGAACGTGCACTAATGAACACCTTGGCAAGCGCGCCCGATTTTTCTGATCGTTTTTTTGCAGGGCATTGCAATTGGCACTTCGCACTAGAGAGGGGAGACCGTCAAGATTGTTTAGCGAAGATTGACAAAAGCTTAAGCCTTATAGAAAAGAATCATTTACCTCGAATTAGTTCATGGCAGCGGCAAGCCAAGTGTATGTTTGTCATTAGTCCTGAGGGTGCTGGAATTGACTGTCATCGAACTTGGGAAGCGATTTTATTAGGTTGCGTTCCTGTGGTTAAGAAAAGTAAATTTTCTGCTTTGTTTGATCACCTTCCCGTAGTCCAGTTAGATGACTGGTCTGAATTCAATTCGGCTCATATGATCAAATACGTTGATCGACTTATTAACGGAAAATTTAATTTCAATCCTCTGTTCTTAAATTATTGGATAGCAAAAATCAATGGGAAAATAGGCTTTGATCTACCTGACATGCGCATGAAAGAATTTAAAAATTTTTTATGCAATGAGTCTTATTAAGAGATAATTTATTCAACAATAAAACTCAAACTTAATTTATCAAAAACTATTATTTATTTCGATTTTGATTTATCTTCATAACTTTTTCATGTTTAACGAATAGCCGCTTCAAGCACGAAGTGCAGTCCGATTAATCTGAAATTTTTACTGTTTTAGTTTTTTGATTATATTTTGACATGGCTAGCTGAAAATTAATAAAATATTTTTTCGATAACTCAATGATGAACACTTTAATCGCCAATATTTATCCGAATAATTCATCCATTTCAGATGAAGAGGTCCTTGAGCTCGTTCAAAACGCAATTAATAATACTGTAAATGACCCATTCGATACTCAAACTTTATCGCAAATCAAAAGTGCAAGACTGATTTGTTTCAAAGCTGTTGTCAACTCTTTTGTGGAAAAATTAAATTTCAAATTAAGTAATCAACTTGAGGTAGCAACAGAGATATTAATTCAAAGCGGGTCATCTCAATTTCCGATGACTGAATTAGAGTCTCATTATATTAATAATGAAATTAATACAATCACTGAAGTTAATAAAAATTTAAATGAGCATATCGCGTTATTAATATCTTTCTTATATATTCGACCTTATAAGAATAAAAAACAATTTAATATATTCTCCATACCACTAGAGTTCCAAAAAATTGGAAGGAGATACTTTTTTACTCCTCCAGAATTTTTTTCCAACTTAGGAGAAACTGACGAATACGCAGAGTACCTTAACAAAGTCATGGGAGAAATTGCGGGCAATATTTCTCGTACCCCAAAAGATCCTCTGTGGAATTCAATTGCACTTGACTTTGTCAATATGGGTACAACGATTCCCTTGTACTTTTCTAATTCAAATTTAAAAGAATCAATGGCTTTGCGAGCTCAAATCATAGAGCACTTGATAAGTAGCCAAAAAGATAGTTGCGGAACTAGCTACGATTTTCCACAGAGAAAATCAAAGCGCATCAAATTGGGCGTATTGGCAGCACATTACCGCCCTCAAACGGAAACATATGCAACTTTGCCTGTGTATTGCAATCTTGATTTAGGCAAGTTTGAAATTGTCCTAATCTCACAATTACCCTTTGGAACAGACCCCCTAGAAAATCACTGTTTATCCTTTGCTCAAAATTCACTACAACTAAGCGGAATACTTGCATTAGACGTAAAGGCCATTCGCGATCTTGAATTAGATGCCATTTGGGTAGGCACAAATCTTACAGCGGTGATGAACTACATTGTTCAATTGTCTGTTCACCGACTAGCGCCTTTACAGATAACTGGGGGATGCTCTCCATGCACAACAGGTTTTAAAAACTTGGATATTTTTGTTTCTGGAAAAAGTACAGAGTCTGTAAATGCCTCATCTGATTACACCGAAAACTTGCACCTGATAAATGGGCCAGCACACTGCTTCGACATGGCGCACTCTTTACAAGCCTATGAAAAAGATTTGAATTTAACCACACGCTCTTCTCTTGGTATTTCGGACAAAGAAGTAGTTTTTGTATCGGGCGCTAATTTCTTCAAAATTATTCCTGAATTGTTAACCGCTTGGATCAAAATTTTAAAAGAAACCCACAATTCCAAAATTTTACTTTTCCCATTCAATCCTAATTGGACAAGCCGTTATCCAGTTGCAAATTTTTTAATTCAAATTGAAAGTCAATGTAACTTACATGGTATCTCTAAAGACAGATTCACCATAGTTCCGCCACTGCCAAACAGAGCTGCGGTTTTAAATTTGATTTCGTTAGCGGATATTTATCTTGACTCCTTCCCCTACTCAGGCATGACATCATTGCTAGATCCCATGGCAGTAGGCTTACCCATAGTTGCAATAGAAGGAAACTTCCAGCGCCAACGAATGTCTGCCTCTGCCTTGCATTCACTAGGCCTTTCTAAATGGCTGGTCAATTCCGAACAATCCTATATAGAGAAATCAATTGCATTAGCTAATAATGTGCAGCTTCGTGAGAAGATGAAAATAGATCTTGAAAAATCAATGAGGGCGGGGCCAAAATTTTTAGATTCTTTATGGTACTCAAAAGAAATTGAAAAGTTGTTATTGAAAAAAGCTAGAAAACTACCTACTTCTTCTCCGAATAACGTTAAGGTTATGAAGCACAGCATTCCGAATCAAATTGAAAAAGCACTCGCATTACAAAATGCGGGAGAAATTGAGTCTGCCCAAGATCTTTTTGCCATGGTTTTGAAAACTGAACCAACAAATGCAGTGGCTTTGTATTCACTGGCAGCCATTGAATCTGCTAAATTAAATTTTGACAAAGCATTTACATACATACATCCAGTAACAATTTCTCATCCAAATTTTGCCCAAGCCCATTTAGCCAAATCAGTCATTTTGTTTAACTTAGGCAAGTTTGACGAATCCTATAAAGCTGCTCTTAAAGTAATTCATCTAGAGCCTTCATTTCCTACAGCCAAAGAACATTTGGAAACAGTCAAATTAGCGCAAAGCCTTCAAAAAAATTCAAGTGGAAAGTTGGCTACTTCGGGCATAACAATTGACCCCAAGCTACAGACACTTACACAAAAAGCCATCGCATTTCAGGGGCAAGGCAAGCATAACGAAGCATTGGAAGTACTCCAGCAAGCTCTATTGATCAAAAACAATGACTTTGCGTCACTTTATTCTATGGGCATTTCTTTGAGCGCTACTGGCAAAAAGATGGAGGCACTCGACTGCTTCATTCGTGCAGCAGAAGCCGCTCCTCAATTGGCCTTGGCACACTTTGCCAAGGCTCAGAGTTATGCAGATATCGGATTGTCAGAAGACGCGTTGACTTGCTTTGATAGAGCCATTGAAGTTGACCCAAGCTACACGCAGGCCTACACAAACAAAGCTGCGTTATTTCAAGCCATAAATCGGCACCACGACGCATTACTCACTTTGATGTCTTGTGTTGAAGTAGACCCCGAAAACTTCACTGCTTTCGAGGGGCAGGGTCAACTGCTTGGCCAATTCAAACAATACGACCTGAGTGTGAACGCATTCAAACGCGCATTACAAATTGATCCCACCTACAACTATGGCGAGGGGCACTTGATGCATGCCCGCCTGAGCTGCTGCGACTGGACAGACTTCGAGGAATCTAGGGAGAGAATTTTTGAAGGTATCCGTACTGGCAAGAAAGCATGCGGCGCTATGACCATCATGTCCCTTACTGACGACGCGGCATTAGCACGTCAATGCATCGAAACCTACGCCAAAGACAAATATGGCGACCCGTTGTTCAAACTTTGGAACGGTGAAAAATATGTGCACCGCCGGCAACGCGTGGCTTTTATTTCGGGAGATTTTCGAATTCATCCAGTAGGCTACTTGCTCATTGAAATGATTGAAAACTTTGACAAAGAAAAGTATGAGCTGACAGGTGTATTTACTGGAACTCCTGATGGCAGCGATTTATGGAAACGGTATAGATGCGCTTTCGATCATTACTTAGATGCCAAAAATATTCCCAGTCTAGAACTGGCTAAACTCTTAAGGGCAATGGAAATAGACATTGCCATCGACTTGTCAGGGCACACTGAAGGCACTAAATTAGACGTCTTATCTCACAGGCCGGCTCCTGTTCAAATTACATATCTTGGATTTCCGGGCACCTTAGGCTTACCCTTTATTGATTACCTCATAGCTGACCCACGCATCATTCCAACTGAATTACAAGGGCATTACAGCGAAAAAATTCTTTACTTACCACATTGTTATTTGCCTAGAGACACCTCTGTAGTGCCTTCACCAGTAACTCCCAGACGAAGTGATTTTGGTTTGCCTGAAGAAGGATTTATATTTTGCAGCTTCAACCATGATTACAAAATTAACCCACCTATGTTCAAAGTCTGGATGGATTTGCTGATGGAAGTTCCAGGCAGCGTGCTATGGCTTATGAAGCTAAATGAAGCTGCGCAAGACAACCTTTCAAAAGAAGCAACTAAGCATGGCGTTGGCCCGGAAAGACTTATTTATGCTACGCGTGTCCCCAAAGTGGAAGACCACCTTGCGCGCTACAGATTGGCCGATTTATTTTTAGATACTTTTCCTTATAACGGGCACACCACTGCAGGAGACGCTTTGCGTGCAGGTATTCCTGTCGTTAGCTTGTGCGGAAACAGTTTTGCATCTCGCGTAGCAGCTAGCTTGCTCCATGATGTGGGATTGCCCCAGTATGCATGCGCAACTTTAGAGGAATATCACATTACTGCCCTAAGAATGAGCCGACATCCTGAAGAACTAACGGCAATCAGAAATCACATGCAAGTTGAACTCAGCAGCGGAAAATGGCCACAAAACGCGGAGATCCAACGGCGTGCCTTTGCGGCAGCTCTGGGGCAAATTTCAAAATAATTTATGCATCGGCATCTAATGCATAGGTCAATTATTAAGAAAACTCGAGCCACTCATCTGCGGCCACGTCCCAACATGTTCGCGCAAATATGCGACAAATGGACAAGCTTTGAAGGCATCTTGGGCCTAGGGATGTACTGCAGCGCTTTGAGACTGTCCAAGATGTACATCCTCATCGTTTTTCGATCCTTGCATGTGAGCTCGGCAATGACACTGGTAGACAACCTCTCAAGACCACCTAAATTTTCTGTACGACTTAGTTCAGTTTGGAAATCTCAATTGGTTTATTCCAAGCAAATGGTTGCGATGGTAAACTATTATTTTTTGATCTACAACAGTCACGACATCTGTGTTAACTAATTCTTCTAGAACAACTAGATCAGTTCTTTTATGTCCATATATTTAGAGAATCTAAAAGAGCACATTGCATTAATCAATAAGATGCACGGGCTTGATGAGGAGGTTTTAAAAGTTGGCAGCTTGGCCGCTCAAACTCTTCAAACAGGTGGCAAAATTCTTTTTTGTGGCAATGGTGGCTCAGCATCTGACAGCCAGCATATGGCTGCTGAGTTGACGGGCAGATTCATCAAAGATCGCAAACCATTAGGGGCGATTGCGCTAACCACCGATACCTCGGCTTTGACAAGTATTGCCAACGATTATGCTTTTGAAGAAGTGTTTGCAAGGCAAGTGATGGCCTTAGGCCGTTCTGGTGACATGCTTGTAGGAATTTCAACCTCTGGCAACTCTCAAAACATCATCCGCGCGGTTCAGGAAGCGCGGGTTATTGGCATCCGCACCGTGGGGCTACTGGGCCGAGATGGCGGTCAATTGCGAGCTTTATGCGATCACGCCATCGTGGTCCCAAGCAATGTCACCGCAAGGATTCAGGAAGCACATATTTTGATTGGCCACACCTTCTGCGGCTTGATCGAGCAGCATCTTCGCCTAGCCTAATTCCAGTACCCTGACAAAACCAAAGTAAAAAGCGCACAATTACCTGGTCTTGCTCTTGTTGACAAGCTTCGTGTGGTTTGGCCAAACAATTTGCAACACAGCTCATACACAATGAAATTACCACATGATTCTTGAGGACAAAATTTTTCTTGAACGTGATCTCAGAGATCATTTAAGCGGTATGGCGAGACCTTTGGTCATGACCAACGGTGTTTTTGATGTGATACACCGAGGCCATGTAAATTATTTGCATCGTGCTGCTGAACTAGGAGCATCTTTGCTTGTCGCGATAAACACGGACCAATCTGCCCGGTTGCTAGGTAAAGGTCCAGACCGACCACTTAATTCAGAGCTCGACCGCGCCTACGTCCTGGCTGGTTTGGCATCCGTTGATATGGTCACTTTTTTTAACACCAGAAGCCCAGTTGAGCTGATTCATAAAATCAAGCCTGAAATATTTGTAAAAGGCGGCGACTACGACATGGAAACCCTAGAAGAAACCAGGATCGTGCGCAGCTGGGGAGGCAAGTCATTGGCCATCCCCTTTGTAGATGGGTTTTCTACTACTGCGCTGGTTCAACGCATACGCTCACCTTTGCGTTAGACGTTTTATCTGGAACTTAGCGGGGGAACACCTGTCTCTGCCTTCTTGTGCGCAAAAGCAATTTGCTCCTCCGTGAACCTGCTTTTTTCACGGTATATCTCCCTTTTCAATAGGTGAAATATCATGCTGATTTTTTATATTTTTAAATGGTTAAGTTTTTCGGGTCAGGGCAAACACCTCCAAATTTTAATGATTAAAGATTAATGTCAATAATAAAAATTGTTGATGCTTAATTGAAAGCGATGCCATATTATTTTACCTATTCCTTAATCCAATTATTAATCTCTAGTCTTGTAATGCTTTCAAATAAAAGTCTTTCATCTTCTGAAAGAGAATTTAAATTTATATAATCAAATGATCGAATTAAAGAGTCTCTCATTGCCACATCAAGTTTGTAGGTTTTATTCCAAATTCTATTTTGCGGCAGCAGAACTGATGGCTCAGTATTAATCCAAATAAAAGGTTTAGCTGCAGCAACATTTTTATTTTTTTCAAAAGCCATTTGAAAGGCAAGAATTGAGTATGTATGCCAAGTACCTATGGAGTCATAAAGAAGCCCTCTTTGACAAGATTTTATATCTTCATTTAATAATAAAAAACTTCCTAGAGGTAAGCTAAATATAAAATTCATCAATAATTCACTAAATGAAATTGGTTTATTTACCATTTCTTTTAGCTTCTCTTCAAGTTCAGATCCTATACAGTTGATCAAACCCGGTGAGCCTTTAGACGGTGGAATAAAACCAATAATGCTTGGTAATTCTTGTACATGTAGTGATTCAAGACCTTCGTTAACTACCAAGTGAAGCATTTTAAAATTTGGTAAATCATCATCTCCACAAACGTAAGTGTAGCCATCCCAATTTTTTGCTATGTCATAAAAAAAAATCACAGAAGAGTCGAAGTCACCTTTTTTTGCTATAAATATCAATTCCATATCTTTTGGGAACTTCTCCATTTCTAGTCGACTCGGGTAATCACCATTAGTTATAATCATAACTCTTGATAATAAATTATTATGGATAAGTGCTTCTTCTAATATATTCAATAAACCATTTAAACGGTTGTAAGAAAAAACCATCAAATTCAATTTCATGATCTTAAAATCCTCGATCAAATGGATAATTCAAAATTAGAGATTTCCTTTTAAAAATCTCTTGAACATTTATTCCAATGGGAATACTCCTGGTTTTCTCGCGAGCTGATATATTTTAATTTAAGTCACTTTTTTGTAGGCGATAGTCTACACCATTAGATATGAAAATTGATGCGGCTCTATTTGCTTTATCAACAGCATTAATGATGTTTGTGCCCTCAGAATGAAGGTGCACAGTACCTGCCAGCAAAGAGTCCCCCGCACCGGATAATTCTTTTATCTCACAAATATGGCCTTGTATATCTATAGCTTTTTTACCTTCAATATATAATTCAACCCCATCCTCGCCTAGTGTTCGCAATATATTTTCAATTTTAAAATTCTTGTACAAATGACCTACAAATAATTCATCTGAAAATTCTGCAAAACCATATAGTGACTTCATTAGTAAAAATTCATTTTTATTTGGTTTTAATAAATAAGCTCCTGTGAACTTTGCTACATCCCTACTTTTTGAGTCAACGTAAGTTTTTATTTTTTTCTCAGCACTCAAATTAATAATTTCACGCGCCAAACCATTTGTCACAAAACCTTTGCAATAATCGACTATACAAATCCCATTACATTCATTAAAATTTATAAGCTTTTTAATTATATCAATTATTTTTTCTTCTTGTTTTGGTGATATATCGAATCTATCTTCCTGATCAACCCTTAATAACGTCGTGTGACGATATTTTGCAACCATTCTTGTCTTAAGAGTTCTTAATCTGTTGTCATCATATAATAATTCATCATCTTCACAAAAAAAATTATCAACTTCAATTTGATTAATGTTTTTTCTTCCTATTAAAGAAACAAAGTGAACTTTATTATCCAGATTTCGCAAGTGCTCGACTACATTATAAGCACCCCCTTTAATTATTTTAATTTCATCAAGATCTAATATTAAATTTGGCGCCTCCGGAGATATTCGAGTGGCTTGCCCATAATGAAATTCATCAACAATGAAATCACCTATAACTATAATCATTTTACCCTTATTATTGATTTGTAAATTTTTCAGCACAAACTGTGTGATCAATTGTGCCGTGTTTTTGTCTAAACCCCAATACCGCGTCTTGTGATAACCAAACTGACATTTGGTCACCCTGTAGGGGTGCTTCAGTTTACCCAAATGCTCACGTTGACCTTTTCCACCTTTTCTATCACGGCTTCACCGTTTTGTTGGCAGGTGCAAAGTGGATCAATTCAGTCAACTCTGTCCAAGGCACAATAAGATTTATATCGCCGGGAAGCTCACGCTTAAGTGTTCTCTTGGCGAGCAAAACAAATTCGGTAGAGGCGAAGGTGGTTTGTTTCATGGAAGTATAAGAATAAGGTCAGATGCTACTATGACTTTTGCAACGATTGTTTAGTTTACCAATTCTCATCATTTTCGCCGTTAACAATTTATCAATTCATGGAAAATAACGAATTACAGAATATCCCAATCGTTAACTATGACATCGTCATCTGCGGTGGTGGGGTTGCGGGACTTTGGTTGCTGAATGTCCTTACCAAGGAGGGCTTCGATGTGCTTCTTCTTGAGAAGTTTGCACTTGGCGGTATACAGACTATGGCTTCACAGGGCATGATTCACGGTGGGCAGAGATACATGCTGGGAAAGAATTCTTCCACGCATGCTGAAAGTGTTTCATTGCTTCCAAGTAGATGGGATGCCTGCCTCAAGGGTACTGGAGAACTGGATCTGAGTGCGGTCCGTGTCTTGAGCGAAACCCAAGTTATGTGGCCAACAGGCGGGCTGTTAACTCATTTTGCGCTAAGTTCTGCGTCACACATGTTAATGGCCAAAATGTGTAAGCTCGATGTTGGGGATGTGCCAAAGGTCCTCACCGACGTAAAAGGTATTCCCGTGTTCGAGTTGCCTGAGAAGGTGCTTGATGTAGCCTCGCTCGTTGAAGTGCTGTCGGTACCCCACAACTTAAAGATTAAAAAAGGAGAAGTTGATTCGATAACTCGTGATGGATGTCTCACAGTGTCAGGCCTTCAAATTAAAGCCCAGGTAGTGATCTGCGCTGCAGGGCTTGGAAACGAAGAGTTATTGAAATTGCTAGATGCAGGCAAGATTAAAACTCAGCGCCGGCCGCTACGGCAATTCATGGTAAAGCCAATGCTTTATCCGCTATTTGGTCACGGAATCACTACAAGTTACAAACCGAGCGTGACGGTTACCAGCCATCCATAACCCTC
>Ga0315909_10006386_pt1 | contig 13312 bp, 14 predicted proteins | sample LakEriMetagenome_11_FD_203527 | JGI IMG/M metagenome (GOLD analysis project Ga0315909, IMG submission 203527) | Freshwater fungal communities from buoy surface, Lake Erie, Ohio, United States - Buoy 2 MA125 | ecosystem: Environmental > Aquatic > Freshwater > Lake | place: USA: Lake Erie, Ohio...
CCGAGTGACTCGGGGGAACCTGTTCGAGCGCGCCGCGAAAGCGTGGGAGGAGCGCTTCAACCTGCTCACGCGTCGCACGTGTTGTAGCGCCTCTAATCAGTTCGCCGTCAAGGTCGTCGGTCGTGGTAGCGCCGCCGAATGAAAATGTTGCCTCGTAGCGCTTTGCTCCCCCCTGATGCAGGGCGGCGAGGCGTGTTGCGCGTCCAAGAACGAGCACCAGAAGGCCGGTGGCAAACGGATCCAGTGTGCCGCCATGACCAATCCGCGGCTGACCTGCAATGCGACGCACCTTCGCCACCACATCGTGACTCGTTGGGCCATTCGCCTTGTCAACAAGAAGAATGCCGTCAATGCCAGGGGTACTTGGACGTCGACGTGCCATTGCTAAGACTCGGTACCGCGCCCCGTACGAAGTGAGGTGACAGCGCGAAGTACGGCTGCGACTGCATCATCAAGCGGAGCAGCAATACTCGCGCCGGCCGCACGCGCATGCCCGCCACCTCCAAAGAGTGCGGCGATCTTCGTGGCATCGAGGCCCTGCTCCTTTGTTCTGATTGAAAGGCGCGTCGCGTCAACCCCCTCCTCCTTGAAGAAGAGTGCAACATCCGCCTCGTTGATCTGCGCGAGTGTGTCAACGATCCCTTCGGTCTCTTCTGGCTGTGCGTTGGTCTGCTGCAGGTCTGAGTTCAAGACAGCGGCCCAAACTGTCCGTCCGTCATCTGAAGTTTCAATGCGATCGAGCACTCGCGCGTGGAGACGCACCTGGGTCGCGGGCTTGGAGCGGTAGAGGCGCCGGGAGATCTCACTGATTGGAGCTCCAGCCTCAAGAAGGAGCCCCGCCACCTGCAGTGTCCGAGGGGTCGTGTTGCTGTGCTGGAAGGTTGCGGTGTCCATGATGATCCCTGCGGCGAGTGTGGCGGCGAGACGTCCATCCTCGGCAGCGAGATCAGATCCAATCGCAATTCCGATCAGCGTGATCATCTCGCATGTTGCTGCTGCCGTTGGATCAATCCACTGCAGCGGTGAGGTGCTGCTGTTCGAGACGTGGTGGTCAATGGTCGCCCTCGCCACGTTGCTTGGCAGGGCCTCCATGAGCGCGCCTGCGCGTCCGGCACGACGCGCTTCGCCACAGTCGACGAGGATCACCGCATCAGGGGTCCACTCTGGCGGCGAAGTGAGCACACGATCGATCGTTGGGATCACGTCATAGACCTTCGCGGGGGCGTCTGCACAGAAGACCGCAACCTCAGCTCCTCGCTGCGTCAGAATTGACTGGAGCCCTAGCGCCGCTCCGAGCGCATCTGCATCAGGTCGTTCATGTGGGATGACCCAGAGGCGTTTTGCCGCTTGCAGCAGTTGCAACAGTTCGGCGGGTACTGCTGCGCTCGCCTCCGGATGAAGAGCCGATGTTCGAGCCAGCAGCGTCATGAGGCCTCCCCTGTCGGTCGCGCTGCGCCGGGACTCGGGAGCGGAGCCAGATCATCGAGCGGATCATCACCTCGTTCAATGCTACCGAGCAGCTGCTGGATTCGGCTGCCGCGCTCACCCGCAGCATCGAGTTCAAAGTGCAACGCTGGAACGCGCCGTATACGAAGGCCTTTTGAGATGACCGTGCGCAAGTACGGTGTTGCGCTTCGCAGTGCCGCCAGAGAGGCAGCACGTTGCTCCTCCGTACCGATCGTGCTGATGAACACTTTCGCGTGGCGCAGGTCGGGCGACGTTTCAACGCCAACGACCGTTACGAAGCCCAAGCGCGGATCGCTAATCGAACGAGAGATATGCGTGCTGATCTCTTCTCGGAGAAGTTCGTCAACGCGCGGCATCCGCTCCGTCATTAGAGCGTCCTACGAGTTGACTGCTCCCCAACGATCTCCAAGATGTCGCCCTCTTGGATAGTGATCGTTGGCCCGAGACCAATGCCACACTCTTGTCCCTCTTTCACTTCGCGCACATCGTCGCGGAACCTTCGTAGCGACTCCACAACGTCTGTGGCCACAGCCGTCCCGCCACGCATGAGGCGAACCTTTGACCCACGCGTTACGCGCCCCTCGCGGACCACGCAACCCGCGATTACCAAACCCTTTCCTGGGAAGAGTTGCTTCACCTCCGCGCGACCTTCAACGACTTCCGACTTCTCAGGGTCAAGCATCCCCTCAATTGCCGCCTTCATATCGTCGGCAAGTTCATAAATGATCTCGTAGAGCCTGACATCAACCTTTTCGGTGTCCGCCATGCGGCGGGCGCCCGGAGTGAGCGTCGTGGTGAAGCCGAGAACAATCGCATCTGAGGCAGATGCGAGGAGGATGTCGTTTTCGGTGATCTCACCGGCGGCCGACATGAGCACGTTGATGCGCACCTCGTCGCTCTGTAGCTTCTCCAACTGATGTTCAATTGCGCCAAGTGAGCCGGCGACATCTGACTTCAAGATGACACGGACCTCTTTCCCGGCCCCTGACTGGATGCGCCGGTAGAGCTCTTCCATGGTCGCCCTGCCGCCACCATCGCGCGCAGCTGTCGCTTCGTTCTTGGCGGTCTCAGCAAGGTCGCGTGCCTCTCGCTCATCGGCGGCGACTCGGAAGACGTCCCCGCTTGAGGGGACCTCAGGGAGGCCAGAGATGACGACAGCGGTGGACGGACCGGATAGCTTCACGCGCGCGCCATCTGTGGTTTCAAGCGAGCGGACCTTCCCTGAGATCGCCCCTGCTACAACCGCGTCACCAATACGAAGGGTCCCAGTCTGCACGATCACCGTTGCGATTGGGCCACGCCCCTTATCGCGTTGCGCCTCAATCACGGTCCCGATCGCTGGGCGTGAGGGATCCGCCTTGTAGTCGCCAAGCTCAGCGACGAGAAGGACCATGTCCAGCAAATCGTCAAGGCCGACCCCAGTCTTTGCGGAGACTGCAACGAGCGGAACATCACCGCCGTACGCTTCAACAAGCACATTAGCTTCAGCAAGATCGCTCTTCACTCGTTCTGGATTCGCGTCAGGCTTGTCCACCTTATTCATCGCGACGATGATCGGCACGTTTGCTGCGCGGGCGTGGCTGATCGCCTCTTTTGTCTGAGGCATCACCCCGTCATCCGCGGCCACCACAATGATGGCGATGTCCGTGACACGTGCACCACGGGCCCGCATTGCAGTGAATGCTTCGTGCCCAGGAGTATCAAGGAAGAGGATGCTTCGATCCCCGCGCTTCACTAAACTCGCGCCGAGGTGCTGCGTGATTCCGCCGCGCTCCCCTGCTGCCACGGTCGTCTTTCGTAGCGCGTCGAGGAGGCTTGTCTTTCCGTGGTCGACGTGCCCCATCACGGTAACGATCGGTGCACGCGCCTCAAGGGCTGCGGTTGCCGACTCTTCGAAGAGGATCTGCTTGGTTGCCGCTGGCGGAGCCTCTGGTGCCTCTGTAGGCGCCTCTTCCACCTCTTCTGGCTCTGGCTCTGCCACATTGAATCCAAGCTCTGTCGCAATCAGCGCGGCTGTCTCGCGATCAATTCCTTGGTTCATGGTGGCGAAAACCCCACTGCGGATTAGGGGGTTGATGATGTCGGCCGGGTTGACTCGGAGGATCTGTGCGAGTTCACCAACGGTCATTGACGGTGGTAGCACCAGAACTCCTGTCTCATGCACCTGCAGCGGCTTCGGTGGCCGCGGTTCAGGGTTCGCGCGGTCAGGTCGAACGGGTCGCACGCTCCTTTTCTGCTTCGTCATGCTCCCCTCCTTTCGCTCGTTGCCTCTATCCAGGCGCGACGCGCCTGATCGATCACATCAGCCTCTTCATCGCTTACCGCGCCACGCAGGCCCTGACGGATCCCTGCATGAAGGCCAGCCTCATGCGAGCCACTACAGATCCACACTCCGCGTCCGCCACGCTCTCCAGTACGCAGCGCACCGTCTCCGTCGCGACTGATTCGCAGCAACTCCTGCGTGGCAAAGCGCCGCCTGCAAAGCACACATGTGCGCTCAACCGCTCTGCGCGTACCTATGCCTCACCCTCTACCGCTATCGCCTCAGCGCCTTCCGGAGCAACCACCGCTGGGCTGCCGGTTCCGTCACTTGCGATATCAATACGGTAGCCAGTTAGGCGCGCAGCGAGTCGGGCATTCTGCCCTTCGCGGCCGATCGCCAGTGAAAGCGCGTGCTCTGGGACAGTTACGACTGCAGATTTCGCATTCTCATCAACAACAACAGAGACCACGGGAGCTGGTGAAAGCGCCCGGCCGATCATCTCTGCTGGATCGTCGGTGAAGGCGATGATGTCAACCTTCTCTCCACCGAGTTCTTCAACCACGGCTTGCACGCGTGCGCCACGCTGGCCAACGACGGTGCCGACTGGGTCAAGCCCAACCTGGTGACCGTTCACGATGACCTTTGCGCGGTGACCCGCCTCACGTGCAATTGAGGTGATCTCAACCAAGCCCGAGCCGAGTTCTGGAACTTCAAGCTCGAAGAGTTTCTTCACGAAGTTCTTATGCGATCGCGTGAGCAGGATCTCCGGTCCGCGTACGGTGGTGCGGACCTCAAGAAGCAGTGCCTTTACGTTCTCTCCAATACGAAACGTGTCGAGCGGCGAAAGCTCCGTGGATGGGAGGTACGCTTCCGCGCGCCCAACGTCGAGGACGAGGTTCCTGCGGTCCACGCGCATGACAACGCCAGTGAGGATCTCTCCTTCGCGTTCGGCGAACGACCGCATCACCTGTTCACGCTGGATCTGGACGAGTCGCGCCTGCAGGGTCTGCCGAGCCTGTGCGGCCACGATTCGCCCCATATCTGGACTCATCTCTTCAGTTTCAATGAGCGCTCCAAGCGCGGCCTCTGGGTGGGCCGCCTGGGCCTCTTCGAGCGTCCATTCGGCCCCCGGCGTGAGCACCTCCTCAACCACACGGCGGGCACGGAAGACGCGCATCGAACCCGTCTCTGGGTCGAGTCGGACATGGATGTCTGCCGCGCCGTGTCGGCGATTGAGGGCCGCAGCATAAGATTCTTCTGCCGCCTGCAACACGCTCTCGCGATCAATTCCGCGCTCAGCACCCAATTGTACGAGGGCGCCAACAAGCTCCTTGCTCATTTCTGCCTCCCTTCTCGCTTGGCAGCCCCGATAAAAAAAGACGCGGGGGTCACCCACGTCTCTCGTCCGGCGGCCGTTATTGACGGGATCATAGCACGCCTCCAGCGAGGCTCAAACCGTGCCATCGGGCACGAGGCGGGCCCGCAGCGCCCCGTGCGGGGCGTATCGTGGGGTACCTAGCGGCTCGGGTAGTGCTCGACGACGTAGCGGTCGAGGATCTCCGTGAACTCCGCAACGATCCGATCGCCTCTCAGCGTTGTCAGCAGCGCACCATCCTTGAAGACGGGGGCAACCGGCTCCTCAAAGGTGCCCGGCAGGCTAATTCCAAGATTGGCGTGTTTGGACTCCCCTGGTCCGTTGACCACACACCCCATGACCGCCACCTCCATCGCCTCAACGCCAGGGTGACGATCGCGCCAAACTGGCATCTGCGATTTCAGATAGTTCTGGATCTGCTGGGCCATCTCTTGGAAGAAGACACTCGTAGTCCGCCCGCATCCGGGGCACGAGGTCACCTGCGGCGAAAAGGCACGCAGTCCGAGCGACTGCAGAAGTTGCTGGGCCACCTCAACCTCGAGCGCTCGATCGCCTCCAGGCTCCGGTGTGAGAGAGACGCGGATGGTGTCCCCAATCCCTTCGTTCAAGAGGATCGACAGCGCAGACGAGGTGGCAACAATTCCCTTCATCCCCATCCCCGCTTCAGTGAGGCCGAGGTGGAGCGCGTAATCACACCGGGAGGCAAGCTCTCGGTACACATCAATCAGATCACGAACGCTTGATGTCTTTGCAGAGAGCAGGATGCGGTCGTGTGGCACCCCCGTCTCTTCTGCGAGCTCAGCGGACTGGAGCGCACTCCGAACGATGGCCTCAATTGTCACGGCACGTGCGCTCTCTGGCGCACTAGATTTTGCGTTCTCCTCCATCAACTGAGTGAGTAGATCTTGGTCGAGTGAGCCCCAATTGACACCAATACGGACAGGCTTCGCATGTTCATTAGCAATCTTGACGATCGTTTGAAAGTTTTCATCCCGGCGCTTGGTGCCAACATTGCCTGGATTAATTCGATACTTCGCGAGTGCAGCAGCGGTTGCTGGATAGGCAGCCAAGAGCTTGTGGCCGTTGTAGTGGAAATCACCAACTATTGGCACAGTCACTCCATCGTCGGCAAGCCTGCGCACGATCTCAGGAACAGCCGCTGCCGCCTCCTCGTTGTTCACCGTGACTCGCACAATCTGACTGCCTGCGCGCGCGAGGTGCGCAACCTGAGCCACGGTTCCAGCCGCGTCCGCAGTGTCTGTATTTGTCATTGACTGCACTACGATCGGATGTGCGGAACCAACAAGTACGCCACCCACACTGACTGACGGTGTTGAGCGACGCGTTGGGCGCAGTAGATCTGGCCGATCAGCGGCTGGGCGTGGGACCACAGGGAGGTTGCGACTCATCACGTACCTCCGCCGAAGACTGTTGTGAGGTCGCCGAGTGTGATCCAGAAAAAGAGGAGGAGCATCGCCAGCGCTCCTGCCGTGACAAGTGCCTGTTCGACCTTCCTTCCGCGCTCTCCGCCAAGCGCGCGACGAAGGAGGAGTGCGGCGACTCGACCGCCGTCAAGCGGTGGGATAGGCAACAAGTTCAGGATTGCAAGATTCGCAGAGAGGAGGGCAGCAATCTGAAGGAGCCCGCTGAATCCGAGTCGCTCAGCTGCTCCGGCAACACCAACAGCAATCCCAACCGGCCCCGAGAGTGCTGGACCGTTTTCGGTACTGCGAAATGGTGCGCTTAAGAGATCGGCGAGTCCGCCGATGATTGCTCCTCCCGCTTCAATGGTTCGCTCTGCAGCGAGGCGAACCACATCGGTCACTGGTCGCTCAAGTGGACCCGCCGGGAGAAGGTCAGCAATGCTGATCCCGAGTACACCCTGTCCGGCCGCCTCCTCAATGGTGCGCAACCGAAGCGTGATCTCGCGGGGGACGCTGGCGCTGCTCAGAACCGTAAGCTGCACCTCGGTCCCAGCCGCTTCGCGCAGTCCCACGAGGGGCGTTTCGAATCGATCAAACGGAACGCCATTGAGTGCGGAGATGCGTTCCCCAGGCAAGATCCCAGCGTTCGCGGCTGGCGATCCGGGCTGTACATCGGCTAGCAGGAGTTCTCCTCGCTCAGCGAGTGGGCCCGCGAGTACAAACATCAGCGCAAACGCGACAAGAAGATTGACGACGACGCCCGCAAGCATGACAAGCACTTTCGACGTGAGTGAGGCGCGCTCCCAACCGTCAGGTTCACTGCTCCCTTCGGTGGCACCCGCCATACGCACAAAGCCCCCGAACGGGAGTGCGTTCAGCGTGAGGAGAGTGCGTGCCCCGCGATGCAGCACCGCAACTCGTGGAGGAAAGCCGATTCCAAACTCCTCAACAGCGATGCCCCGGCGACGAGCCACAATCAGGTGCCCTAGTTCGTGGACCACGATCAGCGGGACGACCAGAAGGAGGAGGACCAGAAAGGGTCCCAGGACTCCGCCAACAAGAGCAAGCAGCTCAGTCATGCATTCAGATTACGCCCGCTGCGCTTCGGTTGCTCGGGGCGGCCAGAACCCGATCACGCCGGGCGCCACTGCACCGAGAAGGCCTGCACCTCATCTCGCAGGCTGCTGAGTGCCTCTACGCTCTCAGGGGCGGCACGTCCACCGAAGCGATCGCACGCATCGCGAAGGAGCGCGGGGATGCCTCCAAATGGGATCTCCCCCGATGCGAATCTGGAGGTGGCGATGTCGTCGGCAACAATGAGCGTCGCTGGCGCCGCCCCGCCAGCCTCCCCCGCCGCAAGCGCCACTGCAAGGCCAGGGAATCGTTGCAGGTCAGGCTCTTCAAAGGTGAGTTCGCGCATGTCCGCAAGGCTGACGGCGCGGGCTGGCTGCTCGCTGCGCTGGGGGTAGTTCATCGCGTAGCTGATTGGCACGCGCATATCTGGGGCACCGATCTGCGCCTTCATTGAACCGTCCGTAAAGATTACCGCGCCGTGAAGAAGGCTCTGCGGATGCACCATGATCGAAATCCGATCCATTGGCGCTTCAAAGAGGCGATGCGCCTCAATCACTTCGAGCCCCTTGTTCACAAGAGATGCCGAGTCAATCGTGATCTTTCCGCCCATCTTCCAGGTCGGATGCTTCAGAGCATCCTCAAATCGCGCATTCGCAATGCGCGACGCATCCCACGTTCGAAAAGGGCCACCACTCGCGGTCAGCCAGAAACGCTCCACGCGATCTACCGACTCACCTGCAAGACACTGCCAGAGTGCCGAGTGTTCGCTATCTACTGGGCGTAGGCGCTCAAGGACCGACGTGCCACGCTGTGCGGCAGCGCTGCGTGCGGCACCGATCACCAGTTCACCCCCTGCAACAATAGTCTCCTTGTTGGCGATCGCAACGGCCGCGCCAGCGTGTAACGCATTAATGGTGGCGTGGATGCCTACAAGCCCCGTTGCAGCGGCGACCACGAGATCTGGTGCCGCCCCCAAGATGGCGTCACTCAGTTCTACGCCACTCAGTCCCACGAACCGCTGTGCGCCCGGATTCGCGGCTGCTAGCTCCTGAACTGCGGCGCTCTCGCGTCCAACCGCGTATGCAACAAGCTCAAAGCGGTCTGGGGCATCACGAAGAACCTGCAGCGTCTGGGTGCCGATTGATCCGGTCGCTCCGATGATGGCGACTCGCTGCCTACCCATCAGTTGCCAGCGATCAAGATCCGCGCAGCTTCGAGCAGGATCGCCGCAAGAAGCGCCACTGGCGCTGCCAGAAGGAGGCTATCGATTCGATCCAGCACTCCGCCATGCCCTGGGATCAGCGTTGCGGAGTTCTTGATCCCGGCCGCGCGCTTAAAGAGGGATTCGATGAGGTCGCCCGCTTCGGCGGCGACGGCAACAAGGAAGCTTGTAGGGATCGCCCAGATCAGCGGGGCGTCAAGCCAGCTGACGGCGGCGGCGGCGCCGAGGAGGGTTGCTGTGAAAAGTCCCCCAACCAGCCCCTCAACACTTTTGCGCGGGGAGATGAGTGGCGCGAGCTTTCGCCTCCCGAAGCGCCGACCAATTAGGTATGCGCCTGTATCGGCACTCCACACTACTGCGAGGAGCCACGCGATCCATGGTGCAGGCGTTTCGCCGCGAGCGTAGCCGAAGAGCGGTAAGAGAAGAAGTGGCGAGAGCCAGACGGCCGTTGCGACCGTGCCGAAGAGCGAACGAGCGTATGGCGCAACGCTCCCGCGCTTGATACGGAGTGCACGGAAAAGCTGGAGAGCGATCAGTGCGAGCAGCGTGAGCACCCAGCAGGCAACTGCTTCTATGGGGCCGACAGCGACAAGTGCGGCGAGCGGCAACACGAGGAGAGCCGCGCTCCACCCAGCCGACGCACCACCCGAGATTGCCCCAACAATCTGCGCGCCTTCGCGCGCCGCGAGCACGATAAGAAGTGCCGTGAGCGGAAGTGTTCCGTATGGCCAGATCAACAAGCCAGCCGCAAACGGAAGGATGAAGAGCGAACCGATCGCACGCGCAGCAGAGCTGTTGCGCTTCCGGCTCATCGTCCGAACCGCCGCGTCCTTGCCGCATATGCGCGCATCGCTGACTCAAGGTCTGCGCCGCTGAAGTCAGGCCAGAGGCCAGGCCACGTCACAAGTTCGGTATACGCGGTCTGCCAGAGGAGGAAGTTTGAGAGTCGCTCCTCCCCACCGGTTCGAATCAGAAGATCAGGATCAGGAACCCCGCTGGTATACAGCGCAGCGCCGATCGTCTCTTCATCGACCTTTTCGGCACTGATTCCTGAACGGACAATGGCACGAACGGCATCCACAAGCTCCGTGCGGCCGCCATAGTTAAACGCAACGTGCAGCTGCATGGCACTCCCTGCAGCGGTCGCGTCACAGGCGCGTTGGATTCGTTGCGCCGCCTCCTCTGGCAGTTCCTCAAGGCGACCGAGGAAATCAACGGCGATGCCATTGCTTACAAGTGTTGCCGTCTCACGTTCAATCGTTTGGGCAAGCAAGGCAAAGAGCTGATTGACCTCACGGTCATCTCGACTCCAGTTCTCCCGACTGAATGCGTAGACGGTAAGGTGCGCAATGCCAAGTTCCGCGGCACGAGTGATGACCCCTCGCAGCGTTTCGGTCCCAGCGGTATGTCCATCAAGTTCATCGCGACCCTGTGCCCGGGCCCAGCGCCGATTTCCGTCCATGATGATGGCGACATGGCGCGGCAGGCCCTGTGCCGCCGGTCCACGATGGACGAGCGGTGGAGCGTCAACCGGACGATCGACGCTTCGCTCGGTCAACCTTCGAGAACCTCGCGCTCCTTGGAGGATGCCATGCGGTCGATCTCTGCAATCTTCGCGTCCGTCGCCTTCTGCAAGGCGTCGAGTCGTCGCCTTGAATCATCTTCGCCAATCTCTTTTGTTTTCTCGAGCTTCTTGATGGCCTCTTGTTCGTCACGGCGAGCGTTCCGAATCTCGATGCGTGCCTCTTCGGTCCGCTTCCCCATCTGCTTCACAAGATCCTTGCGGCGCTCCTCTGTCATGGATGGGACTCGAAGCCGAATAATGTTTCCGTCAACCGCGGGAGTCATTCCGAGCTGGGCGTTATTGAGCGCCTTCTCGATGGCGGGGATTGCAGTTGGGTCCCACGGCTGCACAACGAGGAGGGTGTTCTCGGGGACGCTGATGCCAGCCATCTGATTCAACGGTGTCTTCGCGCCGTAGTGATCCACCGTTATGTGTTCCACAAGTGCCGCGCTCGCTCGCCCCGTGCGAAAGCCACCAAGGTCCTTGCCGAACGCCTCAACAGCTCGGGCCATCCGCTCTTCAACGCTTCCGCTCATCGGGTCCCCTCCTTAGAAATCATCGTGCCCACCTCTTCGCCGCGCACCGCCTTCAGCACGTTTTCATGAGTATCAAGGTCAAAGACCACGATAGGAAGGCCGTTCTCCATACAGAGTGACACTGCCGCCGCGTCGAGCACTTTGAGGCCCTCTACAAGAACTCGGCCGTAGCTGATCGCTGGAATCCTGACCGCATCGGCGTGCACGTGGGGATCCTTGTCATACACTCCGTCAACCTTGGTTGCCTTGAGCATGACTTGGGCGCCAATTTCAACGGCGCGAAGCGCTGCCGCAGTGTCGGTGGTGAAGTACGGGTTGCCGGTTCCAGCAACGAAGACCACCACACGACCCTTCTCAATGTGGCGGATAGCACGGCGGCGGATGTACGGCTCAGCAACCTCATTCATCTCAATCGCTGTCATCACGCGCGTCTCAACGCCTGCACGTTCCAGCCCATCTTGTAGCGCCAACCCGTTCATGACCGTCGCGAGCATTCCGATATGGTCTGCGGTTGCGCGCTCCATTCCAGTCGCGCTTGATGCGGTCATCCCTCGGAAGATGTTGCCACCGCCCACAACAATACCAACCTCCACGCCCAGAGCGCGGACGCTTTTGACTTGCTCAGCAACGAACGAGAGGACTTTTGAATCGACGCCGTACTGCTGATCGCCGAGGAGTGCCTCTCCAGAGAGCTTCAGGAGAATGCGGGAGTAGCGCGGCGTTGGCGTCATGGCTGTGCCACGTGGCTCGCCATGGCGCGACTCAGAGCTCCTCGCCGAGCGCGTAGCGCACAAAGCGACGGACGCGAATGTTCTCGCCGATCGTTGCAACCGCGTTGGTGATCAACTGGCCAACGGTCTCCTCGCCATCACGGAACGGCTGGTCGAGAAGGCATACCTCTTCAAACCACTTTCGAAGTTGGCCCTCGACAATCTGCGCCCGAACCGACTCTGGCTTCTTGGCAAGCGCCTCATCAGCTTCCAGTTCCGCGCGCTTTGCGGCCAGCACATCGGCCGGAATCTGCTCCTGGCTGACGTACTTAGGACTGAGGCCGGCGATCTGCATGCCGATATCCTTCACAAGCTTCTGGAACTGCTCGTTACGCGCAACAAAATCTGTTTCGCAGTTAACTTCAAGCAGGACGCCGACGCGACCACCGGTGTGGATGTAAGAGGAGACGAGCCCCTCACGTGCATCGCGCCCAGCCTTCTTTGCGGCAGCGGCGAGCCCTGCCTCTCGAAGCGTGGTGACAGCCTTTTCAACGTCTCCACCAGCCTCTTCCAGCGCTCGCTTGCAATCCATGAAGCCAGCACCAGTTCGCTCGCGAAGATCCTTTACCGCTTCTGCGCTAATCGCCATGACGCACTCCTCTTCTTCGCTCTGCGTTACGCGCTTGGGGCGCTCTCGTCTCGGTCGGCTGCTGGAGCTGGCTCCTCGTCAGGCGAGAAGCTCAACGTTCCAGCCGCACTCAGTGCCGCAACAAGATCGTCTTGAGCGTCAGAGGCCGCTTGGCTCTCTGGTGCCGCGGCGGCCGCGGCTGCAGCCTCCTGTGCCTCAAGTTCAGGGAGTCGAGCGGCACGTTCTGCCGCGCCCTCAATGACCGCGTCGGCGACCGCCTTGCAGATCAACTTGATGCACTTAATCGCGTCGTCGTTGACGGGAATCGGGTACTGCAGCTGGTCTGGATTGACGTTGGTGTCGGCAGTCCCAACAACGGGAATGCCAAGCTTGTTGGCCTCCACGGCGGCGAGGGTTTCGCGGCTCGGGTCGATGACGAAGACCATGCCGGGTGCGCGGCGCATGCGGCGCATACCGCCAAGAACTCCACGCAGCTTCTCAAGCTTGTCGCGAAGCTTCGCCGCCTCCTTCTTTGACATCAACTCGAATTCGCCAGCCTGTTCGCGCGCCTCGAGCTGCTCGAGAAGCGTCAAGCGCTTCCGAATAGTGCTGAAGTTCGTGAGCATTCCCCCGAGCCAGCGCTTGATGACGTACGGCTGACCGGCGCGCGTTGCCTCCTCAAGAATGGGGGCCTGCGCCTGCTTCTTGGTGCCAACGAAGAGGATCGTCTCACCGTTTGCGGCGGCTTCGCGAACTGCAACGAGTGCAGCCTCAAGATGCTTCGCACTTTTGGCAAGATCGAGGATGTGGATGCCGTTTCGCTGGGCATAAATGAAAGGCGCCATCTTTGGATTCCAGCGCCTGGTCTGATGCCCGAAGTGGGCGCCGACCTCCAGAAGTTCGCGCATCGTAACTGCGGCCATAGCTCTCCTCATCACGGTTATGCCACCGCGGGACGCCATCGCGACCCCGAGGGGCCACCGTTGCGAGGCGACATGCTCCGCGTGCGTATTCCCTGACCAAGGTCAAGGGCTCCCAGTTGGGTGCCG
>Ga0315909_10006393_pt1 | contig 13306 bp, 16 predicted proteins | sample LakEriMetagenome_11_FD_203527 | JGI IMG/M metagenome (GOLD analysis project Ga0315909, IMG submission 203527) | Freshwater fungal communities from buoy surface, Lake Erie, Ohio, United States - Buoy 2 MA125 | ecosystem: Environmental > Aquatic > Freshwater > Lake | place: USA: Lake Erie, Ohio...
CATTGCTGCCCATGTGAGAGTGGAGCAGTTCAGGAGGAACATTGAACCAGCGTGATACGTCTTCAACAGAGAATGCTCTGGTCTCGATAAACTGTAACTGCTGCATTGGGATGGCGACGTTTACAGGCTTCAGACCTTGTTCGAGAATACGTGTCTTGAACGCATCTTCCATTGCTGCGTTAGGATGAGACTCAAAGAAGCTTTCAACACGTTTCAGAACATCAGGAGCTAACCTGTTTTCTGTGGTTAGATATGTTTGATTCTTGTGACCATTCTTGTAGAAGTGTACGCCATACTCTTCAGAGTTTTCGTACATGTTGAATGATCTGCCTGCATTCTCGATGATACCAAAACCTCTATGGTTTGGTTTGTCGGGAATGTCAGACTTGATATGTACCATGTACTCCCGAGGAAGCAACATGTATTGAGGATTGGCATCCTCTTTAGTGTTGCCCGTCTCGATGCGGTAGATGAGCGTACCTTTGCGAGCTACTGCACCTGTAGCCAACTGCTCCGTACCATCGGCATAGTAGATGTTACCACGAGGTACACGTGAAGGGTGGACGTGGTAAATACGAAATGTGCGTCCCTGACTGTCGAACTCACGTATAGCGTAATAGTTGCCATCAAGGAGTCGGTCATAGATCATGTCTCCCAACATCGCATCAGCTGAGTAATCAGGGTTTGCGTAATGAAGAAAGATTTTAACAGCAGGATGATCGGCTGTATTGAGCTGCCTGTCAGGCTTTCCTGAAGGACTAATACGAATGACAGTACGAGGAAGGCTACCAATTGAACCTGTGTAGAGGTTGACAGCACAAAACACAGCAGAGAGCTTTAGGCTGCTGTCTGATGTGTGCTGACGACTACGCCACATGAAGCTGAACAGGTCTCTTCCTGATAGAGCAGACGTAGCAGCATTCAAAACCTGATTTAACAGGCCGATAGAGTTGTCACGTCGTCGGAAGGGATTCCAGCTCATTTGCTTCTCTCAATCCTGATATGCTTGTAATCATTTGCTGACCAGAATACATGTGTCCTCCGATAGCCATTAACGATGCAACAACACCGTCAATCTTATCTGTGGACTTCTGTTTGTTCGGTCTCATCTGATCATTGTTGTTTGTTGTCATTGTCACGTTTCCCATCATCCATCTAAGGACAGGATTGGAACCGTGAAACAATTCTCTGTTCTCTATATCAGCTTGGAGCTTCCGACAAGGACCATTCATCCCTACATAGGACTGTGGGTATTTCTTTGCTTGTAGCCCTGCGTTGTAGAGAGTTTCATAAATGAAGTTTGAACCCCAAGCATCGAAACAGACGAGTTGAAGGTTTCTGAAATAGGTGCATATACCTTTTTGGTTACCGTCACCTGTCAGAGTTTTGGCTATATCTCGTTCAGATATGGATGCGAGGGGAGTATTATTGATTAAGCCTGACTTAAACCATCTGTCGTAAGGAAGACGTTCCTCAACACTTCGTTTGTAGATAGACTCTGCTGGAACCCAGAACCACGGCATTACTACCCCTTCGCTGGGGAAGTATAAACTGAAGGAAGCAATGTCATTAACTGAGGAATTATCATAACCTCCATAACATTCAACATCCTGCAGTTCTTCAAGCTTTCTAAAGTACCATGTGAAGTAGCCTTGGAACTCAGTGAGATAGAGGTCTATCTGACTGTTATTAAACCATTCATTGTCTGCTGCGAAGTTATGCCACAGACGATGATTATAAAGCAGAGTTTTGATTTCGTCAATTGATAATAAATGGTTCTCAGTGTGGTTGCCATTAGCCCATACCCACGTCGGAATCCATACTGTTTCCGTCTTAGTTTTAACATTTAAATGAAGACGAAGAAATCTATTTAGCAGAACTGGATTTGATTTACACTGACGAATGTTTCGTTCAAAATATTCAGCGTAAATGGATACGCCATAATTTGGATTAGCTTTTCTCCAAATTCGTTCATCTTCAAAGTCATCGTCTATTTGTGCTTCGTAGATCACAGGTAAGAATGCTGGGTCTGATGAATCGCCAATAGCTATCCGCTTAGCTCGCTCATACATCTCGTTACACGTTGACGGTCTGTCATAATCTGCTGTGGTTGTATAAATTGTGAGAGATTGTCTACGAGCTGCCGTACCTGTCAGCATTACGTCAATAAGTTCACTACTCTTGTGTGCGTGTACCTCATCTACGTAAGCAAAGTTAGGAGACAGTCCGTGTTTGGTTTCAGCAATAGCAGACAACACTTTGAACATGCTGCCGTCTTTGGCATGTTCAAAGCTGCGGGTTGATCTATTAACTTTATGTTGACGCAGACGATTGAGCAAGTTTGGATTCTGCTCAATCATGTACGCTGTATGACGAAAGTTAATTGATGCTTGTTCAATGTCAGCAGCACAGCAAAAGTTTTGTGATCGTGGTTCTTTATCTACAAAAAACATGTAGAGTGTTGGAATTGATCCGAACGCTGTTGTTTTACCTGATTTTCTGGGCGTGTATATAAAAGCTTCTTTGAATCGTCTGTAGCCTGTCTCTTTATGTTTCCAACAGAAGATATTGAAGTAGATTGCCCATTGCCAGAGTTCTGGGATGAATGGCAGACCTGTCAACTCGCCTTCAGGATATACACATTCATTGATAACAAACTCTATAAACTGGTGCATTTCATCTAAGTCGAAGTAGTAGTCTTCCGCTTCACGGAAAACGTCATACATCGGAATCATTCGCAACAGTTCGGAAAGCCTGACAGACTTGTATTCGTACCCTACAAGTCTGTGATTTTTTCTGATTGGAACAGGAATGTCCTGAGAGATTTTCTTATTACCACCTCTCAGAAATCTGTCGTACCTAACAGCTTTGCTTGGGGCAGAAGTTGTCATGGATTTTCTACAAACTTAAATTGAGTGGTCTTGAATGTCTTCTGAGCATCAGCAGCAGTCCAAATGAATTTCAATCTACCTTCGTAGGTGAATTCTGGTTTGCCTAGAGCTGTTACTGAAGAAGGAAGAGTGATACTAACAATACTGTTGGCGTAAGTACACGTACCAGACAGGTGCATGGATGATGGATCGCCTGTGCGGTAGGCCGTGAACTCAATTGTTGCTGCTGAGAAGTTGAGACTCCCCATACTTGTGATAGGATCACCTTCAGCACCGACGATGGTAACGTCAATTTCACCGCTGTCAGAGTCGTAGCTATCTCCAACAATCAGTTCTGTTGGGAACCCAGAGATTGTACCTGCGTCAAGAACAGCTGCCGCTTCTAGAGAAGTAATGCCTTGAGCCGTACCGATTAGATCTGTCTTAGCTTTCACAGCGAGCAGAGTGGTTTGTGAGGCATCGCCAGCACCTCCACCAGAGGCATCAGCAATAGCTTCGAGGCTATCTGTGGTTCCTGTGAAGGTTGAAGTACCTCCTGTATCAATTTCAGCTTCAGCAGCAATCATACCAGCTGTGCCAGCATCTTTACGACTGATACGACGAATCCAATCAGCAAGAGATGTAATGCCTGAGAATAGAGCGGCAGGAATGCGAGTGACGAGGTTGCCTGTATCAGTTTTTACAGAAGCTATATCAGCCGACATAGACGCACCTACTGGAGAGCCAAGTCGAGATATGATTGCATCTGTTGCAGCAACAATCAGTGATTGATCTGCGGGGTCTGTTGGAAGATTATCCGTTTTGGTTTTGATTGATGCGATTTCGGTATCAATGTACCCAGCTATTGTGCTGAGAGTAGTGTTCACTGTACCGAATGCCGCAGATATATCTGATGCGTCTGCTGGATCTGATGGCAGGTTTGTTGTTTTCGCATTGATCAGCGTTATCGTCGCATTATCAGGAGCTGTATATGTTCCTGTCATGACACCAGCAGCTGTGATCGCATCTGCACATTCAGACTGTACTTCAGCATCCCATGCAGCATTCCATGGAATGGCTGTAGCCCACGTACCCGTGCCGAGTGCTGTTAGAGTTGCTGCTCCAATCTCTGTTGCAGCATCAGCTGCTAAGGCAGAAGCGGTGATTGCGTTTGCAGCAAACTTTGAAGCAGTGATTGCACCATCATTAAGGTTCACGTTTTGGTTGTTCTGTAGGGCTATGTAACTACCGCTGAATTGGTTTAAAGATGTTGGGTTTTCGATGTTCGCCCAGTCGATACCAGCAGCACCAGTAGCAGTAACGTCGAGCGTTCTACCTGCTGTAGTTGGTTGTAATGGTGCCTGTCCTGAAGCGTAAGCACCAACAATTCCATCGACTCGTCCGCTTGTTAGTGCGTTTGGTGTACTACCTCTCCACGACACAACATTCGCACCCTCATATTCAGATTGAATACCGAATGATCCACGAGGCACTGACGCACCATCAATCGACTGGCTGCCTACAGTTTTTGCTGTGTTAAATTTTACTTGATACCGTGCTCCTGTTGTCCAGAATCCAGTATCACCAGTGTCGTTACTGGTATCAATCACAAGTAGGTGACAACCGGCTTCCGAGTTGAACGGACTCGTTACAGTTAGCCCGTTGGTAGTAGCCTTGGCTGTTGCAGATCCGTTCTTATAGATAGCAAAATCTGACGTTGTAAACGCTGACGATGGTGCAACTGGTGCTCCCGTTGACGCGAACGTTTCAAAGTAGATTTCAATGGTTGCGTCTTCTGTGAGGTTACGAAACATTAACGCACCAGCCCTGTCGACAAAGTGTTATACAATCCGCCACTACCGCCACTTGCTGCAGTTCCGTGTACTGCGACTGAAATCAACCTACCAGATGTGTTTGATCCGTACCGCCATGGGAAACTATACACCTCTACGCCTTCCACCGCATTTACAATTGCCGCCTGTGAATAAGCTGCTACGGTGTTGCCGCTATCGGCTGAATTCCCGAGTGCGACAGTCCATGCGATTGGCCCATTGCTTAATTCAGCAGGTTCAGCGACTGCACCAGTGCCGGAGTACATCGCAATCGCGATTGTTCCTGCTGTCTCTGTTGCAATCGTTGATGGTGGGAAATATGGCATTGTGGTGCTTACGGTGGTGTTTGCGTAAACAACTTCAGTCCATCCCGAGATCCTGTAAGCAATGCATGTACTAGATTCACTAATCGATGTTGTTACTGAAACCGTGGTGTCTTCACTTCCTGAGGCTGTCTTTGAAAACAAAATACTCTGATCGGTTGCAGTGATTGTGGAGATAGCAATAGACCAGCCCGATGGTGTTGTGATGGTGCCTGATGTACCATCTTTACTGAACCATAACAGCAGCAAGTCACCTGATGCTATTCCAGATGGTAGGTTAACCGTGTGCGTTGTTTGATTCGCTGAGAAGTGCGTAACAGCTACACCTTCAACTACAGGTGCTCCACTTAAGGTTGGCATGTCGACATAAGTGATTTCTAAGTACGCTACGTCAACGTATACTTCACCATCTATCGACGCACCACTATATGTTAATTCAAACGCTGGTGTCGAGCTACTTAAGCCTCCGTACTCACCAGTCACTGTGCATGATGCCCATCCCCATGCACCTGACGATGGCTTACCTGTCAGCGTTCCTGATCGCCATACACCGTTGAGCCTGATACGTACCGCACTAATGTCGCCGTCGCTGTTGCTATCAAATTTGAGGTACACCCACAGTTTTGCACTAGTGATTAGACCTGTATTTGTCGGAGAGGCACAACCATACTGCTGAGCGGCAGATGAGTCACCTGAATAGTAGGCGTAATCACTCGTACCACCAGCTGTAGGCTGCGTCGTAGCGTCATCAATTAAGGTGAATGGATTTGATCCACCCCACCCAGAATTGAGTGTCGCATTTGGACGTAGTGGTGAAGTCGTAGGCACTAGTTACGCTCCCCACGCTGTTTCTGCGGCGGCTGCAATTGTTGTTGGCGTCGATTCTGCCAGCCGTGCTTCTGCCTCTGCTGCTTCACGGGATGCGTTGCATTTGACGACTACAGCTGCAACTGCGGCTTCTTTTTCTGCTGCAGCTTTCTGTGCTGCGTATTGTGGTTCTGTGAGCGTTGCGTACAACCATCCACCACCTAATGCAGCTACAGTATCAAAATCTGCAACAGAAGGCATTGTCTGTTGTCCACCGAACATATTACGCATTGTCCAGAATGGAGCGGATACAGAAACATCAGTCGTATCGAAGTACGAGTTGCGGTCACCAGTGATGTGTGAGAACCATTTGTTGATTGCGTACTTCTGATCGTCTGTTCCATTTGCGTTAACAAACAAAATCATGTTAACAACTGTACCAGACCACTTCTCGCCTGTGTCTGCTGGACGCACCAAACGAGTGAGCATATTTCTTTCGTTCATTACGAAAAGTAAACTGCCTAGATCAATCTTTGATTGCGTCAAACCTGTAGCTTGCAACTGAGTGGTGATAGAGGCATCATTACCTGTCATGCCCAATTGTTGAGCTTTTTCATAAGCGTTCATACATGGGCCTTCACACTATTACTGAGGGAATTGATTGCAGACGTGTTATTCTCAATTGCATGAGACAGGGCTACAGCTGCTTCGTGTCCGTCTTTAGCAGTTATAAACCTCTGTGCATTCTCTTTCTCTCTGTTTGCTTCAATTTTATCGAGGATTTTCTCAAAATGTTCTCGTGTCTGCAGTTGTGTCGAGTCATGCCTGTCCAGTAGCTGAGGAAACCACTTCGTTATCATCCAAACGAACATAGCCAGCATAACAGCAGTAGCTGTCATTTGTCCCCAAGGAGCAAGATGGTCTATAGCGACTTCGGCTTGAGCAAACAAGAACATGTTGTGGATTCCTTTTGGTGAAGTGTAAAGGCAAGTTGTTAAATGTCAAATATTATCCATGCGAACGTCATGTGTGCGTTCCCATAAGAACGCTAAAATGCGAGGAGCTGCCCACTTAATGAAAATCCATGCAAACCATCCAAAGTATAACGCTACCGAGGATTGAAGCTGGTCAAATGTAACGACTCGCTTCGTACTACAAACTTCGAAGAAAGCTCTGCCTACTTTATCGCAGGCAGCATCCCATTTTTTAGCTTCCTTCAGCTTCTTACGATTGACAGCGTTATCAACTGTTCCATAAAACTTGATGTTTGCTGGAGAGCATCCAAAAGCAGCTTTCATCGAAGAAATGAGGCTGTTCTGTTCTCTGAGTGTCAGAAGCATAACAGCCTCACTTAAAGTTGATGATGAGGTTTGGACAGGTTGTTAACTCAATCTCAAGTTGTTTGCCTTGATTACGAACACTAATCTGTTTCAGAGAAGTGCTGTAAGAGAAGACACCCTTCACAGCTCGAACAGATGGAGGGGGTGTGAAGATGATTTTTTCTGGCTGGACAGAGATTGATCTGTTGCCGGACCAGTCTACTGAGACAACACCATTAGTCCATTTCTGCTTAGTCATCAATTGAGTGATAATGGAAGGTAGAGCATCTGGTGTATCTATATCAAACTCCAGCAGGCTTCCCATTGCATCCTTAGACTGTTGAGCAAGCAAATGGTTGGCGAGGATAGAGAGAGCTGCGTGTGTAGTTGGTTCGCAGGAAGCTTCACACACAGCTGTGGTTGTCGTGAGAGCCATATCAAATTCAGCAGGAATGGTTGTAACAATCCTGTTATATGGTGCGGATCTGGCTTGTTCTACAGATATTTCAGTAAAGGCAATTCCCTGAGATTTCAGGTATCGCTTACGAGGTTCGCAGTAGATACAGTTTGGACCTGTAACCAGATAATGCTGTTGTGGGGCTTGTGATACGACGGTATCCCATTTAAGCGACACCTCTACCTGCTTCTTTTCTTCAACAACAGCCTTCTGCAGTTCGAGCTGAACAAGTTGAGCTTTATAAGCTTCACGAGCTTTCTCGATGTCATAAGAGTATTGAAAGTTCTGGTCATCCACACCCTCAAACATTACCAGCAACATCACTATCCAAGCAACCATTGTTTGCTCCAATCGATGAATCGTGGTTCAGGGCTTGAGAGGTCGGATACACCAATTGTTACAGTGAAGCGATCAGCAGCCTGCTGGTCTACAAACTGTTTGCTGTGGTAGGCAAATCCGTTGTCTCCATAACTGGTATAGTGGCTGTTGCATTCAACGAGATATACCACTCCGTCAATGGTAATCCAGTCAACATAGCAGCGAGCGTGTCCGCCACCACCACTAGAAAAATTATTAGCAATACCTCTTGCATTGGGACGCCAATTGCCCCAACTTCCGCCAACAATAACCGCACCTTGATTGGCTTGAAGATATTTGAGAATTTCATCATAACCTCTCAGGTTGATGGAGTAGCCGACTTTCCATTTTGAAGCTACCTCAGTTGCATTGCTTGGGAAACGCATACCGTAGTCTTCGCGATATGGAATATCAACATTACCATCACCGTCCATATCTTCGGGAAGAAATCCTACTTCCTTAGCAGCCTTCACAACACCTTGGATTGTAGCACCAGAGTCGGTACGGATGTTGTTAACTTCCTGACCACGACGGTAAGACCACATAGGGTTGAACTGTCGCCATTTGGATGACTGCAGGAAGTAGCTTACCTCTCCTGATCCTGTCATACCAAATCCAGAACATGAGTTGATGCGTCCCTGATCATCTCGACGCATGATGTTTTTAATACCACGAGTGTCGGGGAGGTCTCCCTGAACCAGCAGGTCATTAACATCAAAGTCAATACATTCAGCGAACAGGAGTTCTCTGGGTTCAATTGTTGGATCATATCCAGAGAACCACTCATCAGGAACGTAGGCTTGACCGTTTGGTGTGGGCAACTTCGTTACCATTACTTCAATCCTCGTTCTTTAAGGGCTTTGGCCAGATCAGCGAAGGTATTATCCTTCGCAGCAGATTGGATACGCTTGTTGACCTCTGTGAATGCTCCCATGCGAGCAGCTGTAGTGTGGTCAAGAATGTGTTTGAGCTTCTCTTCGTCGCTGTTAAAAGTCTTTGTAGCGAGTTCTTCAAATACTTCAGCTGTTAACACTCTGTAGTTGTCTGAAGCAACGTCCCACAGGTCTTTGTCAACCACTACAGGAGCGGGAGGTACATCAGGATCAGGAATTGGTGTTGGTGTGTCATTGCTTGTCGGGATGAAGAGCAGAAGCATACCGACAATAAACAGAACATGTTTCATTCTCGCACCTTTGGAGCTGGAGGGGCTGGAACAGGAGGAAGCTTACGAGTCACTTCCTGACGCAGAATCTGAGCTTCTGTTAGCTCCTGCTGAGCATAGTCGAGTCTGAGCGTGTCAGAAGCATCAGGAGCAGATGCTTTGACCAGAGTGATGTATTCTGCTGTGCCTTTAGGAGCAGGTTTGTCAGAGTTGGCAGGAGTAGGAACAACAACAGCTGGTTCTAGAGAATCTGTTGTTGGCAAAACCTCTCCCGCTTGAAGTTTACTGAGGAAAGAAAGCAGCGTGTCCTTCCCCATTACGACAGAGTAGAGACCAATAAAAATCACACCTAATACGTATTGGAACGGGTAACCCAGAATTTCTAATTGGGGCATGGCAGGAAAGCTTTCTTACAAAGGTACTTATTCTCGTGACGGGCAATGAACGACGGATCGGAACGCATTTGACGCATGAAGATGGCGAGTTCTAGTGGAGTTGGAATAGCTCTTTCACTTGCAAAGTATTCTTCCAACAACAGGTCTTCTTCAGCTACTTCGAGGAACAGGTTGTCATGAACAGCCATCATGACTTCACAAGGTTCGTCATCATATCGCTTTCCCATATAACCTCATTTCAATTTGATTGGGGAGTCAGTTCGAAATCGGTTGAGCATGTTCAGGACAAACAGAGATGTGGCAATTGCAGCTACAGCTTGTGGGTGTTGAGCAATCAACTGATCGTTGCTGAGAGCTGTGAGCACCGTAATAACTGTGGGGATGAAGTTGAGCCAGATTGTGGTGGACTGTAGAGCTGTTTTTGTTGGTTGCATGATTAACCTTTGATATCAAAAGTGGGGTCGATGGAAGCAATGGTTGGTTTAACGGCAGTTGCTGTGGCAGCATCAGTGCATGTGATGGCGATGCGGACGATGAGAACATCACCAGCATTCAGCGTTGTGGCCGTGATGGTGAAGGTCTTTTCAGCGAATACAAGGCTGTTGATGGATTGTGCTGCTGTTGCACAGAGGTCTGCAGAGACACCGCCAACTTTATCGAGCTTGTAAGCTTCAACATCCACTGTGCAGGACGTGTCAGCGATTGTGGTTAGCATACCACAACTCATAATGATCTGCACTGTCTCGCCTGAGACATAACTTTCAGGTACTGTCAATAGGAAGCCCGCATATCGTGTGGTAGCACCCGCAGCTTTAAGGTCTCCAGCCTGTACTGTAGGAGCAACAGAAGCGAGAGTTCCGTTGATTAAGGCGAGGTCATCGGCAGCAGCTGTACCGGGAAGGTTGGTCTGAAGAGCATCCCATACTCGTAACTCTGTGAGTTTTTCTGGGAAGCGAACATTATTGTCCTGAACCAAACCTGTAGAGCGAGATTGAGCACTAACGCTGGTAGGACCAACTGATAGAGCACCTCTGAATACAGCTGAACCTGTTACAACCAGATCATCAGTGGTCTGCATCTATCATATCCTTATCTTAATACTTAGTGATAAACTTTACCCTCAAAACCTCCCCCTCCCCTCATAAAGATATGAAGGTTAGAAGAGGTTGAATTTTCAGGTTTTACCCTCGTCACTATCCGGAAGACTGTTTACGGTACGCTCTTCCGGGGCTATGATCTCGCCTCTCCCCACGCACGTCGCACATCATATCACAGGTATTTTGTATGTCAATCCACTATTTTTGACTTTTTATATTGACATGTTCGCTTATACTCATGCGTAACAGAAAGGGTTCTTTATGCACCGACGCAGACAGCCGTATAAAAAGCGTAAAAGAGTAAGCACTGAAGCGTTTGCCGATAAGCTGAGAGCAAACATGACTCGCTGTGAGCATCTCTTATGGGAAAGGTTGAAGAGAGCTGCCTATGCTGAGTTTGAGCCACAACAGGTGGTGTGTGGATACATCCCTGACTTCTATTGTGCAGAAGCGAGAGTGGCTATAGAGGTTGATGGTGGGGTACACCTTAGGCCGCGAGTAAAGCGTAGAGACAAGCACAAGGACACTGTTTTAGCGTCACATGGTGTACTGGTGATAAGGCTGACCAATGAAATGGTTCAATATCGTGTCTATAGAGCCTTAACCATTATCAGGAATGTTGTCCTGCAGCGTCTAGGACAGCTCAGGAGAGCTTCGGATAGGGTAGGATGACCAATCTATCGTCCTGAGCACTCAGAGCGTCCTAGAGGGTGATAAATGAAAAAACCCAGAAGGGTTGCTTCTGGGTTTGGTATACGCCCGGTGAATGCCGTCGTTATGATCGTCTTACTTCGCCTGCACTATTGATTCGCAGGTTGAGTACGTCAAATGCTCCGTCTTCACCTACGTCCACAATTGCAAATCCGTAGTTCCATCGATTGATACGAGCGTATTCTGGAGTGAGGTCACAGAGGCATCCTGTAGACCATACGAATGTCTCTTCATGCCAGAGATTTGTATCGGCATGTCCTGATGTCTGGTGAGAGTGACCAACTAATACACTATGGTGGGTACGAAGGAATGCACCACGTGCTGGGTTCACTGGATTGGAAATACCTGATCGTCCTAATTCATGTCCATGGAATACAGGCAGGTTACCGACCATCACAGGACGTTTATCGCCGACCATCTCAAAGCCGTACTTATCGTATTCCAGCCAACTCTCTAATCGCATTCTTTCCATATCGCATATCTCAGGAGCACGATTCCATAGCCATGTGTCCCATCGTTCACAGTGATTACCTTTCTTTCTCACCTTACGAGCTTTGGGGAATTGATCAGCTATCCACGCTGTGTACTCAATCTGTGCTTTCAGTTCAGCTTGTAGGTCTCGCTTCTTTGGATTGGTTTCCCATCTGCTGATGGTATAGAAATCTGCACTGTCACCATTTAGTAGTATACCATCTGGTTTCATCTTCTTTGCGTAGGCTACAGCAGCGTTCAGAGCTACTTCACTGTGGTAGGGAACATGTTCATCACTGAATATGGCGATACGTTTGCCAGTCATCTCAAATGGCACCCATGCTTCAGCCAGAGAAGGAGGCATAGATGGTGGTGTACCTGCTACACCTAGTTCGCTGGGACATTCAGCTAATTGTTCTCTTCTGGCTGCTCCTCTAGCCCCTTTAATGTCTCTGACGATTGTTCTGGCTTGTTCAATTGTTACATTGAACTCCTTGGCCAAACGTCGAGCTAATGTCCTGTTCTGAGCTGTTGGCATTTTCTTGACCAACTCAACTGCTGCGTCTCTTAGTGCTGTTCTGTTGTGTGCTGGTTTTCTGCTCATTAGCTTCCTTTGCCAGTGCTAGTAAGTCGGCTAGCTCACTCGCGAATTGCGATATGAAGCCTTCATCAAGATGCCATCCCGCTAAGTGAAGGCACTCATGTATTATCACTTCCGTGCGTTCTTTGTCAACTAGCCGACTATCTACCAGTATTTGTCGTGGTTGTGTTGTAGGAGGGTCACACAGACCACGGACAGGCATACCTTTACTTCGATGCCTTCCCAGCTTCTTGAATATCAGTTCTGCATCCTGTCCTAGCAACTGGAACTTGATCACCATTTCAGTCCTCCGGTGTTAATTCATCTCCGCTGAAGATTTGGCTTTCTCTAGCTTCTCTAATGAGTAGTCTCTGAACTTGTCAAATAACATTGACACTGCCATTGTTCTCCACAAATCAGGCATTGCTGTAAGCTGTTCATCGGAGATGACAATTTTATGCTGCAGAATCAACTTGATAGCAGCAGTGGTTACTGTGACTACGTGTTTAACATGACCACCTTCAGAGTTGAGCAGTGCTCTAAACATTAAGTCAAATTCTTCCTGTGGTGTAGCCATCATCGTTTCCTTGGAGGAGGGGGACTTGTTGGACGCATTATAGGTTCTGATGACGTAGGTTTGGTTATAGGAGCTTTCTTGATGAGCACCAACTCAAATATGTGCCATGCTCTGCTTTCCTCATCAATCGTAGTACCGAGGTAGACATGTTCTTTACCGTGTATTGGTTCAAACACACTACCTGTCATTCCGCATACAAACTCTCTCACTACCTTCTTACCATTAGGGTTTGCTGAGAAGTAGAGATGATCGTGATAGGAATGATACTTCACAGAGAGTATTGTAGCGTCTTCAGGCATTGTGATTGGTAAAGGTTGGCACAATGTCCAATCGAGAACAGCAGAATGT
>Ga0315909_10006400_pt1 | contig 13300 bp, 21 predicted proteins | sample LakEriMetagenome_11_FD_203527 | JGI IMG/M metagenome (GOLD analysis project Ga0315909, IMG submission 203527) | Freshwater fungal communities from buoy surface, Lake Erie, Ohio, United States - Buoy 2 MA125 | ecosystem: Environmental > Aquatic > Freshwater > Lake | place: USA: Lake Erie, Ohio...
GAAACTCCAGGATCAATCCAAGCAGATTGTCCTGAACGGAACCATCACAGACATGGAGCGTTACCGCTTCATGATGGGTCGCCTTGAAGGTTTGAGAATGGTTGAAGACTCCGTGAAAGAGTTACTCAAAAAAGTCACGGACGATGTCGACGATTTTCTCAAATGAAAGGAAGACCATGGAAACCGTAATCCCTGAAGTAAACATGACCGCCTTAGAGCGTAAGTGGGCCGAGGAGGCAGCCAACAAGCCGCCTGCTCTTGAAGACGCCTACACCGAGCTGGGCTTCGACCCTGAGAAGCTCGAACAGTCGGTCATCGACACCATCCCAACTCCCTCTGGGTGGCGCATCGCCATCCTCCCCTATCGCGGCGCAGAAAAAAGCAAGGGCGGCATCGTCCTGGCTGAAGAAACGCAACGCAAGACACAGCTTGGCACAGTGTGCGGCTACGTCTTGAAAGTGGGGGACCTTGCATACGCCGACGGAAGTAAATTTCCCAACGGCCCGTGGTGCAAGGCAGGTGACTGGATCATCTTCGGCCGATATGCGGGTGCTCGCATCCCAATCGACGGAGGTGAGATTCGTTTGTTGAATGACGACGAAGTTTTGGCTGTGGTGAACAGTCCCGAAGATATTCTGCACATGTAAAGGAGCAAACGCATGAATGATGACTTGCAATTTAAGGTCGGTGAGGACGAGAGTTCAGCCACCGTGGCTATTGACGAGGACGGCGCTGCTGAAGTGCTGGACAAGCCGCAAGCGCCGATCGTAGAGACAACCTCGAACGCTCCTGCCCCTACCGGCGAGCTGGAGCAGTACAGCGAGGGCGTCAAAAAGCGCATTGACAAGCTGACCGCGCGCCTGCGCGAGACGCAGCGCCGTGAGCAGGCAGCCTTGGATTACGCCAAGAGCGTGCAGGCTCGCGCTACACAGCTGGAACAGCAGTACATGTCTGCCGACAGCGAGCGCCTGGGCGAGGCCAACGGCCGCATCCAGACGCAGGTCGTCGCACTCAAGCAGATCATCCGCAAGGCCCGCGAAGAGGGCGACATTGACACTGAGACCGAGGCACAGCAGCGCTTGACGACGTTGACCTTGGAGCAAAGCCAGATCACTGCCGCCACGCAGCAGCGAGAGCAGCAGCAACAAGAGTGGAACTACCAGCAGGAAGTTGCTGCGCAGCAAGCAGCGCAACAACCGCAGCCACAGCCCGTCCAAGAAGTCGATCCTCGCGTAGAGGAATGGGCCGAGCGCAACCCTTGGTACGGCCGAGACACTGCCATGACGCATGCTGCGTGGGGCATTCACCGTCAGCTCATTCAAGTCGAGGGATTTGACCCCAACGGAAATGAGTATTATGATGAACTTGACAACCGCCTAAAGCAGGCCTTCCCCCAGAAGTTGGGTGGCCAGCCTCAAGCGCAAACTAACAGAGCCACCAGACCCGTGCAAACGGTGGCACCTGCATCCCGATCCTCGGGTATTAACAACGCACGCCGCACTGTCAAATTGACACCAAGTCAAGTTGCAATTGCCAAAAAGCTGGGTGTTCCTCTCGAGGAATATGCCAAGTACGTGAAATAAGGAGCCGATATGTCTGACGTCAAATTACCTACCCTCAATCGCAGTTCTCGCGGGGCCGAATCCCGGGAGAAAGATGCGCGACGCAAGCCTTGGGCACCTCCTTCACGACTGGATGCGCCTCCTGCGCCTCCTGGATACAAGCACCGTTGGATTCGAGCTGAAGCCGGTGGTTTTGACGACCGCACGAACATCTCTGGAAAGCTCCGCGAGGGGTATGAGCTGGTTCGTGGGGACGAATACCCCGACTACCACGTCCCAACAGTAGACGATGGCCGACATGCTGGCGTGATCAGCGTGGGAGGTCTTCTTCTAGCCCGTATCCCGGATGAAACAGTTGCAGAGCGCAATGCGTATTACCGCGATCGAGCGAACGACCAATTGCAGGCGGCTGATAACGAACTGATGAAGGCCAATGCTCACAACAGCATGACTATTCAGCGTCCGACTCGCCAGTCCCGCGTCTCTTTCGGTGGCCTTAACAAAGGCTGACGGAATCCAACTTTTTTAAGGAATGACAAATGGCTAACGTTGACAAAGCCTTTGGTCTGCGTCCTATGGGCAATCTCTCGGCCACTGGTGCACAAGCTCAGTACGGCTACGAAATTGCTGATAACCAGGCTGGAGCAATTTACCAAGGCGACCTCGTCACCATCTTTGATGGCTACCTGGTCAAGTTCGCACCTGCCACCCATACAGCCGCCGTTGGCGTCTTTAATGGTTGCCAGTACATCGACCCCACCACAGGCAAACCCACCTGGAGCAACTACTACCCTGGTTCGGTCAACATCACTGCCGGCAAGATCGTTGCTGACGTGATTGATGATCCCAATCAGAAGTTCCTGATCCAAGTCGACGAGTCCGTGGCCCAAACCCAGATCGGCTTGAACGCCGACGTCGTGGGCACTGGCGGCAGCACCACCACAGGTGTTTCCTCCATGGAACTCGACTCTTCCACTATCGCAAAAGCTGCTGCTTTGAACTTGAAGATCATTGGCCTGTACGACGTACCGGGCAACTCTTTTGGCACCAATGCCGTGGTGGTAGTGAAAATTAACGAACATCTGTACGGCAGTGCTGGTGTTGCTGGTCAAGGAGCTTAATCATGGCAATTTCACGCGCACAACTGGTATCCGAATTGGAGCCAGGTCTCAATGCCCTCTTCGGCCTTGAGTACAAGAACTACGAAAATCAGCACACCCAGATTTACACCATCGAATCTTCAGACCGCGCGTTTGAAGAGGAAGTGATGGAATCGGGTTTTGGTGAGGCTCCTGTGAAGACCGAAGGCGCTGGCGTTTCGTACGACCAAGCACAAGAAGTCTACACAGCTCGCTACACCCACGAGACCATCGCTTTGGCGTTCTCGCTGACCGAAGAAGCCGTTGAGGACAACCTCTACGACCGCTTGTCGGCCCGCTACACCAAGGCTCTGGCACGCTCGATGGCTCAGACCAAGCAGATCAAGGCTGCGGCCGTACTGAACGGCGCTTTCACCACCTCTATCGGTGGCGACGGCGTGGTTTTGTGCGCAACCAACCACCCCACACTGTCCGGTCCTAACCTGTCCAACACTTTGGCCACACCCGCTGACTTGTCCGAGACCTCCTTGGAACAGTCTTTGATCGACATCCAAGCGTTCACCGACGAACGTGGTTTGAAGATCGCGGTTCAAGGCTTGAAGTTGATTATCCCGAAAGAGCTGCAGTTCACGGCAGACCGTATCCTCAAGTCCACACTGCGTGTGGGCACTGCGGACAACGATCTGAACGCGATCCGCAACATGGGCATGGTCTCTCAAGGCTACACCGTCAACAACTTCTTGACCGACCCAGACGCGTTCTTCATCAAGACCGACGCGCCCAACGGCATGAAGATGTTCGAGCGCGTGTCCTTGAAGACAGGTTTCGAAGGCGACTTCGACACCGGCAACGTCCGCTACAAGGCTCGTGAGCGCTACAGCTTTGGCTTCAGCGATCCACGCGGCATGTTCGGTTCGCCAGGCGCAGCCTAAGCGAAAAAGGGCTGGGAGTTCCCGGCCGAGAAAAAAGGGGCTTCGGCCCCTTTTTCTTTTTTCAAATATGGGTTATATTGCCCACACCCCCGGACTTTTCCGGTGTATCTGACGGCTCCGGGCCGACGTCATGCAGACAGATACGCCTTAACCGCATGAGGAATCAATCATGGCTTTGACCACCTTCTCCGGCCCAGTACGCTCGTTGAACGGCTTTATCGCTGGCAACGGCAACACCATCACCAAAGTACTGTCTGGCTCCGCTTCCCTGAATTTTGGCTCTATCAGCGCTGTTTCCCAGGCTGATCTGACTATCACTGTCACTGGCGCTGCCGTTGGCGACGAAGTCATCATGGCACTGCCTGCTGCTCCTACGGCTGGCATCGTTTTCAACGCATTTGTATCGGCCGCCAACACCGTGACCATCCGCGCTTCCAACATCACTGCGGCCCCTGTGGACCCAGCTGCTGCGACCTATGGCGTGATCGTCATCGCTGCCTGATAGGAGCTTGCCATGAGCAACAGCAATATCCAAACGGTACACAAGACGACCTCTGCGCAGGCCGTCAATGGCCGCACTCGGTTGCTCGGGGTGTACTTCACTTGCACAGCCACATCGGCAACCTTGACGCTGAAAAGCGGCGGGTCCGGCGGCACCGCTAGAGTGACGCTTACGTCTCCGGCAGCAGCAGGTTCGCAAGACCTGATCGTTCCGGACTCCGGCATCCTGTTTGAAGATGGCATCCACATTGGCTTGAGCTCTGCGGAGATCACCAGTGTGACGCTGCTGTTTGAGGGCGGAGCGGCTGTGTAATGGCTGCCAAAAAAGGCATGGGCATCAAAACCTCGGTCAAGAGCGGGAACTTCCGCGCGACCAAGGAAGGTGCTGGCATGACCAAAAAGGGCGTAGAGGCTTACCGCAAGGCAAACCCTGGAAGCAAGCTGAAAACAGCTGTGACCACGGCCAAGCCTTCAGCGGCAGAGGCCAAGCGACGTGCGTCGTACTGCGCTCGCTCCGAAGGGCAAATGAAACAGTTCCCAGAAGCCGCTAAGGACCCTGATAGCAGGCTTCGCCAGGCTCGTAAACGCTGGAGATGCTAAATGGAGATGATGGTTTGGAATGTGATTTTGACTGCCGTGGTGGGTCTCATGGGGTTCTTGATTAAAGGCAAGTTCGATGAGCTCTCGCGCATCAGCATTTTGCTGAATCGCACCCGCGAAGAGGTCGCCAGGGACCACATCACGCGTAAGGAAGTGGACGACCGGGTTGAGAAACTCGTCACCCACATGGACCAGAGGTTTAACCGAATCGAGCAAAAGCTTGATGACATGCAAAAAGGACGGACGATATGAAAGCACCCATGAAAATGGTCAAAAAAGGCGGCAAATCAGTGCCTGCTTTTGCGGCTGATGGCGTTGGCAAGATGAAAAAAGGTGGCATGGCTATGAAGTCCGCTTCGGACAAGATGGGCCGCGCTGTTTCTCGTAAAACGGCCGACGTTAAAGGCCGTGCAATGAAAAAAGGAGCTTGATATGGCTGGACGTGGAATGGGTTGCGCCACTCGTGGTGGCGGTGCTGTTGAGAGCGGCCCCAAAAACAAGGTGATGTCTTCTCCCAGTAAGACATCGGGCCCCGTCATGATGAAAAAGGGCGGCATGGCCAACAAAGGCGGCATGAATGAACACAAGCGCATGGCCATGGGCAAGCCCATTGGCAAAATGGGCGGTGGCATGATGACCAAGGCCTATAAAAAGGGCGGAGCAGTCTGCTAAATGACGACCTCCGGCACAACCACGTTCAACCTGTCGATCGACGACCTGGTTGAGGAGGCGTTTGAGCGCTGCGGCATGCGTCCGACCAGTGGGTTTCAGCTCACTTCGGCCCGTCGCTCGCTCAACTTGCTGTTCCTTGACTGGGCCAATCGCGGGCTGAATCTGTGGACGATCGAACAGGCCAGTTTTCCATTGACCGCTGGCGTCAATGAGATTGCCTTGGACGCGTCGGTTGTCAACGTGCTTGAGGCGGTCATTCGCCAAAACAATCAGGGTACAAACACGGACGTGTACATTGAGCGCATCAGTCGTGAAGACTGGCTCAACGTGCCGGATAAAACCACGCAGGCTCGACCTGCGCAGTTTTATGTCGAGCGCACCAACATTCCCAAGGTTTACTTCTACCCTGCCCCGGCTGCCGGGTACACGTTTGTGTATTACCGCATCCGCCGCATTCAAGATGCAGGCAACTACACCAACACAGCTGACGTGAACTTCAGGTTCTTGCCGTGCCTGGCCTCTGGCCTGGCCTACTACCTGTCGCTCAAGTTTGCTGCTGACCGTGCTGCAGCCCTAAAAGCCATCTACGAAGAAGACTTCCAGCGCGCCGCATTGGAAGACCGAGACACTGCCAGCGCGCGGTTCTTGCCGGACATGGGGGTATGACATGGCTTTTGCGTCAGGCAAGTACTCCAACGCGCTGTGCGACTACTGTGGCCAGCGCTATCCATACAACACCCTGCGCAAGAACTGGCGAGGGTTCATGGTGTGCCCTGATGATTACGAGCCTAAAGAGCCCCAATTGGAACCTTTGCGCTACACGGGAGACGCTATCGCCCTGCGCGATCCGCGCCCCGATCGTATCGAGCCTGTGTCCGTCTTTGTCGGTGCGCCAGGCTTCACGGCGTTTCAGAGTTACGGCAGCGTCCTGGGCACGGCTAACATGCGTCCTTATGTGCAAGATCAAGCGCTTATCGCGCAGGGTGTTGTCGGAAAAGTGACTGTGAGCATCACATGAACTACAACGAACTTGTCACCAACATCCGAAACTACACCGAGGTGGGCAGCAATGTCTTTACCGAGTCGGTGATCAACACGTTTATCACGATGGCGGAGAACCAGATTCTTCGCGAGATAGACCTCGATGTTTTTAAGCTAGAGGTCACGGGCAACATGACTCAGGGTAACAAGTTCTTGAGTGCCCCTTCGGACCTGCTTACACATCGCTACATGATTTTGACACCAGCTAGCGGGGAGCAAATTTTCTTGGATTTTAGGGACACCTCTTTTATGAAAGAGTACTGGGCCAACGGAACTACCCAAGGCATTCCTAAATACTATTCGGTGTGGGACCAGAACACGTTCTACATTGCCCCCACGCCTAATCAAAACTACAGCGTAGAGCTGGGCTACATCTACCGTCCAGCGCAGCTGTCGTCGGCTAACCCAACGACTTGGATCAGTATCAATGCGCCAGAGGCGCTCTTGTATGCGTGCTTGATCCAGGCCTATAGTTACACTAAGGGGCCAGCGGACATGATGCAGTATTTCCGCGCTGCATATAAAGAGGCTATTCAAGGCTTGGGCACTGAGCAGCAGGGTCGTCGCCGTCGTGACGAATATCGAGATGGTATGCTTCGTATCCCACTTAAATCGGAGTCACCCGGACCATGATTACTTCCCCTGCTCAATCTTTTGTAGGAAGCGTTTTTGTCGAAACAACGCAGTCACGAGGCTGGACTCCAGAAGAGCTAGCTGTTCGCGCTGCCGACAAAATCATTTACGTCGGCGACCAGTCGCACCCAGCGGTGCAGGCGCAGGCTAGAGCATTCAAAGAGAACGTCAAGCAGGTAGTGGCGTTCTATTTGAAAGAGGCAGTTGAGCAGGACAGAGCGACAATTGCAGCTAGGCTTACCCAAGCCGGTCACCCCAACTTGGTCCATTTACTAGGAGATTAAAATGGCATTCTCAGGCAACTTCATGTGCACAAGCTTTAAGACAGAGCTGATGCAGGCTGTACACAATTTCACAGCCAGCACCGGTGACACGTTCAAGCTGGCACTGTACGACAACAGCGCTTCTTTCACGGCTGCAACAACAGCCTACACTGCTACCAACGAGGTGGCTAACTCTGGTTCTTACGCAGCGGGCGGCGGCACATTGACAAACGTCACGCCTACGTCTAGCGGCACAACTGCGTTTACGGACTTTGCTGACTTGTCCTTCACCAGCGCGACTATCACTGCATATGGTGCCTTGATCTACAACGACACGGCTGCGGGCAATCCAAGTGTTGTCGTGTTGGATTTCGGGGGTGCGAAGACGTCTACTGCAGGCACCTTTACCATTATCTTCCCCGCTGCTGACGCTACAAATGCGATTATCCGAATTGCATAAAAGCTGTAGATGGCCAATGCAGCTGTTGCCTTTGACGGATGGAACGCGTCTGGCGTAGGCTGGGGAGAACAGCCTTGGGGGGAAGGCGCGCTTGACATTGCCGCAACTGGAGCGGTAGGAACAGTCACGCCGTCGCAAGACGTATCTGTCAATCTTGTTGGCGTAGTTGCAACTGCTTTTGTTGGACAGGTCGAGACATCGGCCGACGCTCTGGTTTCCGTTTCAGGCGTAGCTGCAACTGCTTTTGTCGGGCAGGTAACGGTAGATACTGCGGCGTCTGTCGCTGTTTCAGTTACCGGCGTAGAGGCCAGCGGATTTGTTGGTCAGGTAGCGGTTGAGGGTGCAGCGGCAATCGCCGTTACTGGGGCAGAGGCCAATGCTGCCGTTGGTCAGGTCACGGTAGATACTGCGGCGTCTGTCGCTGTTTCAGTTACCGGCGTAGAGGCTAGCGGATTTGTTGGTCAGGTAGCGGTTGAGGGTGCAGCGGCAGTCGCCGTTACCGGCGTAGAGGCCAGCGGATTTGTTGGTCAGGTATCGGTAGAGGGCGCGTCGGCAGTCGTCGTTACTGGGGTAGAGGCTAGCGGATTTGTTGGTCAGGTAGCGGTTGAGCTGGTGACCTCCGTTCCCATTACTGGGGTAGAGGCTAGCGGATTTGTTGGTCAGGTAGCGGTTGAGGGTGCAGCGGCAGTCGCCGTTACTGGGGTAGAGGCCAGCGGATTTGTTGGTCAGGTATCGGTAGAGGGCGCGTCGGCAGTTGCCGTTACTGGGGTAGAGGCTAGCGGATTTGTTGGTCAGGTATCGGTAGAGGGCGCGTCGGCAGTTGCCGTTACCGGCGTAGAGGCCAGCGGATTTGTTGGTCAGGTATCGGTAGAGGGCGCGTCTGCCGTCGCTGTTACCGGTGTAGCGGCCAGTGCCCTTGTCGGCCAAGTAACGGTGGACACCGCAGGCTCTGTTGACGTTTTTGTTACCGGGGTGCAGGCCAACGCATTTGTTGGCCAAGTGACGGTTGAGGGTGCGGCAGTCGCCGACGTTACTGGTGTAGAGGCGGCAGCAGCCGTTGGCCAGGTAACGGTTGACTTGGCAACAGACGTCGCTGTTACTGGTGTTGAGGCAGCAGCAGCTGTCGGCCAGGCGGCCGTACAAGCAGCAGCAGCCGTGGCCGTTACAGGAGCGTCGGCAGCAGCTCTCGTTGGTTCAGTAGCAGTGGCAGGAAGCGCAAGCACCGCCGTCACTGGAGTTGAGGCAGCCGCCGCCGTTGGCCAAGTAACGGTAGATGCTGCTGCTGTAGTAACCGTCACGGGCGTACAGGCTACAGGCGCTGTTGGCCAAGTAGTAACACAAGGCACCGCATCTGTGGCCCTCACGGGCGTGCAGGCGACAGGCGCCGTAGGACAAATTGTTTTTGTAAGTGTGGCAGTTCAAGTGATTGGGGTACAGGCAACGGGGCTGGTTTCAAGTGCACTTGTTTGGGGAGCTATCGACGACAACAACACTGTTACATGGGGCCCTGTAAACGACAACAACACTGTTACATGGGGCCCTGTAAACGACACTAACGCCGTTGTATGGGCTACAATTCCCACATAAGGACGCATTATGGCAAGCACCTTCTCAGACCTGAAGTTTGAGCTCATTGGCACTGGAGACCAGGCAGGCAATTGGGGGCAAACTACCAATGACAACATTGGCACGGCCATTGAACAGGCCATCACAGGCCTTGGCAATCCTGTCTTCACGACAGATGCAGACCTGACGATCGGGCTTACTGACACTGTTGCGCTTCAGACAGCGCGGGCCTTGGTCCTTAACGTTACATCCACAGGCAGTTTAACCGCGACACGTGAGCTGATTGTCCCGACAATTGAGAAACAGTACATTGTTCAGAACAACACAACAGGCGCTCAAAGCATTACGGTAAAGACGGCTGCAGGAACGGGCATCACGGTCCCTAACGGCAGCAAGATGCACCTGTACGTGGACGGGGTAAACGTCGTGCAGGCGGTGTCGTACTTTAATGCTCCAACAATCACCAACCTTGTTTTTGACGGCGACTACACCGAAGAGGTGTTTACCATTACCGATGGTGCATCGGTTGATCTTGATCCGTCCAACGGCACCGTGCAAGTGTGGACATTGGGGGCTAATCGCAGCCCTACAGCCACGGGCTTTGCTTCGGGTCAGTCCATGACCTTGCTAATTGACGACGGCGCAGCTTACGCAATCACCTGGCCAAGTGTGTCATGGAAGACTAATGCCGGGGTAGCGCCCACGCTAAACACAGCAAGTGTGACTGTTATTCAGCTGTGGAAAGTCAGCACCGTCCTGTACGGCGCTCGAGTGGGGGACGCCTAATGCTTGCCACAAAGGTTAGGGCGTCCACTGCGGGGGGCCCCGGGCCCTCCCCTGCCCCAAAGGCGTTGGTAGTAGCTAACGCTGTGTTCCCTTATATCACGGCCTACTCTTGGGGCTCAAGTGGGTTTCTTGGAACGTACTCAATTCCTGCAACGCCTCCAACGGGCACTGGTCGCGGGGTAGCGTTCAGCCCTGATGAAGCAAACATTGCGGTGGCCCACACCACAACTCCTTACATAACCGCTTATCCATGGTCAGGCTCTGGTTTTGGCACGAAGTATGCCAATCCTGCAACGCTTCCAGCAGGCAATGGCAACGGGGTAGCGTTCAGCTCTGATGGAGCAAACATTGCGGTGGTCCACAGCATTACTCCTTTTATAGCCGCTTATCCATGGTCAGGCTCTGGTTTTGGCACGAAGTATGCCAATCCTGCAACGCTTCCCGCAAGTACTAGCAACGGTGTAGCGTTCAGCCCTGCGGGAGACGCTATTGCGGTGGCCCACCTCACAACCCCTTTTATAACCGCCTATCCATGGTCAGGCTCTGGTTTTGGCACGAAGTATGCCAATCCTGCAACGCTTCCCGCAAGTACTGGCAACGGGGTAGCGTTCAGCCCTGCGGGAGACGCTATTGCGGTGGCCCACAACGTTACTCCTTACATAACCGCTTATCCATGGTCAGGCTCTGGTTTTGGAACGAAGTATGCCAATCCTGCAACGCTTCCAGCAGGCATTGGCTTCGGGGTGGCGTTCAGCCCTGCGGGAGACGCTATTGCGGTGGGCCACAGCACTACTCCTTTTATAACCGCTTATCCATGGTCGGGCGCAGGTTTTGGAACGAAGTATGCTGATCCTGCAACGTTGCCAACAGGGCAAGGCAACGGTGTAGCTTTTAGTCCTGATGGAGCAAACATTGCGGTGGCCCACAGCACTACTCCTTTTATAACCGCCTATCCATGGTCGGGCTCAGGTTTTGGGACGAAGTATAATAATTCTTCAACACTTCCACCAAACACTGGCTTCAGCGCAAAGTGGAATACTGTAGGCGATGTAAAGTACCCGCAGTACCTAGCGGTGGCCCACTTCACAACTCCTTACATAACCGCTTATCCATGGTCGGGCGCAGGTTTTGGCACGAAGTATGCCGATCCTGCCACTCTTCCAACGGGCACTGGCACCGGGGTGGCGTTCAGCCCTGCGGGAGACGCTATTGCGGTTACGCACGGCGTCTCTCCTTTAATAACCGCCTATCCATGGTCAGGCTCTGGTTTTGGCACGAAGTATGCCAATCCTGCAACGCTTCCCACAAATACTGGCAACGGTGTAGCGTTCAGCCCTGCGGGAGACGCTATTGCGGTGGCCCACAACACTACTCCTTACATAACCGCTTATCCATGGTCAGGCTCTGGTTTTGGCACGAAGTATGCCAATCCTGCAACGCTTCCAGCAGGCAATGGCTTCGGGGTGGCGTTCAGCCCTGATGGAGCAAACATTGCGGTGGCCCACACCACAACTCCTTTTATAGCCGCTTATCCATGGTCAGGCTCTGGTTTTGGCACGAAGTATGCCGATCCTGCCACTCTTCCAACGGGCACTGGCAACGAGGTGGCGTTCAGCCCTGCGGGAGACGCTATTGCGGTGGCCCACAACGTTACTCCTTACATAACCGCTTATCCATGGTCAGGCTCTGGTTTTGGCACGAAGTATGCCGATCCTGCCACTCTTCCAACGGGCATTGGCAACGGTGTAGCTTTTAGTCCTGATGGAGCAAACATTGCGGTGGCCCACAACACTACTCCTTACATAACCGCTTATCCATGGTCAGGCTCAGGTTTTGGAACGAAGTATGCCAATCCTGCAACGCTTCCCACAATTACTGGCAACGGTGTAGCGTTCAGCCCTGCGGGAGACGCTATTGCGGTGGCCCACAACACTACTCCTTACATAACCGCTTATCCATGGTCAGGCTCTGGTTTTGGAACGAGGTATGCCAATGCTGCAGCATTGCCAACAGGCAATGGCAACGGTGTAGCTTTTACACAAATCATCTCTTAAAAGGAAAATTATGGAAAACACACCACACACCCGCGAAGAAATCTTGACTGCATCTTTGGAGGCTCGCATTCAAGAGGTCATGCACTATCAAATCAACATTGACAACTACACTATCGCACTAGAAGAAATTGGCAACCTACCGCCGGACGAGCGGGCCGAGCTATCCGCTTTCACTGAACAACTGCGCACGCTGCTATCTTCTGAAAAGTTGGAGCAGAAGAAGGCCCGGATTATGCTCAACGTTATCAAACGCCAAGTCGCATGAAACTGTGTGTCGCCACCCCAATGTACGGCGGCAACTGCACGGCGGGCTATGCCTCGTCGTTGCTTAACCTCTCCAAGTTAATTAAGTTTGAACACAACTTTATTGCCAACGAGAGTTTGGTTACCCGCGCTCGGAACATGCTCACGCATGCCTTTCTTGAATCAGACTGCACCCACATGCTTTTTATTGATGCAGATGTGGCCTTTGACGCACACGGTGTGGTGAAGATGCTGGAGAGCGATAAGAACCTGATTGGCGGCTTGTATGCCAAGAAGCACATCGACTGGCAGCGCGTGTTCAACATGGCAAAGCAAGTAGATTCTGCGCAACAATTGGCAGCCAATGCCTATGACTACTACGTTAGGGGAAACGTGCAAATGGGCACGCAGGAGTGCGTGGAGGTCGAAAGCGTTGCCACGGGACTGATGTTGATAAAGCGCGATGTTTTTGCCGCCCTAAAATCGAGCACCCCTGCCAGCAAGCTTGGTTCGGCTGTCATTGGGCAAATTTCAGCCCAAACTCTCGTGCATCACTACTTTGACACAGGCTTGGATGCCAAGACTGGCGAGTTTTTGTCCGAGGACTATGCTTTTTGTCAGAAGTGGAAAAGAGCTGGAGGAAAGGTTTACGCTGCTCCTTGGATTAAAACAATCCACATTGGAACTCATAATTTTGGGTAAGGAATAAAAATGCACGCACTCATTGAAAACGGGGCTGTCAAGCAGTATCCATACAGCATTGAGCAGTTGAAAAAAGCCAATCCTGCTACCAGCTTTCCAAAAAATCCTAGCGACACGCTGCTGGCATCGTTTGGCGTGGAACGTGTGTTTTTTTCTACGCAGCCCAGCCTAACTGACACGCAGGT
>Ga0315909_10006403_pt1 | contig 13298 bp, 16 predicted proteins | sample LakEriMetagenome_11_FD_203527 | JGI IMG/M metagenome (GOLD analysis project Ga0315909, IMG submission 203527) | Freshwater fungal communities from buoy surface, Lake Erie, Ohio, United States - Buoy 2 MA125 | ecosystem: Environmental > Aquatic > Freshwater > Lake | place: USA: Lake Erie, Ohio...
TGTAGTTTTACCATTAAACTAATCCCGCATAATACTTGGTGCCTCCGAAGGGACTTGAACCCCTAACCAACGGATTATGAGTCCGCTGCTCTGACCAATTGAGCTACAGAGGCATTCTAACTTTTAAAGAACAATCAATCAATAAAGCTATTGTACTGCCTATTTCAATTACTGTCAACTACTAAACAAAATCATCTGACCCAAAATATTCTGCTACTTTTTCCTTTGCTTCTTCTTCAGTTAACGCAGGAATTGTTACAGTAGCGATATTATCTTTTATATGAATATTAAAGGGCACTATACCATTTGGCAACCAATTATCTTCAACACGAACCTTAAGTGTAAATTCTTTAAGGTTCATTAATCTGTCAATGACTTGTTTAGTTAAATCGTTAGGTTTTGGCATAGTTAATTAATTGGTGCCCCGTGACAGAATCGAACTGCCGATCCATGATTACAAATCAAGTGTTATACCGTTTAACTAACGGGGCGTCTGTATTACTTAGTTCTACTTGCTATTGCACGTTGAATTTTATTCTTGTGCTTTGGTCTGCAATGTTCTAACATTGCTGTTAATTGTGTTACATTAAGAGGTCCTAATTTAGGCTTACCTGTTTTTGTTTTCATCGGGTCACGCTTTGATTCTTTTGCTGCCATATTTTCCTCATATTAAATTTGGCTCCGGAGGTTGGGATCGAACCAACGACATACGGATTAACAGTCCGCCGTTCTACCACTGAACTACACCGGAATAATTTTGGCGGAGCGTATTAGATTCGAACTAATGGTACACATTTCTGTATACGACGGTTTAGCAAACCGCTGCCTTCGACCACTCGGCCAACGCTCCTAACTACATTATTCGTACTTCTTACTTATTTCTTTTACTGCCTCATCATATTTTAGTCCTGCATGTATGATTATGTATACTAGATATAACCCAACCAAACACACAAATGTTACTACGGCCCAAGTGGGCAATTGTGATGCTACAAATCCTACACCTAATCCTACTAATACATATAGAAAGGTATACAATCCTGCTTTTAATTTCAAATTCATTTTATTCTCCAGTGACTTAACTAATGAACCTATATTTTACTTTAAGTTCTAATTAAGATCAAGAAGTTTTTCTACCATTTTCTAATTATACAGTAAGTTTAATTTATTGTCAACAATTAATTTTGTTATCTAAATTTTAACTTTATCCAAAAAATTGTGCATACTTGACAACACACTATTCCAATCACCTATTTTAGGCTGTCTGAATAGTCTAGCACTACTATACCAAGGATGCAAGCTTGTTTCTAACAAATATCTCCAATCTACTGCATAATTGTTCAGTGGAATCCAAAGTGGTTTACCCATTGCTCCTGCTAAATGTGCGATTGCTGTATCTACACTGATAACCAAATCTAGATGATGCAGCAAGCCTGCTGTATCTCCCCAGTGACGTATGCTTGCAGGATAAATTTTTAAAGGAGAATTGAGTATGTAACCTGATTCTTCCTCATTAGCATCAGCGAGTAAATTTATCCATTCAATGTCAGGATTAGCATTTACAAGTTGTAACATTGTTGCTACGTGCATACCTTTATGTTGATTAATCCAACTATCTTTTCTGCCACTCCAGCATACTCCTACACGCATTTTTGTTTTAGGACCTAACTTATCTATCCATTTGTCACTGTATTCTTTACTTGCAGATATGTAAGGTTGACTATCTAAATTATCTAAACTTATTTGTAAAGTTTTTGCAAGTGACATAGTAGTAGTCCAGTAATCATAACCCGTTAAATCATCACGATCATCGGACACTTCATAGACATATGGATTATTACCAAATAATTCTACCATACCCATATGTGTTTGAAATAATACCTTTGCACCCAATTCGTGTAAGTTTTTAAAAAATCTTACGAATTGAATTGTATCTCCTAAGCCTTGTTCCCAACAAACTAGTATTTTCTTACCATTTAAATCTTGACCTTCCCACATAGGTTTATCAAGTTTGGGTAATGTTCCGGCAAGATGTTCATATTGCCAACGCCAATCATATTGTTTAAAGCCATTTATTAAATCGCCTGATAACAAATATGCAACACTTAAATTAAAGTTTGCAGTCACGTATGTTGGATCAAGTGCTATTGCATGTTGCAAAAATGGAATTGAACGTTTAGCATGACCCATTTCACGCAAGACATTGCCGTAATTGTTCCATGCATGAATGTTTTCTGGTTGCGCAATAAAAGCTTGCGCATAACATTCTAGTGCCTTGTCAGGCTGTGTACTATTTCTATAGTCGTTACCAATGTGTATAAGTTCGTCAGGTGTCATATTAGTTGGCGGAAGAAGTGAGATTCGAACTCACGGTACCCTTCGATACGACGGTTTTCAAGACCGCTGCCTTAAACCTCTCAGCCATTCTTCCTTCTTAAAATCATTGCTACATATGTACCTACAAATGCACCAAGCAATGCAGGTATTAACATAAGTCTATCATTTGTAAAATTAATTACTGCTACACTATACATAAACATAACCAATGTTGCATAGGTGCTTGCTATTAAAGGTTTATCATCTGTGATAGACTTTATGTAATAGGTATTTAATACATCAGTGATGAATACTGCAAAAAAAGTTATAATATATGTCATGTTGGTTAGTCCTGCAGGAATTGAACCTGCATCATTGCAATCGGAATGCAGTATCTTATCCATTAGACGAAGGACTAAGATAATTGGAGCGGGCGATCAGGTTCGAACTGACGACATTTACCTTGGCAAGGTAACGCTCTACCAACTGAGCTACGCCCGCTTGAAACTTTATTTAGTTTCTTTCACTTCAGCGTCAACAATTGTTTCATCTGATTGTGCTGCTTCTGCTGATTGCGCATTAGGGTCGCCGTTTGGCATTTCTTTATTGCGCTTTTCAGCTTCCCAAGCAATAGTCTTACGATATAGTTCGTTGATTTCTTCAACTGCTTTGTCCATATCTTCTTTACTATCACCTTTTGCAGTTTCTTTGTGTTTGCTTATTGCATCAAGCATTGATGTTTTTTCTTCTTCAGGTATATAGCCCTCAAGATTTGAGATTTGATTCTCAAGGTTACTAATGCTACCGTCAAGACTATTTCTTGCTTGTACAAGTTCAATTACTTTCTTGTCCTCTTCTGCATTTGCTTCTGCGTCTTTGACCATACGATCAATTTCTTCATCACTTAATCCAGAATTAGCCTTAATAGTAATTTCTTTTTCTTTATTTGTTTTCTTATCAACTGCTTTAACTGATAAGATACCATTTGCGTCAATATCAAACGTAACTTCAATCTGTGGCATACCTCGTGGTGCTGGCTCAATGCCTTCTAGATTAAACTCACCTAGTGCTTTATTACCAACTACAACTTCACGTTCACCTTGGTAAACTTTAATTGTAACAGCAGGTTGATTATCATCTGCTGTACTAAACACTTGACTTGCCTTAGTTGGAATAGTAGTGTTCTTTTTAATTAATTTACTCATTACACCACCTAATGTTTCGATACCCAAACTTAGTGGAGTAACATCAAGTAATAGAACATCTTTACGATCACCACCCAATACTTGACCTTGAATTGCAGCACCAACTGCAACTGCTTCATCAGGGTTTACATCTTTGCGAGGTGCTTTACCAAAGAATTTTTCAACTGCTTCTTGTACACGTGGCATACGTGTCATACCACCAACAAGAATAACCTCATCAATATCACTTACTGAGATGCCAGCATCACGCACTGCGATTTCACATGGCTTAATACTACGCTCAATTAAATCTTCAACTAATGACTCTAATTTAGCCTTTGTTATTTTTACGTTAAGGTGTTTAGGGCCTGTGGCATCAGCAGTGATGTAGGGTAAGTTAACATCAGTCTGTGCTGAGCTTGACAGTTCAATCTTTGCACGTTCTGCTGCGTCTTTTAATCTTTGCAATGCTAGTACATCCTTTGACAAATCAACGCCACTATCTTTTTTAAATTCACTTATTAGGTGATCCATAATGCGTTGGTCAAAATCTTCGCCACCTAAAAATGTGTCACCATTAGTGGAAAGTACCTCGAATTGTTTATCATCATCCACATTAGCGATGTCAATAATACTGATATCAAAAGTACCGCCACCAAGATCGTAGACAGCAATTTTACGGTCTCTTTTTTCACTCTTATCTACTCCATATGCTAATGCTGCTGCTGTAGGCTCGTTAATGATACGTAATACTTCTAGTCCTGCAATTTTACCTGCATCTTTAGTTGCTTGACGCTGGCTATCATTGAAGTATGCTGGAACAGTAATAACTGCCTGTGTAACTTCCTCACCAAGAAAATCTTCCGCGGTCTTCTTCATTTTACGAAGGACTTCTGCACTGATTTGCGGTGGTGCAAGTTTTTTATCGTTTACCTCTACCCATGCATCGCCATTGTCTGCTTTGATGATTTTATATGGGATAAGGTCAATATCTTTTTGTACTGCATTTTCAGTAAATTTACGACCAATCAAACGCTTTGATGCATAGATTGTATTCTTTGGATTAGTAACAGCTTGACGTTTTGCAGGCGCACCTACTACGATCTCACCATCACTCATGTAGGCGATGATACTTGGGGTAGTTCTGGCACCCTCACTGTTTTCTAATACTTTTGGATTTTTGCCATCTACGATAGCAACGCATGAATTGGTAGTACCTAGGTCAATACCTATAATCTTAGACATAATTTTCTCCTTTAATAAGCAAGATTACTTTATCAGTGCCCATAAGGCGCATCTGATATATATATTTATACATTGTTTTCCATAAAAAAACAATGTAACTGGTGGTAGAGGAGGGATTTGAACCCCCGATAGTTTCCGTATGAAGGAAGTGCATTACCGCTTTGCTACTCTACCGAATTTCTAACTTTTATTAATTTTCTAAAGATTTAATTACACGATGAGTCAACTGTTCAAAGTACTCATCGTCTGCGATTGCTGGAGCAACAAGGCTTATATTCTCAACCTCTAAATCCCAACCACCTAAACCAGTTATTTTATTTTCTAAAAATATATCAACATCTATTTTTTGAAATGTATTAGCATGAAATATTAAACCCTCACAATAATATTTTTCTACCCATCCTTTTTTAATTAATAAATCCCCAAATTCACATAATCTTTTTTCTACATCACTAATTTGATTTTCATTAAAAACGTCTAGTACTCCTAAAGCTGCGCCAACTCCTCCCATATTTGGTTGCCAAGTATGACTATAGTAATGATTATTTTTAATAACCTCAGCAATTTTTTCAGTTGTACATGCGCAACTTAATGGACTAAAGCCTCCTGTGAAAGCTTTACCTAATACTGTTATATCAGGCTGTATACCAAATTTTTTGAAACTAAAATACTCCCCCAGTTTTCCTACTCCGCCCATAACATCATCTAATATTAGATTTAGATTATATTCATCACATATGTTTCTTAACTTTCTGTGAAAATTTTGTGACCAAGGCATGATTCCATGTAACCAAGGTATAGATTCGTATATAACGGCCCCAATTTCGTTGTTAAATGAAATTTCATTAACTAGTTGTTGCAATAAAAAGTTTTCTTGTTGCTCTCTTTCAATGTTATTTTGCCAATTTGGTGTGTCTAAAATTATTAATTTATCTAAATGTTCTTCCCTACGCATAGCACGTGTAATGTATGTCGTTCCATGCCAACCAGGAGAAAAGCATATTACTTTATTTTTATTTGTACCTAAATTTCTCCAATAGGCATCGTTCATGGCAATAGCACATTCTACTCCGTCGCTACCACTGACTGCCCAGGCTAATGCTGAATAGTTTCCATAAGAACAAATTTTAGCAACTAGTTCATTGTTTTCTTCACAATACTCATTAGGCTTACAATGCACATAGGAAATTTTATCCTGTAACTCTCGCATTTTTTGTTTGATGTGTTCATTATCAAAGCCAAAAATAAATGCTGTATTTCCCATATGCGCATCCAAAAGTTTTCCATAACTTGTATGCACATAATATTTTTCTGTTTTAAAAACTTGTATTTTTTGTTTTTCCGTTAACGGAATAGTAAGTTCTTGAAAATTCATAAATTTCTATTAAATCTGTCCTGTTTATATTTTTCAATCATGTCGTTTCTTTTTACAAAAAAAGATTTTATTATATCGTTGTCATACTTCCTATCAATTACATCTTTAATTGACATTCCGCCGGCTATTAATTCCATAAACTCATACTTTCCTGCACTACGCCATTCTACCCAATGACTTTCTTTTCTTATTTCTGCTACTTCATGATTCAATTTACTAGCCAATACCCATGCATCATTAAAATTGGTTATATCGTTTTCCCAATATCCATACAAATTTTCTCCATTAGGTGCTAGTGTGTACCCATAATCTGCATAATTTCTTTCAAATTCACTTGCTCTGGTCATTGGGTTTAATCGTAAAGCTAGAGGAAAAAACTGCCATCTGTTAAAATAAATGTCGCTTTGTTCTATAAACCATCTGTGAGTCTCATAAATATCTTCATCTGTTTCATATGGAAGTCCTATAATCATTCCAGTATGTGTCCAAACATCAGCTTTTTCTTTAAGAGTTTTTATTGCGTCTAGTTGTTTTTCTAAACTTCCTGCTTTACCGATAGCCTTTCTAGTTTTGTCTTTCAAACTTTCAATACCAAAACTACTTGATATTATTCCAGTCTCTACTAATATATCAATCATTTCAGGATATCTAGCTAGTAAGTCGGCCCTTAAAAAAGCCGAATACTGTATTTTAACATTACTTTTTGCAATAGCATTAGCAACAGTTTCTAATTTTACAATGTTATCGTTGAAAGTATCATCTTGAAATGAATATACGTTAACTCCATACTTTTCATAATTTCTTCTAAATTCATCAATTAAATTTTGTTCATAACGAATATAATCATTTTTCTTTTTTCCTAATAAAGGAAATGAACAATATTTACATTTAAAAATACAGCCTCTGCTAATTTCTATTGGTAAAACATTTGCATCCATAATATCAGAATCTAACCACTCTATAGTTAGATCAGTATCATCATTTTTGTATATTTTTTCCGCATCAATTGCGAAGGTACCTTTATAAGGTACCCATTGTAGATTATCTAATCGTTTTTTAGTTAAGTAATCCAAATAATGCGTGATTGCTTCTTCTGCATATCCCCAAATTATTCTGTCAACTAAACTTGTGTCAAGATAGTTATGCTCGTCATAACTAATTGTAGTTTCGTTACCACCAATTAAAGTTTTAACGTGAGGATACTTTTCTTTAACCGTTTTAAACAAGAAATTTATATTACTAAATTGATTAAAAAAGGTAATACTCACTCCTACAAAAAGTGTAGTAGGTTGAATATATTTTTCGCACAGTTGTTCTATTTCTATTTCAGAGAATTTATTAAAAAAATCAATTACTTCAATGTTATAATTTTTTTTCTTGAGCCATGTTCTTATTCTGAATGCTCCGGCGGGCCTTAAAATCATATCTTCGTCGCCGATGCCAGTAAATATTAATCCATGATTAGCCATTTCTAAAAATAACCTCTTGTACTTCTGGAACCAATCGTTGTCCTTGCCACCAACCTTTTTTCCATCCGTCTCTTAAAATTGCTTGAATTAAAAAGGTTCCTCTTGTGTTAGGTATGAAAGATGCCCACGGACCCATGTACATGTAACTCGTATCAACTGAACTCACATCAGCCCAATGTATGACCTGTATTAAACTGTTTTCTAAGACAGTACCTACATGATACGGATTACTTCCATAATTTGGATGCTTCGTAAAAGATAAATTTTTCTCTTGTGCGATTTCTGAAATCCACTGATAAATTTCACTAGCAAATACTTCTCTTTCTTGATCAAATTCTACACCAATTTTTGCTGGTGACCTAATGCAATAATTCTGTGCCTGCATGCCTTGTTCTTCAATCCAAAGAATTTTTTCAATAGCATGTCTAACTTGTTCTTTATTTTCAACTGTAAATGACACTTGCGCTAATGCTATTCCTTCTTCAATTACATTTGTAAGTGCTGAAGATACATTTTTCCAAACTTTAGTATTATGATAGTTTGGATGATGAATACTCATACAGATACTAGAAAGTTTTACTGCAGACAATTCTTTTACATAATCTTTATTTTGTAATTTTACACCGTTCGTATAAACTGTAACTAATTTAGTGTATTCACCATATGGAATATTTTGTATTTCCGATATTAATTCTGGCAAGTCTTTTCGCATAGTTGGTTCAGCACCAGCCAAACAAACAACTTGCCCAGGTGCTGCCTTAGCCGTTGTTACTATCCATTCTAATGACTTATCTTGTAATGTATTGTCAGGGTCATGATAGCAGTGCTTGCATTGTACATTGCATTTATCTGTTACTTCAATTGTAGAAACATTGTTGTAAATATCCCAACAAGGATTGTTTGGATCTTTTTGTGTGATAGTATCCCAAAATTCATAGGATTTTTCCACCATTGCTTCTTGATAACCATGAACTGGACAAGTTTTAGTTATGTAAGCCGCACCATCACTTCTGTATTCAATTGTTGAAGGCAATTCTCTGTAACAAACTTTACATAAGCCTGTGGTAAAATATGATTGTAGTACTTGCATAATTTTATTTTATTATGTTTTTTTTCCTAAATACCACAATAAATTGTTGGTACCAAAATTGAACATAGTTACTTTATGTGATAGGTCTATTGTTGTAAATCCAATAGTTTCTAGAATATTTTTATAATTATCAGGTGTAGTATGAAATATTGGGAATTCATAACCTTCATAATTCTTTAACCCAGAGAACTCTGGAGATCCGGTATGAGCTTCTGACATTAGTGTAATAAAAAGATAGCCACCTTTTTTTAAAATTTTATGAAAAATTTCAAAAGATTTTATCTGTCGTTCAACACTTAAATGCATCATAGAGTAGAACGAAGTAACTAAATCAAATGTCTCATTTGGAAAATCAAGTTCGGCTGTATCGCATACAAATGTTTGAGCAGTTGGGGCGTGAATTTTTACAAACTCTAACTGCTCTGGGGTCACGTCTGTTCCAATTACATCGTGTCCCAATTCACTAAAAAATTTTAAAACAGGATTACCAGTTCCGCATCCTGCATCTAATATTGATGCTTTAGCCGGAAGAAGTTCAGCTAACATTTCTAGTTGATCTTTATTATCTGTGTTATATTGTGTTTCACGTATATAATCATATGCAGGAGCTAATTCACTATATACTTCAAGAATCTTTTTTTTAGTTAATACATAATCTGGTTCATTGTCATGCATATAAATTTCCTAGGTGTAATTGATATTTAAGTCAAATTTTCCATAATAATTTTTTTAGTAGAAATGTTTTGTGTATAAATTTGTTTTGTTTCGGGAACAAGCCGTTGTCCTTGCCACCAACCTTTTTTCCAACCTTCACGTAGTATAGCTTGTATTAAAAAGGTACCATAAGTATGTGGTATAAAAGTAGCCCAAGGACCCATATACATGTAACTCGTATCAACTGATTTTACAGTGCCCCAATGTATAACTTGAATTGGAATATTCTCATCTAATAATGTACCTACATGATACGGATTACTTCCATAATTTGGATGTTTCTTAAAGGATAAATTCTTTTCTTGTGCAACTTCAGCTAACCACTGAAATATCTCGCTTGCAAAAATTTCTCTTTCTTGTTCAAATTCTATACCAATTCTTGCAGGTGACCTTACACAAAAATCATTAGGTAAACTGTCATGATTTTTTAACCAAAGCATTTTATCCACAGCATGTCTTACTTGATCTTTAGACTCAACGGTAAAACTGACTTGTCCTAATAACAGTTTACTTCTCGCAACATTAGTTAAGGCAGCACTTACTTTATCCCATATCACAGTTTGATGATAGTCAGGGTTGTGAATACTCATACAGACTGAATTTAATTTTGCTTCTATTAGTTCCTGTACATAGTCAGGATCTCTTAGTTTAATTCCATTTGTATAGATAGCAACATTAGTTTTAGGAATCGCTGCTGGTCTCTTTTTAATTTCTTTAATAATATCTATTAAATCTTTTCGCACAGTTGGCTCTGCCCCCATTAAAACAACCCCATTAGTTGGTGCGGCTAAAGCCCTAGCTATAATAGTTTCAGCTGGTAAATCAGGTATATCGTTATCCGGCATGTGATAACAATGTTTGCACTGAACATTGCATCTATCAGTAGCCTCTATAATGGTAACATCATTATATTCATTCCAAGTTTTATTATCTGGATCAGTTTGTAAGGCGGTTTCCCAAAAATTATAATCTTTTTCAACCATGGCTTCTTCATATCCATGTTCTGGGCAGGTTTTTGTTATATATGCTGCACCATCTGATCTATATTCTACTGTCGCCCCTAACTCTCTGTAACATGTGCTACAAAGTCCTCTTGTGTTATATGTGTGAAGTACCATTTTTTTCCTTAAATTATTATATTATTTATTTTTATCTTCGTCATCGTAAAGCTTATCTTGCTTGTGTCTGCGTTCTTGAATTGTTTCTTCACCAAAAAACTTGCGAGGATTGCCGCACATATGGCATTTAGGATCGCCACAATTAAAAATCTTTGTCTTGTGATGACGATGTGGTTGTTGCATAAATGGCAATTTACTCATAGTTGAACTAAGTTTATGATAACCATAGTTCTTTGCTAATTGCATTTGTTTTTTAATCTTTGTTTCTTTTTGATGGAGTCTCTCACTGTGTCTAAGTTTGTCTAATTCATCTGACATATTATTACTCCTATATTTGGTGGAGAGTTTAGGAATCGAACCTAATTCCGCGGCTCTTCAAACCGCTGCTGAATGACCACACTAGCTCACTCTCCCTTATTTATGTATGTTAATGGGGTATCCAATGGGATTCGAACCCATGCTGTCGGAGCCACAACCCGAAGTGCTGACCGCTGACACTATAGACACCATAGATTATTCTGCACGCCATTCAACACGACCGTGTTGGTCAATGTGTGCAATACTTTGCATTCGTTTAATTTCTACAAACTCACGTTTTTCTGTAATTATTTCACCGCCTCTTTGTACAAGTTCATTAATTTTAACTAATGCTACTTGTCCAATAGGCATAAATTTTTTAAATTTGTGTTCCATGTCATGTCTCCTTAACAACTGGTACCTCCAGATGGAATCGAACCACCATCTCTGCGTTCGTAGCACAGTGTCCTATCCGTTGAACGATAGAGGCATATTACTGGCTGGGGACCTAGGATTCGAACCTAGGAGTGCCGGAATCAAAATCCGGTGCCTTAGACCAACTTGGCGAGTCCCCAATATACAGGTAAGAAAAGGTAGCATTGCTACCTTATCAATACTCACATAAATTGTAAATCACTAATTAGCGATTTGCAATGTACATGGTGATTTCAAATCCAAAACGCATATCAGTTGCACTTGGTGTTGTCCACATGTTACTCTCCTTTAAAGTTAATACATGTACTGCACATGTATTTAAGATAGTATACATATAAAAAACGGTCAATGATATACGTATTACACACAAAATAGACTAATGAAAATCATTAATCTTCTAGCATATATTTGGGTGGTTTTGTAAATCTAATTGTTGCTGTAATCCTTGGTTCTGTAAATTCAGGATTTGTGAAAATACCATGTGCTACACCTGGATCAAATACAACCGGTGTAGTTAATTCAAAAGCACCTACTTGTCTAGGCACGTATGAATCTTTTACACCTTGGTACAATTTACCCTCAGGTAATTGTTTCCATTCTATTTCATCTTCTATAGTGTCAAAAAATCTTGTCTGCGATCCTTGTGTATTTTTCACAGGCCATAACCAACGTATATCTGGATATTCATCTCTATGAATACCACCTTGCATATTTGGTTGTGCTAAAATTATTGCAATATCATACACTTCTAAATTTCTATCATCACACACCTTTTTAAGTTCAGGTATAAAAGCCAATACTTCATCTATTTCAATATGTGTCCAAAAATCCTGTGTTTGTAATATATCAGTTTTTGTTGCAATAAATTCGTACAATTTATCTGAAATAAGTTGTTGATTTTCTACGTCAATATGTTTATAAATTTTCATAATATTATTTACACCATATAAAAACACATTCCTGGACTGTCGTAAAACACTCCATAGCCCCGGGCGCCATTATTTTTATTTGAATGTGTTTTTATATGGTGGGGCCACAGGGATTTGAACCCTGACCTGACGGATTAAAAGTCCGCTGTCTTAACCGTTTGACTATAGCCCCAATCGTTTATCACTCTTATCACTATCCATAACAGGATCTCCTTATTTTAAATTTCTATCTATGTAAATCATTAATGCTAACATCATACATACAACTGCCATCGCCCCATGGTAGTTCTCCTTTAAGTTAATCTTCTTTATCGCTCTTGTTTCTAGTAGACTTCATGCGTGAATTTCTTTCAACAGACTTAACTGTTTCACGAATATAATGCCTTTCACGGTCTTTGTTAAAAGACATAATTGCTATAACCTTTTCTTCTTTCTTAACTCGTACTGCTTTTGGATCGTAACCCATTTATTTTCTCCTAGTAAATTTGGTGGGTTGTACTGGGATCGAACCAGTCGTGCCCGAAGACGGCGGATTTACAGTCCACTGCATCACCATTGATGCTTCCAACCCATTGATGCTCTGCGAACCTCGGAGGTAATTATACCGTATGCATCAGGTTTTTAACCCCTCACTACGGCCTCCACCCTCTCCACGACAGGTTCCGTTCTCGCATTGCCAGCGCACTTTCGGTTTGAAGTGTACCACCCGTGCTTGTCAAGGCACTTCTCATCCTCCGGGTCAGAGTATCCGTTGACAACGGAACGTCCTTGGCGACACTTAGGGGATTTGAACCCCTGATCTCTGCCGTGACAGGGCAGCGCATTAGACCTGCTATGCTAAAGTGCCAATATTAGTTTTGCAGTTTATACTATATGCCTCGCTCAACAGCTTTACACGTGATTACTGTTTATTGCTTTGGTTACATAATGCCTCGCGCCGGCTTCTGTGCTTACAAACTGCAAAATTAATATTGCTTAGGCCACGCTTTTCCACGGTCGCCCCTATGCTGGAGTTGTTACCCTGTCCGAACACTAATCGACGCCTTGTCACGTAGTGTCCACGCTGCTATGCTGTCTGAAACACCGGAGACGCCGCATCGTAATGCAGAGTCTATGTCTCGCTGAC
>Ga0315909_10006404_pt1 | contig 13298 bp, 15 predicted proteins | sample LakEriMetagenome_11_FD_203527 | JGI IMG/M metagenome (GOLD analysis project Ga0315909, IMG submission 203527) | Freshwater fungal communities from buoy surface, Lake Erie, Ohio, United States - Buoy 2 MA125 | ecosystem: Environmental > Aquatic > Freshwater > Lake | place: USA: Lake Erie, Ohio...
TTCTGCTACAGTTTTAGGCATTCATATCATTCTGTTTGTAGGAAGTGCGGTTTGGTTATTTAGAAAAAAAGATATTCTTAGTTAAAGTTGGTCCCTATGAAGTTGAAATATAACATAATCCTATTCCTTTTTGCATTTGGGTTTTCTGGTACTACTCAAGCACAAGACATGAATGCCTTGGTGATGAAGGTAAAAGCCAAATTAGAGAAAGTAAAAGATTATACTGCTGATGGCAGAATGAAAACGGATGTGGCTTTCATTAAAGCACCAATCGGAAGAGTGAAGGTTTATTTCAAAAGCCCCGATAAGTTTAAACTCCAACGTGATGGAGGAATCTCAGTACTACCCAAAGGGGGCGTGAGTATTAATATTGGCAGTATGATTATGCAAACTGGATTTGTAGCTATCGATGCAGGAATGAGTGCAGTTGGTGGCACTTCTGTTAGAGTGGTAAAGCTTTTACCAGATGCCGATGCGGGTGAAATAATTTTATCGACTTTATATATTGATGAGGCTAATTTATTAATACGTAAATCGGTTACCACCACTCGAGAAAATGGTACCTACGAAATGGAATTACAGTATGGTAAATATGCTTCGTATGGTTTGCCAGATAAAGTATTATTTAGTTTCAATGCCAAAGACTACAAACTGCCTAAGGGCATTACTTTAGAATTTGATGATACCGACAAAGCCGTTAAAGACAAAATGAAAGGTAAAAAAGGACGAGTTGAAATTATTTATACTGCTTATACCATTAACACTGGTTTAAGCGATGCTATTTTTAAATAGTTAGTATAATTCAATAGTCCAAGTTCTGTGCGTATTTTGTCCTGGTGTTAATAGGATCATGCCTTCTTTTTCTCTTAACTCCCCAGTTGCATTTACAGAATCAGCTATTCCGCACCAAGGTTCGAGGCATACAAATGGTGCGTCTTTTGCACTCCAGATTCCCATGTAAGGGAATTCAGACCAAGAAAATGTAAACCCGTGTTTTGATTGGTCATTGCATAAGCGAATAGACGAAGACTCTAATTGTTTAAAAACCAATGCATCTCCGTAAAATAATTCTTTGCTTAAATTAATTCTGTTATTACTATGAAAAAATGGAATTGGATTCTCATCAATCAGTCCTTCCGCTGTAATTGGCCATTTTCCTACAGATTCTGATTGATCAAATTCAAGATAATAATCACTGAATTGGTAAGCCTCTTCTAATGGAACTTTAAATGCTGGATGTGCACCCACTGAAAAATACATCGGCTTAACATCAATATTAGTTATTTGATATGTGCAACTGAGTTTATTTTTATTGATCTCGTAAACAATAGTAAATCTAAATAGGAATGGATAGTGTGCTAATGTTTCAGCGTCTGCGTCTAGGGTTAAACTAATGCGATTACTACTAGATTCTGTAAGCTTGAAATCTTTGTCGCGTGCAAAACCATGTCTATTCAATGAATAGCGTTCGCTGTTATGACAAAATTGATTGTTTTTTAAAGTTCCCACAATTGGAAATAGCACTGGGCTTTTCTTCCCCCAAAAAACAGGGTCTCCTTCCCATAAATAGTCCAATTGGGTTTCTTTATTGTAAACATTTTGAAGTTCTGCTCCCTTTTCTGAAATAGTAATTTTCAGTTCGTTATTTTCTAAATAAATCATGGCATTATCCTTCGTTTTCTTCAATTCTTTCGTCTACTGCATTGGCCAACATTCTTGCACTGATTTTGCGCAATGGATTACGATTTCTATCTGCGTATCCCAAACGTCTATTAATAATATCAATGCATTCAAATGTTGCTGCTAAAAAAGATGCATGGTCTGCTTTTCCTTTACCAGCAATATCAAATGCAGTTCCATGGTCGGGGCTGGTTCTAACAGCGGGAAGCCCTGCTGTATAATTGACTCCTTCACCAAAAGCCAATGATTTAAATGGAATTAATCCTTGGTCGTGGTACATAGCTAAGACAGCATCAAATTTTTCATGCATACCTCTTGCAAAAAATGCATCAGCAGGATAGGGCCCAAAAATCAACAAATTGTTTTTGGCTTCTTTGATGGCTGGTTTTATTATTTCAATTTCTTCTTTACCAATTAAACCTTCGTCACCTGCATGAGGGTTTAATGCCAATACGGCAATTTTAGGTTTGTCTATACTGAAATCTTTTTGAAGTGATTGGTGAATTATTTGCAATTTGCTAATAATATTTTCTTTAGTGATATGTTTAGCTACTTCTTCAACTGTTACATGCTCTGTAACTAATCCTACTCGCATATTTTCTGCAACCATTAACATCACTACATCGTTCACCCCAAAGAATGCCTTAAAATAAGGGGTATGCCCACTATACTGAAAGCTTTCTGATTGTATATTTTTTTTGTGAATAGGTGCAGTAACCAAACCATGAATATTGCCTTCTTTCAAGGCCTTGGTTGCTTCTTCCAAAGATTTTAGGGCATATTGGCCACCAATATCATTTAACTCCCCAGGTGTAATCACCACTTCTTCTTCCCATACAGTAAATATGTTTACTTGTTTTGGGTTAATTCGGGTGAAATTATTGATAGTGGTACAATTGAAATTGGAATCTGGTATGGCTTTTCTATAAAAATTCAAGCTTTTATTACTCGCAAACACAATGGGCGTGCAGAAATCGAGTATTCTTTGATCCATTAAAGTTTTGATTATCAGTTCAAGCCCTATACCATTTAAATCTCCGCAGGTAAAGCCAATCACGGGTTTTTGTAATTCATTACTCATGAGCCATTTTTTAGGGTGCTAAAATACTACTTTTGCAGTCATGCAATATACGCTCAAAAAGTCGCTGGGTCAACATTTCCTAACCAATGAAGTCATTTGCAAGCAAATTGTTGCTGCGCTGCAAGAAGCTAGTATTGAACAAGTGTTAGAAGTTGGCCCTGGAGCAGGTGCTTTAACCAAGCATTTGCTGAAACTGCCAATCAATCATTTTAAAGCAGTTGAGCTGGATAGGGAAAAAGTAACATACTTAAAAGTACAATATCCCATTTTGTCAGAGGCCATTATTGAAGGAAGTATTTTAGATATTCCTGTTCCCTTTGAAAACCAATTTACTTTAGTAGGTAATTTCCCTTATAATATTTCTACTCAGATTGTATTTCGTTTACTAGAGTGGAAAGAACAAATTCCAGTGATGATTGGAATGTTTCAAAAAGAAGTAGCAGAAAGAATTGTATCAAAGCCACATACTAAAGTGTACGGAATTTTGAGTGTGTTGGTACAAGCATTTTATGAAGTAGAATATTTATTTGATGTACCCCCTGAAAGTTTTAACCCTCCTCCTAAAGTGATGAGTGGAGTCATTAGATTAAAACGAAAAGAAACGCCAGTAGCGGTAAGGTCTGAAAAAGCTTTTTTCACATTAGTAAAAGCAGCATTTGGCCAACGTAGAAAAATGCTGCGTAATCCAATGAAACCATTTTTTGAAGCAGCTGTTTTGCAGGAAGCGATATTTACACAAAGAGCTGAACAGCTTACGGTAGAAGAGTTTGCCGCCCTTACTTTTAAAATGGGATAATAAAATAACATGAAAGTAATTGTAACAGCCAAAGTGCATCCTTTTTTGATAGATACTCTAAAAGCAAATCAATTTTTAGTTGTTTATCAACCTTCAATTACTTACGCAGAGTTAAAATATTTAATTGCAGATGCAGTTGGATTGATTGTAACTACTCGATTAAAAATAGATCGCGAAATAATTGATGCCGCTCCCAACTTAAAATGGATTGGAAGAATAGGTAGTGGAATGGAATTGATTGATGTAGCATATGCAGTCAGCAGAGGTATCCAATGCGAAAGCAGCCCCGAGGGAAACAGCAATGCAGTGGCCGAACATGCGTTGGGTTTGTTGCTTAATCTAATGAATCGCATTAATAGTAGTTACAACGAAATAAAAAAAGGACTTTGGTTAAGAGACGAAAATAGGGCTGATGAATTATCGGGTAAAACAGTGGGCATTATTGGATATGGAAATACTGGGTCGGCATTTGCCCGTTTATTAGAACCTTTTAATGCAAGGGTGCTAGCAGTAGATAAGTATAAAACTGGATTTAGCCACGGAATTGTAAAAGAGTCTACTATTGAAGCAATAGCGGCTGAAGCGGAAATAGTTAGCCTTCATCTTCCTTTGACCTCAGAAACTTTTCATTATGCAGGGGAGTCATTTTTTAATAGTCTTCAAAAAGCCCCCTATTTTTTGTCTACTTGTAGGGGTAAAGTAACCAGTACCAATGCATTGATTCAAGCACTAGAAAGCAAAAAAATCAGGGCGGCAGGTTTAGATGTATTAGAAAATGAACAGCTCAATAGCTATTCAGCCGAAGAACAATCCGAACTGTTGCATTTAACTACTTTTCCTAATGTTGTGATTACCCCTCATATAGCAGGTTACAGTCATGAAGCCTATTTTAAAATGGCCCAGGTAATTTGTAAAAAACTGGGTTTGATGTAAGATATCATTTAATACCCTTATCTTTGTATTTATGCAACGCCGCAGTCAAATGTGGCGTTGTATTTTTTTTTACCAATCTTAAAGCCGGTACTATGAGTGAAACCAACATGTATGTTACGAAAGAGACTTTCGATAAGATGCGCGAGGAATTGCAGAAAATGAAATCTGTTGACCGTCCTGCCGCTTCTAAAGCTATTGCTGAAGCAAGAGAGAAAGGTGATTTAAAAGAAAATGCTGAATATGATGCCGCAAAAGAGGCACAGGGGATGTTAGAAGCAAAAATTAAGCAATTAGAAGGGGCCATTGCTAATGCTAAAATTGTAGATACCAGTACCATCGATACTAGTAAAGTAACTATTTTGACTAAAGTAACAATAACCAATATGGCTACTAAAAAAACGGTTACTTATCAAATAGTTGGCGAAAAAGAAGCTGATTTAAAATTGGGCAAAATTTCTGCATCATCCCCTATTGGCAAAGGGCTGTTAGGCAAGGTAAGAGGAGAAGTTGCTGAAGTTCAGGCACCCAATGGTATTCTCAAGTTTAGGGTTGAAGAAATTACTATTTAATTTTTTTCATGACTATTTTTTCAAAAATAATTGCTGGTGAAATTCCTTGTTATAAGATTGCAGAGAACGAACAGTTCTTTGCATTCTTAGACATTTTTCCATTAGTAAAGGGTCATGTATTGGTGATACCCAAAGTTGAAACCGATCATTTTTTTGATTTATCTCCTGAAATTTTATCAGCAATGATGGTTTTTGCACAACCCATTGCTAAAGCCATTGAAAAAGTGTTTCCTTGTAATCGTTGTGGTATTAGTGTGGTGGGATTAGAAGTGCCACACGCACATATGCACTTAGTTCCTATCAATAGTGCCGATGACTTAAATTTTACAAGAGGGAAATTATCATTGAGCCAAACAGAATTACAATCTGTACAGCAAAGCATCTTGTTGCAATTAGGCTAGTAACTGCCAAAGTCTACAAAATAAATCTTGTTTACATTAACTTGTTTACTGGCGGACCCTTCCCTCATTTTTTGCTATAAAATCACCCCATCCTTTCAAGGCTTTGCCTCTAATAGCCAAAGGACTGTTGCTTTGGTAAAAGTGACAAAGCGCTACTGCAAGTGCATCGGTAGCATCAAAATAAACGGGCTTTTTTTCTATTTGTAAAGTAAGTTGAAGCATTTTCCAAACCTGGTCTTTGTCTGCATTGCCATTGCCAGTGATGGATTGTTTTACTTTTTTCGGAGCATATTCTGTAACAGGAATTTGCGATTGCATAGAAGCAGCAATGGCTACACCCTGAGCCCTCCCTAGCTTTAGCATACTCTGTACGTTTTTTCCAAAAAAAGGGGCTTCAATGGCAAAGCTATTGGGTTTGTACTGGGTAATTAAACCCGTTATAGTTCTGTAGATGATTTCGAGCCTAGCGTAAATATCTTTTTCCTTGGTAAGCTTTAACGTATCCATCACCATTAATTCGGGTTTCCCTTTACGAATTCCCAACAAGGCATACCCCAAAAGTTGCGTACCAGGATCAATCCCCAAAATAACTGAGTCGTATTTCATTCTTAAGTGAAAATAGGCATAATTGATAAATCAACTACACCCTTACCTTTACAAAAAAATAAGATTGACCAAAGGCACAAAAAATTTTCTGAATTATATCATTGGGCCAATACTTTTCATTTGGCTAACATGGTCTATCTACCAACAAATTCAAAAACAAACCGACCTTCAAAAGTCTTGGCAGTTCATTGTAAACGCATTCAATGGCCCCAATAATTGGCTCATAGTTCTAGTTGGTTTATTGATGTTGGTTAATTTAGGTATGGAAGCCAGAAAATGGCAATTGCAGGTAAGGGGGATTGAGACACTCTCTTTTTTTCAAGCATATAAAGCGGTGATGGCAGGCCAAGCCGTAGGTTTAAATACCATTAATAGAATTGGTGAATCAGCTGCAAGAGCAGCTTATTTACAGGAAGGAAATAAAATAAGGGGAATAATGCTCTCTATTGTGGGAAGTATGGCACAAATGATTGCCACATATGGAATGAGTGTGCTCTTCTTGATTTATATGAGGCTATACATTTTACATGAAGGCAAGCAAATTGAAGGGCTTTCCAATTTTTGGTTAAATGGCTTAATTTATGCGATTGCGATGGGGATTCTCTTATTTACAATGGCATATTTTAAAATTTCAGTACTGATTCAGTTGGTGGAGAAAATTGCCATCTTTCGTAAGTATAAATTTTTTTTAGAAAAGCTGGAAGACTTCCATTGGAAAACATTGGTACATATTTTATGGCTGTCAATCATAAGATATTTTGTCATCCTCACTCAGTACTATTTACTTTTACAGGTTTTTGATATCTCTCTATTTTGGTTAGATGCTTTTGCATTAACAGGAGTTATGCTATTGGTCTTGGGGATTATTCCCTCTATTGCATTTGCAGAATTGGGATTGAGAGGTAAAGTTAGTTTGTTGTTGTTTGGCTTGGTAACTACCAATGATGTAGGCATCATTTCAACCGCAGTGGGAATTTGGCTAATTAACTTAATCTTACCATCAATTGTAGGGACATTGTTTATATTAGGGATAAGAATTTTTAGAAACAAGTAAATCATGGGTTTTAAAAAAATATTGATTGCATTTTTATTTGTGATTTTAGTGAAGCCCCTTTCTGCAGGAGATGATTTCTGCGGGATAAGGAATTATGCTTTTCAGAGTGGGGAGCAGATTTCTTTCACTGTTTTTTATAATGTAATTGGATTATATGTAAATGCTGGCAACGCAACATTTACCGTTAATGCTGATAAATTAAATAATACGCCAGTATATCATTTAGTGGGTGCTGGTAATTCTAACAGCAGTTATGATTGGATATTTAAAGTAAGAGACAAATACGAAAGCTTTATTGATACCACTAATTTGCAGCCCATTAAATTTATTCGTAACGTAGATGAAGGGGGATATAAGATTAATGAGAATGTAACTTTCAATAGAACAGCTAATACAGCTACCAGTGAAAAAGGTACTGTTAAAGTGCCCAATTGTGTGCAGGACGTGCTTAGCGCTATATACTATGCCCGTAATATTGATTTTGAAAAATACAAGCCGGAAGATCGAATACCATTCACCATGTTTTTAGACAATGAAGTCTATAATTTATACATCAAATATTTAGGCAAGGAAACCATTAAGACACGCTATGGTAAATTTAATGCCATTAAATTTAAGCCACTATTGGTTAAAGGAACTTTATTTGAAGGCGGCGAAAAAATGACCGTTTGGGTAAGTGATGATGCCAATCATATTCCACTCAGAATTGAAAGCCCCATTGTAGTTGGTAGCGTAAAAGTAGATATGATGGGCTACAAAAACTTGAGATATGCCTTTAGCTCTCTTATCTCTAAAAGATAGTATTTTCAGTTCAACAATTATAGGTCGGTCAAACGAAGTGCTTGGTTCATTCGAATACCTTTTTCTGTTTGATGAACCGTGCAACATTCAATAGAAGGATCATGTTCAAAAAATAAAATGTAGCCTTGTTCTGCCGCTTCTTGAAGGAAGGATTTTTTCTCTTTTAAAGTGGTTAATGGAAACATATCATAACCCATAATATAGGGGAGGGGAATATGTGAAGCAGAAGGCAGTAAGTCGGCCATATATACAATGGTCTTGCCATTGTAATTAATTTGTGGTAACATCATACTCTTGGTATGACCATTCACAAAACGTATGCTGATATTATTAGAGAACGAAACTTTCTCTAATAATCCATCTTGAGTAAACTCATTGTTGGGCGCTTCAATCATTTTTAATTGACCACTCTCTTGAATGGGCAAAATATTCTCCTTTAAAAAAGAAGCTTTTTCTCTATCGTTTGGATGAACTGCCCAATCCCAATGAATGGGATTGCTCCAATAAGTGGCATTCCGAAAATAAGTAACCAGCTGGTTGTCTACTTTTTCTATACTTCCTCCGCAATGATCAAAATGCAAATGAGTATGAAATACATCGGTAATATCGTTTCTGCTAAAACCAAGTTTATTTAATTCCGCATCCAGCTGAATAGTTTCACTCATACCATAGTGGCCAAAGAATTTTTCATCTTGTTTAAAGCCCATTCCAGTGTCAATCAATATAAGTTTGTTGTCGTCTTGAATCAACAAGCTTCTTAAAGCCCAATTACATAAATTATTTTCATCGGCTGGGTTTAGTTTATTCCAAAGTGATTTTGGAACTACTCCATACATGGCACCTCCGTCCAATTTAAAATAGCTATGGTTAATGGAGTACAATTTCATTGAACTATTTTTTTGGCTGCAATTTATTTGCAGAAATTAAAATGAATAAACCGATGATGAAAAATATTTCTAAAACCAAAACCGAATTGCGTTGAGACCCGGAAATTTCATTGATGTAACCAAAACTAAACATCCCTACTACAATGGATACTTTTTCTGTTACATCATAAAAACTAAAGTAGGAGGTAGTGTCGTTTGTTTCAGGCATTAATTTAGCATACGTGCTTCTGCTTAAAGCCTGTATCCCACCCATGATAAAGCCTACTAATACAGCTAAGCCATAAAATTCGTTAATGCCATCTCTGGGTAATAAATAACCGATTACACAAAGGATAATCCATAAAACGATGGTAATCATTAATGCGGTAAAATTGCTGGTTTTTTTAGACAACCATGCAATAGTAAAAGCACCTGGGATGGCAATCAATTGAATGATTAAAATGGCAATAATTAAATTCATCGTGGGGATATTCAATTCGCTCTTTCCATATAGCGTTGCCACTAGCATAACAGTTTGAACGCCCATATTGTAAAAGAAAAAGGAGAACAAGAATCTTCTTAAAACTGGAAGCGATTTTAATTGTTGCCAAACTTTATTGAGTTCTTTGTAGCCACCTGCAATAATTTGTTTAGACGATTTGCTGCCTCCGGCAGGTACCGATTTGGGTAAACGCTTTAAAGCAAACTGCCCAAATCCCCACCACCAAATACCAACTAGTAAAAAAGAAATTTGAGAAGCTTTGCTTACGGTAATCCCAAAACTATCTGGGGATAAAACAAATACAAAACAAATGACTTGTAAAATCATGCTGCCAGTATAACCCATGGCAAAACCTTTCGCACTCACTTTATCACGATCTTCTGGTGCAGCTATTTCTGGTAAGAAAGAATTATAAAAAACCAGGCTGCTCCAAAAACCGACGCATGCAATAATTAAACAAGCAAGGCCAAATGCTAAGTTGGTCTTGTTGTAAAAATACATAGCAGAACAAGCGATGCTACCTAGTGTACAAAAGAAAAATAAAAACTGTTTCTTATTCCCTTTGTAATCGGCAATGGAAGATAATATGGGAGATAGCAACGCAACAATGATGAATGCAATTGCTAATGCATAATTATACAAAGAAGTGTTTACGAATTCTCTTCCAAACAATACGACGGTATCGTTCAGGGTTTGATCGTTGCCATCACCTGTTACGGCTTCGTAATAGGCAGGAAAAATGGTAGAAGTAATGACTAGGTTGTAGGCGCTATTGCCCCAATCGTACATTGCCCAACCATTGATTACTTTTTTGGAGGCAGTTTGTGTGGACATGATTTTTATTTCAAGTGTCCGGTTAAGATAAGAATAATTAAGATCATCCCCACAATTACTCGGTACCAACCAAATAGTTTAAATCCGTATTTCTGTAAATAAGTTATGAAAAATTTGATGGCCAATAAAGCCACAATAAATGCTACTACATTTCCTAAACCCAATAATATCATATTCGTGCGTGTGAAAATCAATTCTGGAGTTTCGGTATATGCTTTTAATAATTTATAGCCTGTTGCAGCTGCCATTGTTGGAACTGCTAAAAAGAAAGAAAATTCAGCAGCCAACTTTCTGGTTAATCCCTGTTGCATGCCCCCGATAATGCTGGAGGCACTTCTACTTACACCCGGTATCATCGCAATACATTGCCAAAAGCCAATGGTAAATGCTTTTTTGTTGGTCACTTGCTCGTCAACCGAAATGGTAGGGTTTTTGAAAAAGGAATCAATGAATATCAATGCAACCCCGCCCAATACCATGGTAATAGAAACGACCATTGGGCTTTCTAATAATCCGTCAATGGTATCGGAGAACAAAGCACCTAAAATTAAGGCGGGTAAAACTGCAATAATTAGCTTTAAATAAAAATGCCAGCGATTTAGTGGAAAGAATTTCCCCCTGAATAAAATGACTACCGAACAAATAGCACCTAACTGAATAGCTACTTCGAATAGTTTAGTAAAATCATCCTTCGCAATCCCCATAAAGGAACTGGCAATGATCATATGGCCAGTGGAAGAAATGGGAAGGAACTCGGTAACTCCTTCAATAATGGCAATGATGACAGCTTCTAAATAAGTCATAAGAATATTCTATTTATGTCTAAGCCGCAGTTTTTGGCTTCTTAAAGATGGCATATACTTCAATTAATAATCCTACTACAATTAAAATAGGAGCTACGGTTATTCTAGTACTGCTATATACTTCGTTATTGGTAAATACATTGGGGTCTTCGCTCTTGCCTCCGCTCATTAAGAACATGCCTAGTGCAATAACAAGTCCACCCGCTAACATTAAAATGAAATTTTCTTTTGAAAAAAGAGGAGTGGTTTTATTGGTGGTGCTCATGGGTATAATTTATTTTTTTAAGATTAGGGTGCTAAATTAATTAATACAAATCGTCTAATTTCATTTTCAAGTATTTCAACACACTTCTATGAGTGCTTAATACCGATATACCTACGCCTAAGATAATCAACCCTCCAAACAAAAGTAAAGTATGATTGGTATTTCTAATACCCTTTAATTGTGGGAACTGAGATTCGGCCCAACCAATTAAGGAGAATAAAAGTAAGATTGCAATACCTGAACTAATGAGCCCATTTACTACTGCGCGAATATTGAGGGGGCGTGCAATAAAAGACTGCGTTGCTCCCACCATTTGCATAGTCTTAATCAAGAATCGATTGCTAAACATGGCTAAGCGGATGGTGTTGTCGATGCTAAATATTACTATCACACAGAGGGTAACAGCCACGACTAAAAAAATCAATCCAATTTTAGATGCCCGTTCGTTTAAACTGGTTACCAAACTTTGTGGGTATTGTAAATCGGTAATTTGATTGCCATAATTGGCCATTAAATCAGCACTGATTACAGCTAAGCTGTCTTTATTTACGTATTCGGCTTTGGCATAAAAATCAATGCTCTCTGGAAGTGGATTTACATCCAAAATTTTGGCCCAGTCTTCATTGTTTTCTTTATTCCAGATTTCCTTAGCGGTATTTTTATCTACATAGACCACATTTTTAGCGTAAGGTTTTGCTGCAATAAACTGCTGAATTTGGGCAATCGTGTCTTTATTCAAGGTTCGCATGTAGGCGCTTAACCTAATATCTTCTTTGAATGTATTTCCAACTGAGTTAAGGTTTAGGAAAAACCAACCCATGATTCCCATGATTAATAAAACCAATGCTACTCCTACTACGGTGTAGATATAATTGGGTTTTCCTCGCTTCAATGATGCTTTTCCTGCTTGAGCCATAATTTGTATTCCTTTTTATACCGCTTCAATTAACGAATGCTATGCTGTAAGAACGCTACAAATGTAGGGTTTTGACGGCTAAAGACTTACATTTGCACCCCTAAACCTGTGTTGAAAATAAGCGAATATTTTTGGGCAGGCGTTAAAGAAACGCAAATAAATAAAAAGGGCAGGCAAGATGGACTATCAATTTAGAGCAATTGAACAAAAATGGCAGGAGCATTGGAAAAATTCCGGAGCATATACGGTTCCCAATATCAGTGAAAAACCTAAGTATTATGTGCTGGATATGTTTCCTTATCCGAGTGGTGCGGGTTTGCATGTAGGCCATCCTTTGGGATATATTGCTTCAGATATTTTCAGCAGGTACAAAAGACTAAAAGGCTTTAATGTATTGCATCCAATGGGATATGATGCTTTTGGATTGCCCGCCGAACAATATGCCATTGAACACGGTGTTCATCCTGCAACTAGCACCGTTCAAAACATCAATAATTTTAGACAACAACTAGACAATATTGGTTTTTCTTACGATTGGAGCCGAGAAGTAAGAACTTGCGAACCAGTCTACCACAAATGGACCCAGTGGATTTTCTTGCAGTTATTCAATTCTTTTTTTAATAGACATGCCCAAAAAGCAACCCCCATTAACGAGTTGATTGCTTCATTTGAAAAAGAGGGGAACAGTGTGCATGAATGTCCAGCCAATGATTCACTTCAATTTACTGCAGCTGAATGGAACACTTTTTCTGAAAAAGAACAGCAAGATATTTTAATGCAGTATCGTTTGGCTTTTTGTGGATATGGAGAAGTAAACTGGTGTGAAGCCTTGGGTACGGTGTTGGCCAATGATGAAGTAGTGAACGGGTTGAGTGAAAGAGGTGGTCATCCGGTAGTTAAGAAAAAATTGAGACAGTGGTATTTGCGCATTACTGAATATGCAGACCGTTTAATTAGTGGCTTAGATCAAATTGAATTCAGCGAAGCCATGCGAGAAATGCAAACCAACTGGATTGGAAAATCTTATGGCGCTGAAATTGATTTTGCCATTGCCGTTAGTAAAACTGCTGCGCAATTAAAAGTATATACTACCCGACCTGATACCATTTTTGGGGTAGACTTTATGGTAGTGGCTCCTGAGCATGAGTTGATTGAGCAGATTACTACAACAGATCAACAGCAGGCTGTTGA
>Ga0315909_10006407_pt1 | contig 13291 bp, 30 predicted proteins | sample LakEriMetagenome_11_FD_203527 | JGI IMG/M metagenome (GOLD analysis project Ga0315909, IMG submission 203527) | Freshwater fungal communities from buoy surface, Lake Erie, Ohio, United States - Buoy 2 MA125 | ecosystem: Environmental > Aquatic > Freshwater > Lake | place: USA: Lake Erie, Ohio...
TGGCGGGTGTGGTTCTTGGTATAATTTTCTTTCTATGGTCTTTGGCAGTCCATAGGTCTGCAAGAGAATATACTAATGACTTGACAGACCTAAGAGACCGTAGTAGGTTTTAATCGGTTGTTCCCGTGAAGGGTTCACCAATTTTCCAATTGGAAATAATACTGTCTAACTGTGTAATGTCTTTGATTTCAATGCCACGAAGTTGTGCTATAAAATCTCTTTCTGACTTGTATAAGTAGAGTGGAATCCCTGCCGTTACTGTGTCTTTTAAAGCATTGTATAACATCTTACGTACTCCACGAACTTGTACGTCTTCACCATCTAAAGTAACATCAACACGTGTTATGTATGATTTTGCCTTCGGTATGTACATATCACTATGATATATGCGGTCTTCAAACTCGTCATATCTATTTTTCTTTATTGCATTACCTTGAAGAGCTGCGAAGTAATCAAATGGTTTTCCTTTGTAATTAGAACTTAACTTGTTACCATCTAATTGAAAACGTACATTGAGTGGTCTCATATAATCTTCACGTGATATTCTTGAATAACCTTGAACACGTGTACGTGCAACAGACATGAAGTGTGAATACTTATCGGGATTCACTGCATAAGGTTCTAATACGGGATCGGGTAATGGGTTGTCCGCCAATTTAAATTTATCACTTCTCATTATATTTTCAAAGGCAGGTATATTTGTAAAGTGATATGCAATAGAAGATATACGTTCATTTATTTTACCTTCTGTTTTGCTAATATCACCCAATCCTTCCATGAATTTATTGAGAATTTCATCCTTATTTTCTTTTGTAACAACAACTCCACCTGATTCACCGTAATATTTTTGCTTAGTTTCAAAATAACGTAGTTGTATTCCCATTTTAAGACATGCATCCATTATTTCATCAAGTGGCCATTTTGTCTTTGCAACACACTTATTCGGCCAAAAATCAATAGTTTTTATGTAATCTTTTGCATTTTTAATGTATTGGTCGTCTGAAAATAGTCGGTCTTCAAACTCATCACGGTCACGTGTGTTTGTGAAGTAAGCAGTTGCACCCCCTTTATACCGTTGTGATAGTCTTACACCGTCTATTTCAACACGTGCAGATATACAACGTGCAGACCTTTCGGGAAATCCACCACTACGTATACGAGATAGTGACATATAATATTTTTTGTAGTTAGGTTTATCTTTTGCGGGTGATTCGTTCTTTGATAACTCAAAGGCATTCTTGTCTAATATACCCCAAAGAGATACTAATGAAGTAAAGTGCCATACTTTATCACTTATACGTTCATTTATTTTCATTTCTTTTAATAACTGTGTTAATTTAATCATTGTTTTCCACCTTAGCTACAATAACTTTAGGCTCTATGCCCAATTGAAATGCGATGTCCATACGTGTGTTGCCTGAAAAAACAGACAGTTTGCCATCGGGTAATTCTAATACAATAGGATATTCCATCGGTTTTCCCTCCTTAAACCCATCGTAGATGGCCATAAGTGTCTCCTTGTTACGAAACTCAGGGTATGAACGATAACCACGTATGAGACGGAATAGCGAGTCAAAATCGGATGTTCTTGAACGTCTTTGGATGGTTCTGTCGATTGAGTCGGTAACTGTTATAATTTTACCACCTTTAACGGCGTTAATGAAGGAATTTTCATCATCAAACAGATGTAAACCTTTCAATTCATGTTCTACCTTAAACTCACGTTTAAGAATATCATTAGTAGGCATAACCCAATTGGTAAAATTAATCTTACCTTCTGCTTCCATTAATATGTTCAATAACTTTATCATAAACATAAATATGGTGGAAAATTGAAAAACTGCTTGCATATGTCCTAAAAAATGTTTATATTAGTACCATGAGTGATTTAGTGTGTATAACAGCATATTGCCCTACAATTGAACAAGAAATTTCATTGGAAAGGTGTGTAGATTCTATATTAAAGTGTGGATTACATATTGCACTAATATCACATACGCATGTACCGATTCATATTCAAAAAAAATGCAACTATTACATATACGACCACGAAAATGACATATCAGACGATGTTAGTTTAATGGGATACAGTCACTTTAAACGTGAAGCTTTTGAAGTAATCTCTAAATATTTTAGTAAATATTTTTATGGATTTGCAATTTATAGAATGTTTGTGATGGCAAGTCAAATTGCTATAAACTTTGGATACAAAAGATTGCATCACATAGAGTACGACTGTGAATTATTAGATCCAGAAATATTGTTTGAACATGCAAGGTTGTTAGATGAATACGATTCAATTGTATACACTGATAATGGAAAAGATGATGGGTTTTTATTTGGCTCATTAAAATCTTTCAAGGTCGAGTCTTTGCCAGAAAAATTTAAATCGTATGACAGGGAATTTATAAAAGAGGAAATGGTTAAACTCGATAAAAAATATTTAGAATTTTTAACAAAAAAACTTTTTATGAATTCGGGTAAGGTTCTTTTCAAGAACGAAATTGAGTTGTCCGAAGATAAATTTAAGAAGGGGACACGTTTCTACAATCGAAATCTACATTATACATTGTTTTATGATAACAACAAATCAACATTAAATATTTTCTATAAATCGATAAAAGATCATCCAGAAAAAATAAATGTAATCGTTAATGAAAATACTGTTATAACAATAAATACAGAACCAAATCTTTGGTACATTAGAAATTTAGGTAAATTTGAAGAAATAAATAGTGTACGCATAGATGATTCTAAAAATATTATGTTTGAAACAGTTTTTGATAAAAATAAAAGAAATGAATATAAATTAACTTCTTACATAGTGTATTATGAAAAAAATAATTAACTTTACACCAACAGGTACTCAACCAACACGAGAAAATTCATTTGCTCCGTTGTTACCAAATGAGATAATCGAGTCAGTACATGAAGCAAATGAAATTGGTATATCAATAGTACATATACATGCAAGAGAAGAATTAACTTTAAAGAACACGTATAAGAAAGAAGTATATCAAACTATAATAGAAGGTATAAAAAAATATTGCCCTGAACTATTGATATGCGTTTCATTGACTGGCAGAAATTTCTCAGAATTAGGGAAAAGAACGGAAGTTCTACAACTATATCCCGATATGGGTTCACTAACGATGTCATCACTAAACTTTCCAACAGGTGCATCAGTAAACCAACCTGAAATGATTTTGTCGTTAATAAGTGAAATGGATAAATACGGTGTACAACCCGAAATAGAATGCTTTGATACAGGTATGTTAAACTATACAAACTATCTTATATCTAAAGGTATATTACATCCACCTTATCATATCAACGTTATTTTAGGTAACATATACAATGGACAGTGTAATTTAGATACACTATCATCAATTAAGCACAATTTACCATCAAATTCATATACTTGTTTGGGTGGAATCGGATCACAACAATTAAAAAGCAATACATATGGTTTATTAGATTTTGATGGCATAAGAATAGGCCTTGAAGATAATCTATACTATAGAAACAAAGAAAAAACAACAAACATTGAGTTATTAAAAAGAGCACATAGAATACTCAATGAATTTGAATTTTCACATTATACATCCACTGAATTGAGACATATTGGTTATGGCAACAAGATTATTAATAGTCGGTAAAGGCGATAATGTCATAACAATGATATTAGACAACCTGTACTCACAGAGTAAATTATTAGATATACAGGTATACAATAATTTAAATTTACCAACTTTAAATAAATTCAACCATGATTGGTATAATATAACAGTATCAAATGATATTGATTTAAATGAATACTCTCAATTAACTTTGGGTGTGTATCAGCCATCATACAAGGTTAAAATATTAAAGTCGTTAAATTTGGATGTAAACAAGTTCATTAATATTATACACAGTAGTTTAGATATTTCAAAAATGAGCACATTGGGTAGGGGTGTTCTAATAAACTCGAATGTGACAATTGCAGCTCACACATTAATCGGTGACTTTGTTAGTATAAATAGGCAAGTATCAATCGGACACCATACTACAATAGGTGATTACTGTTCAATAAACCCAGGAACAAACATTGCAGGTAATGTAACCATTGGCGAAAATTCTTTGATAGGTATGGGTGCAAATATAATAGATGGAATACAAATCGGTAGTAATACCATAATAGGTGCAGGGTCTTTAGTCGTTAAAGATATACCAAGTAATGTTGTTGCATATGGGAATCCATGTAAAGTAATTAGAGATAACAAATAAATTGCTTGCATATATGGTATAAATTTATTATATTAGTACTATAATTAAAGGAATTATGACATGAGTTTTCAACAAGAAGTATATGAAAGGGTTTACAATTACCCAACACGACATGAAATGGGATTCATCCGTCAAGAATATATGAAACTGTTAGAAGAATATCCTAATATCAATATGGAAAGATTTTGGGATTTACTCAATGGCATTACTTCTATGAACGTTAATGGGGAAACCGTTATTTTTCACCGTGATATTTTTATTGCAATTGTTCATGGTGTAGAAGATAGACTTCCGAATAGTTGGGATTGGGATTGAATTATGGAAAAAACAATAAAAGACGAGTGTGTTATAAAGACAGAACCAAGAATGGTAAGAGAGGATTTCCAACCCCGTTTGCCTTCATGGATGCCAAAACCTACGGCAATGGACAACTTGATTTTACTGATAAAGTTACCCAAAGGCAGTTCATACGAAGATGCCAATTATAGTTCTCACTCACTCTATGATGATATTATACATTATGTTACCATTGGTAATAATGATTATACGGAAGTAGAAGTGCTAAGCAAACCACCAAATGAAATGAGCATCCTATGGGGCTTATTCAAGTGGACATATAGATAATTTATAGTTACCGTTGGAATTAAGTTATGAAAAAAATAATAGAAGAAATTGATTTTTTGTGGAAAGGCGATAAATATATGTTAATCACTATGTGGATGTGTATATTATTAGCACTCGGTGTTTTAACAGAGCTTGGGTTTAACATTTACTTCACATTTTTTAATTAAAGTTATGAAAAGTGATGACACTGCAATTATAGTTCATACACCAAAGGGTGTTGGTAACTTTCACCATGGCTTTTGCCATGATGAATCAGCAAATTTGAAAGAAAGATACACAGATGAACAATTACAGAAAATGTGGGAAGAGGCATACCCAAAATCATCAAAAATAAGTGGTAAAGTTATTATTACAGGAATCCCTAAATAGTTACCGTAAGGATAGGTGGTTTGTCCACTTTTTTAACTAAAAAACAAGACAATAACGTGAATCAAGAAATTGAAAAACAACAAGATACGGAGAAACACCTAGTGGGCAAATTGCCCACTTGTTACACATAATACTATGGGATACGAAAGAATATGATTGTTATTTATATGTTTATTTTTGCCCTTATACTTTGGGCCCCTACATTTCTTGTAGGTGTGTTGTTTGATTATCAAAATCTTTTTATTGAAGGGTTTTTTAGTGGAATCGGTTTTTTTATGGGATATGATGTGTATTACTACAAAAAAGGAAAGAATCGAAATGGAACCGACTAAATTAGACAATAATGAATTTGAGCCCCTTATGAGGTGGCGTAAGTTTGACCCAAGGAACATACCGATTGGTGATACATTTTGGCGTATAGATGATTTGAAATCAAGTGTTAGTTATCATCACGGTTATTATTGGTATAAGGAAGGAATATACAGTTACTTAATACTTTCATCGTATGATGATGAAGTAGAACACCTTTCACCGAGTATGCTTGTAGAAAGAAATGCTCATTGGATTTCCCCATATGATATAGGATTACCTGAATGAAATGGACTAAATTTGACCCAAAGAAACCACCAAGTGGTCTTGTGTTGTGGAGATTCGATTGGATGGAGGATTACGGTCACGAAGTCATCTACGTCCTTGGTTATGTCGATAAAAATAAGAAATTCCACATGGACCGTTCACCGATACCACTAAACACTAAAAAACTATTAAAATTAAATGCACATTGGTTTAACCAAACAGAGTTATTATTTTAAATGAATTATAAGCGAATATACAATAATCTTATGAAGTCTCGTCTTAAACTAAAGAAGGTGAGAATCGAAGAAAAACGTTCAGGTAGTTACTTTGAATGTCATCACATAGTACCGAAGTCTATGGGTGGTGAGGGAAGACTCAAATCATACAAAGACTTAGAACATAAAAATATTGTAGTGCTAACTGCCCGTGAACATTATATTGCACATGCCCTATTGTGGAAGATACACAGAACACGTGAAATGGCGATGGCCTTTCGTGCCATGTGCAACATTGCAAAGGGCGGTAAGAAAAGAAACTATGAACAGAAGTATGTTGTGTCTTCACGGTTATACGATGACCTCAGAAGTGATTTAAAACGTGTGGGGGTTTCAGACGAAGTTAAGGAACGTCTTAGACAACATAATCTCGGTAAAAAACTTTCACCCGAACATGTAGAGAAGATTAGACGTGCAAGATTGGGACGAAAGATGTCAGAAGAGGCAAAAGAAAAATTACGTGTTTATAGGACGGGAAGGAAGATGCCACCCGAAGCAATCGAAAAAACCCGTCAGGCAAACATTTTAAGAAATAAATTATTACGTGAACAGAGGTTAAACAATGAGCAATAACAATAATAATAATCGGTCATTTCCGTTAACACAGAGTGAAAGAAGTAAATTATTATGGGAAAACCGTAGAAAAAATGGTTGGGTGTCATCACGTACAGGAACGAAACATACCGAAGAAACTAAGAAAAAAATGAAAGAGGCATGGGAACGTAGACGTGAACGTAATTGGTCATATAGACATACACCTGAACAATTAGAAAGACTAAAAAATAATATAAAAAATTCACCCCTTGCACAAGAAGCTCTTAAAAGACTTCACGAAAGCAATCGTGGAAAAAAAAGAACTCCTGAACAAAGGATACAACTATCAAAAACACTTAAAACATTTTATGCTGAGAACCCTGATAAAATAAGAAGGGGATATAAAACGGGACGTAAGATTCCTGAAGGATGTACCTTTAAAGGTAGGCGTCATACTGAAGAGGCACTACAAAAACTGAGAGAGGCGAGTACAGGTAGAAAGATGTCAGATGCGGTAAAGGCAAAGATGAGAGAAACAAGACGTAAAAAAATGGAACTGAAGATTATTGAAATGAGAGAATTGGGGTTTGAACGCACTTCATATGGTTGGAGAAAAATAAAAGTACCTAAAATCAAACCACCTGTAATTAAGAAAAAACGTGCGGTAAAGGAAGTGGTTAATCAGAAACCATCAACTAAGAGAGAAATTGTACTTAACGAGGTAAAATGGATGGATGTCAATAGAATATTTGATAAGATTTCAAAGTTAAGTGGAAATACAAATGGTGTTCAAGGTGGGTAAAAAAGAAATAACCCCCACAGGGGGTGTTCAAACAAAGGTTTCTCTAGTCAAAAAATTCTGGGGCCGATAGAAAAAGACACCCCCCGGCACTGCGTAGCCCTACCTAGGGGCGGGGGTTTACAGTTAATAGCCCCACCCCCCCCTCCGGGTCTCAATTACAGTACAAATATACACAATTTCCACCACATAAACAAGCACTATTTTTGGGGTGATCAAAATAAAGTGCTTGGAAATTAGGGGTAAATTCCGTATCTTCCCGAACCCCCCGCGGGGGTATGGGGTGTATGGGAAATAAAAAAAATAATTGCTTGGATCTGTTCTCAAAATTGACTATATTTGTACTGTTCTTTGATACAATGACACGGAATGACAACGGAAACAAGAAAGTTTCCACCAAGTAAAAAAAGTGCTTGGCTATGTGCTCAAAATTACTTATATTTGTTCTATGTTTGAGACATGAGGAAACAAGACAGTTTCCACCGAGTAAAAAAAAATAAAAAAGTGCTTGCGTATGTGGTTTGAATTCCGTATATTTGTATAAGAAAGTTTGACACAACAACATTGGAGAATGTTATGAGACGAACCTATGAGAGACCCATGCGGTCAAGTGGAGACGGTGCTTTTATGGCCTTTATGTTCTTTGCAATATGGATTGCGGTAGTAGTAGTATCATACTCACTATAATAAAAATACCATAGGAGAATGGGCTATGCTTAAGAAGAACCCAAGATGGATCGAGTTGGATGCCGATAAGGAATTCTTATTGAGGATGCTATCCACAAGACAGAGAGACGGTGCTATTATTGCTGAGTTGAATGCTGTTACTGCTGAGTTGGCCAATACACCAATGATGATAGATAGTAAAAAAGTTAAACCTATCAAGGTTGCTAAGGATAGGACTGTAAAAACACCTAAGGCAGATAAACCGCCGAAAGTGTGGGTGCCGAAGACTATCAAGGATATACGGCCACCAAGACCCATGAGGAACTACAAGGCTGTGCTTACGGATGCTAACGATATACAATATAAATTGATTATATCAAGGTTGCGTGGTTGTCCTACACATAGACACTTTCAAGAAATATAATAATACCATAGGAGAATGGCGTATGTATGAAGATGATTTGTATGACATTATGCGGGATGATAGGCGTTGGAATGAGTCCCTTGATAAGACCTATGATTGCCGTTGTATGTTCGATGATTTTGACGGTATTACAGATATTGAATACCTTGTCAATAACACACGACTTGGCACGAATGTAAAAAAATAATATAGTGCTTGCTTAGTATTACAAAAATGATTATATTTGTACTATCATAACGGAGAATGATATGGATATATTTGATGCCATCATGGACATAGAGTGTAATGATGTAACACAAGAGAGATACATTGAATGCTACCAAACACTAATAGATAGTGGTGTGGTATGGGAACTACAAGGTTCACATGGTAGAACTGCATCAATGCTAATAGAGGAGGGCTACTGCCATGAGTAAGGAATGGATTGATAACAATGCCCCATACCTATCACAACGATTGTATGACTTGGCACAAACAAATAGAAAGTTGAAAGACTACGAAACTGCTTCGCTATTGGCTACACTTGCTACTGACTTATGGGTTGGTAACATGACTGAATACAAATATCAACTACTATCTGAATGGTTATCACAATGAGAAGAAGATATGTTAGGAGAAGTGGGTTCATTGATAGGACATTGAGTGGGCTGATTCAAGTGGTTATGCTACTGATACTCATTAAATGGTTGATAGGCTACTGACAATTTCATTCTCCGATGAAGGCATGGGCGTACATTGTATTCCCACCCACATTCTCCAACGGTGTGCGTCCATGTCATTTTTGTATCACAATAGGATATGCTGTGTGCTATATGGAAACAAAACACAACGAAACGGCATTCAGACCATTGGCAGATATTGATACTATTACACATAGGCTACTATTACTGTGTCTATTCACTATCTCAATATGTGCGGTTATCTACCATTATAGTAAAGATAAAAATGTATTACCTACTGCTAAGGCATTGAATGGCAATTATTATGTTAATAGTTATTTCAGTAGTAACGAAGTATCATTATGCCCTAAAAGAATTAAGAAAGGGCGTTGGCAGAGATTGAGAATGTATCACGCTTAATATAGGATATACTATGTTTGATGTAGATGATGATGATATTATATGGGCAATTGTTATACTTGGTAGTGTTATGTTTGCCATTATGAATCCCTTTAGATAACTTATAGTATTATTATTATAGATACCGTCAAGGAATTATTATGAAACCGTTTTCAAGAACCGATAGAGGCAGAACCCTAAAGAAGATGTATGACACTTGGGTATATCTTGGTAAATTTGATTTGGCAAAGCAGACTATGGATGTTATGACAAAGGAATCAAAACAATACTTTGCCTTGCATAAAAAATAATGCTTGGCTATTAGGATTAAATTCATTATATTTGTTTAGTATTACATTGGAGAATGTTATGAACGATATTACACTTACCCCACAAACCCCTATTTGCGAGATTGCAGAGATTATCCGTGAGGATTGGCACCATATTAGTTATAGTGCTGCTCCCTATCTTGATGCAATGGATGAATTATACACTCTTGATGATGTGTATGGTTATGATGATGCAAAATCTATTATCCTTTATTTCCTATCAAATGCAGGCCATTGGAAAGGTGCCCTTGCAAGAGAAGTAAAGGCACACCTGAAATCACTTGTAAAATAATTTTACATACCGCGATTATTTGCTTGGCTATTACATCTAAATTCCTTATATTTGTTTCGTATTACATTGGAGAATGTTATGAGAAAGATTACAGAATTGGCAGCCCGTGCCTTTATCAATAGAAAACCATTTCGCCGTGCTAACACATGGACAGATGGAACCACTCTTTATCTACATGGCAATGTCATTGCCCGTTGGGATGTTGGTATATTGCAGATTCGTTCTGCGGGTTGGGAATCCAATACCACAAAGGAAAGATTGAATGGCGTCCTATCTTTATTAAACCTACCCCGTATTACACAAAGAAACTATCAATGGTATATTGGTGATAGGCCTTGGATAAATTCATCCCTTTTTATTCTACCACAACTACAATAAATTTATTATACTTACCGTGAGGATTTTGTTATGTCTATACGATATATTCCACTTGGCTACAACAGCATTGAAGAATATAGAGAAAGAACTCGTAAGAGTAAGGAAGCATATTGGAACAAATATACCGAGAGATTGAGTAGTGTGGTTGATACTACACGGGCACATACTCTGCAAGATATGACTGCTGACTTGGAGATACTTGCTACGGCGTTGTATGATGTCCTTGACAGTAGAGAAAATAATCCTAACCTATTTACAGAGGCGGATGTCAGACAGAATATATTGGTATTCAGACAGACACTCAATGAACTGAATGCTTATGTAGATAGGATTGAGGAATCATCCTATGATAGTAATATCTATTTTGATGGCGATAAGAATGCCATATTGGATATTGTTGAATTAGAAAGATATTAAATTTAATTATAGTTACCGCCGAAATTGTGTGGAAATCACATTCGGGTACGGGTATCATCATTGGAGAATGATATGACAAAAACAAAGAAACCGAAAACAGCATCAAGTCAATTGGTCAAAGGCCAATCTGTTATATTGACAAGTTACCGTGACGGAATACGAGGAAAGTGGTTGTATGTAGGTGATAACGGTGGCACAGGTAAAAATACCATGATGCACTTCGATAGAGTATATCAACCCGATAAGGAGACCGATCCATCCGTTCCTTTCAATGATACTCCCTTTATGGTTTTTCACCGATCAACATTTAATAAGTATGTTGTCAATATGAGTGTTTTTGAAGTTATCTATTAAATTTTGTATTACATTGGAGAATGTTATGAAAAGAATTCCAAATGAACCCGGAATCTGCCGTGTTTGTGGTAGCCACAACATTGACTATGGTGAAATGAATGTTGATGGTGATTCCGTAGGATATGATTGGACTTGTGTAGAGTGCGATTCACAAGGCGTGGAGGGCTATAGTTTGACATTCGTTAGTAATGAGGTTACCTATACGGGCAGATTAGAGACCAAACAATAATTGTTTTACATACCATTGGAGAATGTTATGGCAAAGAAACCGCAATTAAGTATAAACCCCTACAACGGCCTTGTTGAGTATAATCATGGCAATGATGTTCTTGAATTTATCCGTGAGGATATTGAACAAATTTGTAGTGTAATACTTGATGATGCCGACCTCAATGTGATGCGTCTCCAACAATATAAATGGAAATGGTGGTATTCAAAACACCATATATCAGGCAGTCATCATATCAAATTACAATACAGACAAGAACCTGATTCTCCTATTGTTGCCATTGGTAAGAATGAGGCTGAGTTATTACGGTCTTTCATTGAACCAATAAAGGACAAGATTGCTTGTCTCGCAGACTTCACTTAATTTTTATTATACTTACCGTCAAGGAATTATTGTATGACAAGAGAGGAAGCGATTAACGAGGGGTATAAAGTTTACTCCGAAGCACAGGCAAGAGAAATTATTGCCGATGATATATTTGATACCTTAATGAATGACCATGGCTCTTTATGGGGTATTGTGTTGCAAGGACACACAGGCGTTAATGAATTGTCAAGGTCAGATATTGAGGAATACTTTGTGGATAACATTGATGAAGCTATTATTCTTGAATGGAAATTGGAGGCATAACAATGACAGACACACTAACAACGATAAGTGAAAAATACGATGCGGTTCAATTGAAATTATTAGACCTGTATGAACGACTTGACATTGGTGATGATGTTGAAGGTGAGATTACGGATGCTGAAAAGTCTTTGCATGTTTATCGTTCACTTGGAAAATTTCTTTATTATGAGAGCCGTTAAGTGCCGAAATCATATTCGGGTACGGGTATCATGCCCATAATAACAAATTATATTTTACTACTATTACGGAAACCGTTTTATGTTTAAGAGAACATTCACAAACCTTATTGAACCACTTATCAACGATAGGTTCAATCAACTCAATCAAAGTATTGAGGACTTGAAAGGATTGCAAATCGCATCTATACAAAATTTGCAAAACCAAATTACGAATCTTAATCTTGATGACTTGGATATTCCAAGTGCTTCAGATATTGCATCCGAGATTGAAATTAGTGCTGATGATATTGCCAATAACATAAGTGCTTATGATATTGGAAGAAACATTGAGATTGATGCGAGTGATATTAGTATTGATGCAAGTGAGGTTGCCTCTTACATTGAGATTGACCCCTATGATATTGCACGGAACATAAGTGCGAGAGATATTGCATCGAACATTAAGATTGATGCGAATGATATTAGTATTGATTTGATTAGTGTAACAAATGCAATATATGCACTGTCTGAAAAACTGACTGCAATTGAAACACAAGTGGCAACACTTTCTAAACCGAAGGCAACCAAGAAACCTACGGTGAAGAAACCCGTTGCAAAGAAACCTACGGGTAAGACGACTGCTACAAAGAAACCTGTTACGAAGAAGGCGGTTACAACAAAAAAGGCCACTGCTAAGAAATAATGCTTGGCCATTATTAGTAAATTTATTATATTGTATTACATTAAACAAACATTTTTTTATTGGGAGCTATCATGCAAACAACTGATGTGAAATCACTTATCGAATCCGCACCGTCTATTCGTCCTGAATATCTTATCATGGATGACAAGAATTGGAGATACCTTGTTCGTAATGTTCTTCGTGGTAAGAATACAATGCTTATCGGTC
>Ga0315909_10006410_pt1 | contig 13286 bp, 12 predicted proteins | sample LakEriMetagenome_11_FD_203527 | JGI IMG/M metagenome (GOLD analysis project Ga0315909, IMG submission 203527) | Freshwater fungal communities from buoy surface, Lake Erie, Ohio, United States - Buoy 2 MA125 | ecosystem: Environmental > Aquatic > Freshwater > Lake | place: USA: Lake Erie, Ohio...
AATGAATTCTTTAAATCATATTTACTTATTTTCTGACCACCACCAACTTTTGTTCTGACCATAAGTAAAGATAAAATCGCTGCAATTAAAGAACCAATTTGTAGTGCAGTTAAATTATTTATAAAAGACTCGGTGAAAGAATTAAAGATAATCGCAATGCTTGGTAAAAGTGTTCCGAGTACAGAAATAAGAGCAAAAGAAACAGATTTATCTTGAGCCCTTGCTAAAGGTAAAATCAGTTGCATACAAGAAAAAGTCAACGCTATACCAAAGATGTAAGCATAAATTGAATTCGGATTAATGAGTAAAATCAGAATTGATAAAGCTAAGTAAAGATAGATCACTTTATTAAACCAGGAAATAATGCTTGGACGAGATTTCTCATCCAAAACATAAGATCTACTGATAACTATGGGAAGCCCAAAAGAAAAAAGAATTCCCAAAATTGATGCGGTGGCAGTAACAAAAGTAACTTCACCAAAATCTGTGACACTTAATCTTCTGGTCAAGATTGGGGTGAGGAGAACTGGACCAAGACCTTGGCCAAGTGCACCTAGTAAATACACATTTCCAGCTAAGCCAAAAGGCATAAACAATCTACTAAACGAGGTTAAAGTCTTTTTCATATTCTATTTTTTCGCAGTTGTCTTAAGAACTGATAAAGAAACAAACTTATTTGAACCTGTTAAGAGATCCTTTGATCTAGCAAAAAAGAAGGTCGCGGATTTTTTGGGTTTTGGGTTCCAACCTAAAATTTCTCTCAACTCTTCAGGAGATCTCTTACAATCAAATCCAAGTTCCTCTTTCCACAAATCTGGATTTTGTTTAATTCTCGAATTCCAATCCGTTGAACCATCTCCAGTTTGGGATGCCTTGTCATCAGCATTAGTAATTGAGTAATCAACGGGTCCACCAATCTCAGCTTTTAACCCAAGGGATGTTGCATAAAGAACCGGTGTGCTCATGATATTTGAAACTACTATCGAAAAGCCAGAAAGCATATCTCTTTGATTTTTTAGAAACATGGGATCAAATTCGTTTTCCCAAGGTGTTCCGTTCCCGTGAGTTTTTACTTGGTGCCCTAATGATTCATAGGTTTGTTTTACTTGCGTATTTGCATAGTCATATCTATGTAGCACAACAGTTACTGAACCATATTTGTCTTTTAAGAAATTTGCGTATTCAAGACTTGTGTCTCCTAATTTTGACCAAGAAGATGAATGAGCAGGATAGGCAACAACTCCGGACCTATTTTGATTAGTTGCTTGTGGATAAACATCTGATAAGTACAACCAAGGAGCACCTATGGAAAATACATTTTTCTTGCCATTTTGCTTGATTATGTTTTCGCATCTCTTTGACCATACATATTTATCTGCAGATCTCTTTGAACCTAAGTAGTTCCCAAAGCCATCAGTGGCATTCCAGCCGTGCTGTAAATAGCCATTAATCCAGGGAGAACCTTCTAAGCCACAGTATTTGGCTAGTAGATGAACATGACCATAAAAACGATTTTCAGCCTGAGCTGACAACTGCATCAAAAAAGTATTCACAGCAATCTCTATTTACTTATCTGAACTGATTTAGGTCCACAGGGATCAATTTGTTTAAGAACTTCGCCAAGATATGGATCAGTAACTTTCCAAAGTGAGATACTGCCGCTGGTTTTCACTAATTCTGCAAATTGCGCATAGTTCTTCACACTTGGTCTTGTTGTATCAACTACGAACCAGTCAACTCCTGATTTTCTTAGCACTTCAAAATTTTCAGGGTTTGGAGTAATAAAGAAATCTTGATTTACTCTCCATGAATCTTCTTTCCAGTACTTATTAAGAATTGGTTCAGCTAAAGGACAAGTTGTGTATGACCAGCCTTCTAGAAAAACTCTTCTTTCACTCAGTGCTGAAAGTGCAAATTGTCTAGCTGTACAAGTTTGATTTTCTTCCAAACCAGCACAATGCCTATTGGTGGCAATTAGATCATTTTTGTTTGATTCTTTTCTTAAGTAGTTGGCTATTTCATAAGTTCCAATACTAATTGAATAAGGGTGCTCTGGAAGAGAGTAAGCCTTTTGATCAAATTTCGTCAAACCGGAAAACATTCCTATTGAAAGAGAGACTGTTAATAGATAAGCGAAAACACTTTTTTGGTTGATTTTGGCAATTACTACAGCCACTAAGAAAATAAACCCAGTTGCTAAAGACCATAGAGCAAAGGCTCTTAATACTTGAGCTCTTGGCACAAAAGAGGAAAACAAAGCAAATAGAACTGGTTGACCAAGTAATCCAAGTGCAATAAGAAAAATCTTGTCTGTTTTTAATTCAGTTTCTTTACAAAAAGCAACACTTGCTAGCAATATGCCGATAAATGGGATAACGCTGTAAAGCAGGAATAGTTGAGAGTCCCCCCAGGTTTCCAGTAAAAGAGTTCCTCCAATTCCTGCAAGAATTGTTATGACAAGAGGTAAAAATAAATTAAGAGTTTTTTGATGATAGGTATGAATTGTGGCAAAGATAAGTGAAGAAAAAGAAATTACAAAAAGAATGACAAAAACACTAAGTGATCTAGAGTTAAGATTTAATCCATAGCCTTCCGCCAATAATTTGAAAGTGTCTAATGGGTTAAACCAAAGAGAAGTTCCATTTCTTCCTTCACCTGAGCTACTACTTGATACTTGTGAGTATCCAGCAATAAAACCAGCAACAGAGGGAATTAATAAATTTATAGCATGTCTCTTTAAATCAATTTTGTAGTTTGAAATCAAGTAAGTAATAGCTAAAATAACAATAAGTAATCCAACTGGACCTTTAGACAAGGTAGCAGTAAGTGTTGCAAAGAATAAAGTAATAATTTTTATATTATTGTTAATCTTTATTTGATTATTAGAATAAATCAAATAAATGGCCAAAACTGCAAAAACATTCGCTGTAAACTGAGGCATAGAAGTTGAAGAAATAAATGGTCTAGCCAAACCAATTTGGTCGTTAAATTCTGGAAATGTTGGATAAATCGTTAAGCCACCTAGAATTAGTGAAAACACTCCAGCGATCCAAGATTTACCAATTGCTTTTCCTGCAAAGTAAAGCAAACCAAAATAAAGTATTCCAAGCAAAATAAACTGAGTTTTAAAAATAGAAACAATTAATTCAAAAGAGCCAAATAAAGAAATAAAAGAACCTAAGGAAAAAGCGCCCCAATGATATTTAAGAGGGACTTGAGCATCAGCAACAAATGGGAAAATTGATGGTCCATGATTAGTAATTTCTCCTGCTTGGGCAATGGCGTTATACGTATCTGGCCAAACCAAAAACTGATCTAGGTTGTTGGAAGGAACATAAAGGGATTGTCTGAATAGGAGAATAAAGACAATGAGTGAAAAAACTACGATTACCAGATTTTGAAGACTAAATTCAATCTTCTGACTTAAATCTTTACTAAAGAGATATTTTTTTGAGCGGAGTAGAAAATAAAAAGAAACAATTGATAATCCAACCGTTAAAACCCAAGAAATCCCAAATTTAGATAAAAGAGCGTGAATAGGAATTATCAGAGAAATTAAAACAGCAGATCCGATGATTATTGCGCTGAAGAGTTCTCGAATCTGAAATACAACTATTCCAATAAATGCTCCTGGAATTAGAATTAAAAATAGAGCAGACCTAGTTGCCCCAATAGAATTGGCATGGGATGCATTGTCAAGAAATGAAGGCAAGAAAATTGCTAGTGGAAGAATTACCCAAATACTTAACCTGATGAGAATATTGCGTTTTTCAAGGGTTCTTAGCACAAGTCAACTATAGGCAAAAGTCTGGGTTAAGATGGAGCATGTGCATTATTCTTTCTATAGTCACTCTTAATCCCCAGAAAATGCTCAATTAGTAGCAAAGATTCTTCAAACCCCATTTCTAACTTCAGGACCAATAGGTAAAGAAGTAGAAGCTCCATAATACGACAACTTTGGAACAAGGCACATAAAATTTGTTAACAGCTTTACCTTTGGAGCATGAGCAAGATTGATTGCAATAGACATTGACCGAAGAGATGAAGTAAGAGTTCCAGCGATGAAAGTTATTGCTTCTGTAAATGCTATTGAACTAGTCGGGGTTAATCCAGTATTTAACGACTGTAATTCAGAGACTTTCATTAATATTCATTTATATTCCGAATATTATTTTTGAAAAAACTTTAACAGAAATGACAGAACTAAGTCTTCGTGAATTATTCAATACGTATACTAAACTTATTTCTTATTTTTTTAAAAGATTAAATTAGGGGAGAGTGCAAAAATCGTTCTTGAATCTTGGAATACCGCATGAACTGGGAATTGTACTTTATTATCGGACATCTAATCTAGCTCTCTACAAGTTAGGGGATATTGCTAAATAAATGATGCAAGATAATTACAGGTCGTAGGGACTTCTAGTGTTAGATTGTATAAGCACTCTTACTGAGCCTTGGTCAGATGTATTTCTGCTGTTATATAACGCTTTTGGTATGTAACATTCAAAATTTTGATAAAAAACTGCCGCATGCACAAAATTTGTGACATCTTTACGATGAAGCACCAATGAAGAAATTGGAATTCGCTCAGAAAAGGTAACTGGACTATGAACTTTAGAGTTGCCAAACTTGCGTCTCTGGCGATAGGTTGATAGATAGCTTTGATTTGGGCTTACTTTCCCACAAATTAGATCTGAATAGCTAGGTAAAAACATGTCACGCTCTGCAATAAACCCAATCAAGTCAAATTGAATTTTTCGCAATATTTCCAAAATTTCCTTTTGCCACCCCCCTCCGCATTGCAAAATTTCGTATGGTGGACCACTTTCAGATGTGTCTTCTGTAACTGTATGAATTGATTTCTCGATTGCTGAAACCTTGTCAGGGGCACATAAAATGGTTACTAGATTCGAGGTACAAGTAAGTTTCCAGATGCTTAAGAGAGTTCTGTAAAGTCCAGATCTACCATCAGAAATAACCAATAATTGCGAATTGGGCTTAGGCACCTTATAATTATATGTTAGAAGGCCAGGTGATTAAAATTGATTGAATTAGATTTAGATACGCCTGAAGGTGCATTGTCTTCCCAGGCCTCAGAGAAAATACCTAGGTTGCCGGCTCGCTTCAGAGTTAAAAGTGACAAGTACGGGTGGTTTCTTACCGCTCGAACCGTTCTTCCTTTCTTAGGTACTTTATTCCTTATTGCTTTTCTTCCGAATGTGCCAGCAATGTGGATTCTTGCAGGAATCCTATGTGGTTGGTCAGCTTATCGACTTCAGTTTGTGCTTCATGATACATGCCATATGAGTCTTTTTAACAAAAGGAAGACCAATGATTTGGTGGGATTGTCTTCTGGGTTATTAATTGGTAATTACTTCCCAAGATATCGCGCCATACATTTTCTTCACCATAAATACAATGGGCTAATTGAGGATCCTCAATTGCCTGACTACTTATCAGATCAAAAAATGAATAAAAAAGACTTTATGCGGTTTATTCTCGAACCTCTTTGGGGAATGAGGTTGATCCCATACTTAAGGCGTGATCTGCTCGAGGCAGATATTGTGAGTGCAAAAATTCCATCACCCACCAAAACTTGGTATGCGTCTTTGCTACTTGTTCAGTCCGTCATAATCATGGTCGTGACCTTTGCACTAACTAAGCCTATGTTTCTGTTATCGCTTTATGGCGGAATGGCAACATTTTCACTTTTTCTTGCCCGATTGAGAACCCTGGCTGAACACCAACAGGTTGATTCAAGTTATTCAGATTTTTCACGTACACATAAAAGAAATTGGTTCGATACGCTAATGCTGCAAGACGCTAATTTTTGCTTTCATTTGGAACATCATTTGTATCCTTCAGTTCAATCTAGACATCTTCCAGAACTACTTGGTGAGTTAACAGAAGATTTACACACAGTAGATTCACGGGGAAGTACGATGATCAAGACTCTTGTCGACTCTTATCGAAAATTACCTAAGATCTAGTTTCAGACTTTTTTAATACCAATTTCATATTTGAACTTTTAAATCGAAGTAAGATTAGAATCAAATCCAATACATATACCGCCGACACTAGTAGAAAATTATCTAGCGAAAGTAATTTGCTTTGCCTACCAAATCTACCTAATAAGGGGCGAATTGTTTCTAACCATTGAAATGGAGAGGGAACATAACTGAAGGATTCTATGGAAAGCCCTGCCTTTTTACATAATTGCGAAAGTGACTCCCTCTCAAAAATTACAAAATGTCTCGGCGCATGCCACCCACCCCAGAATTTTCTGAGATAGCGACTAAAAAGGATTCCTGAACTTGAAGGGGTCTCGATTATCAGTTTTCCATTTTCTGATAATAGTGATTCGAGAAATGTCAGGAATTTCAATGGATCAAAAATGTGTTCAATAACTTGAAACGAAAAAATTAAATCATACTTACCATAAGTTGCCAAGATGTTATCTTTATTGGTAAAAACTATATTTGACTTCAAATTGAGGTTAGGTGGGTTGATGTCATATCCAACACAAAAAGTTCCTTTCAATTCAGAGCAAGTAATAATGAACTCGCCCGAACCACACCCATAATCAAGAATTTTTGTCTTATCCTTTTTTCCGATAAACGGACTTACCAGTGATTTCAATCTCCATTTTTTAAACTTAGAAACAAGGCTGGCTGATCGTGAATAGGCCTGATATTCGCTCGGGTAGATTTTTGCAATTTCACTAGGTATTGGCTGATTGATGAGAAAATAAACTCCGCAACTACAATACGTGTAGATAAAATCTTGCACTCCTGAAATGTTAAGGTAATCCTTAATCGTGATTTTCTCATTTTCATTTAAACTAGGTTTTTTACATATTGGGCAATTAACATTATTGGTTAAAACTTCTCCATAATTTAACACAATGTCTCCCAACTTTAGTAAAATTAAAATGAACAAGAGTTTAATTATTTGAAGCCTGCGTATTACTATGTTATAGAGAATACCAAAAATCACATTATAAATCCACCCTAGAGTCACGACATACTTGAGCTTAAACTAAGTATAATTCTTGATCTTGGAATTTAAAGTTACATACATTAAATTAGTAAACAATTACTGGTTACATTAAATTCCAATGTACTTCCTGTAGTAATAGTTGAGCAAATATACAGAAAAATATGACATACATAAAGATTAAAACTAAAATAACATTATTGGTAAAGTAAGTGAAATCAATAAACGTAAGGACAATGAATTTTATAAATTTAAAAGCTGTTACACGTGTATGTTGAGAATAATCCTATCTCAATCCTATCCCACCTAAAAACTATTATTAGGGAATCGTTCAAATGGGTAGTTAAGGAATCACCCAAATCCTCAATCTGATAGGAATCTAGCGTTTTTCAAGGATTTCAAGCACAGGTCAATTATAGGCAAAAGACTGGGTTAAGATGGTTCATATGCAGGTTCCTTTCTATAGACACTCTCTATCCCCAGAAAATGCTCAATTAGTAGCAAAGGTTCTTGAAACCACATTTCTAACCTCAGGACCAATAGGTAAAGTAGTAGAAGCTCAACTATGTGAATACTTCGGTGCCAAGCACGCAAAACTTGTCAACAGCTGGACCAATGGTGCTGTTGCCACATTGCTTGCAATGGACATTGGTCCAGGAGATGAAGTAATAGTTCCTGCAATGACATTTATTGCTACCGCAAATGTTGTTGAACTTGTTGGGGCAAAACCTGTATTTATTGACTGCGACCCAGATACTTTATTAATAACTCCAGAATTAATAAAAGTCGCAATTACCAAAAACACAAAAGCAATTATCCCAGTTCATATGTATGGTCAAATGTGTGATGTAAAGGTAATAAAGGAAATCCTTCCAATTGATCAAAAGATTTCTATAATTGAAGATTGTGCCCACACTTTTGAAGCAAAATTTAATGGAGATCGCCCAGGAAAATATTCAGATGCTGCAATATTTTCTTTTTATGCCACAAAGAATGTCACCTGTGGTGAAGGTGGAGCAATTATCACCAACGATTCAAACTTGTTTGAAAGAATTCAACAAGCAATCCTTCATGGCATGTCAGCAGGAGCAGTAGAACGATTTAATGCCGGTCAATATAAGCACTGGGGCATGGATCATCTTGGAACAAAAGCAAATCTCCCAGATTTGCTCGCATGCTTTTTGCCCGAACAAATCAATACAATTAATCAGAGACTTGAGGAAAGAGAAAAACTTGCTCGCAGATACGAGATGGCTTTAGAGAAAACCAATATCAAATTTCCCGTATCAAAATCTGGCATAGTTCACTCCCGACATCTTTTCCCAATTCATGTTGGAGCCAAGTATCGAGATAGTGCGCTTCATATCTTGGGAAAGGCAAATATAGGAGCAACTGTTAACTACAGAGATGTTCCTTCAATGGGCTATTACGCAAAAAAGTATGGTTTTACAGGACAAGAGCATCCAGTAAGCAAATCGTGGGGAGATGGAACACTAAGTATTCCCCTGTTTCCAGGCATGGGAGACGAAGAGCAAGATTATGTCATTGACGTATTAATCCACAAAATAGAAAAAATGATTGGTGAAAATCAATAATGTCCAAAGTCATGGTTACTGGTGCCGGTGGCTATATAGGTACTCAATTAGTCAGAGATTTAGTAAAAGCAGGTCACGAAGTAACTGCTGTTGACCGCTTTTTCTTTGGCAAAGAACCACTAAGCGAATTTATTAACAATAAACTAGTTACAATTAAACAAAAAGATATAAGAGACCTTGATCAAAATGATCTCAAAGGACACAATGCGGTTTGTGATCTAGCTTGCCTTTCAAATGATCCTGCGGGAGAAATTGATCCTCAACTAACTTACCAAATAAATCGAGATGGTCGCATTCATGTGGCAAATACTGCTAAACAAGCAGGAGTTGAAAAATACATAATTTCGTCCTCATGTTCTGTTTATGGTATGGGCGAAGAACCACAGTTATCTGAAACTTCAAAAACAAACCCAATTAGCGTTTATGCTAAATCAACACTTGAAGCTGAGCAAGAAAACCTTTCCCTAGCGGACAACAATTTTTCCGTAACTGCTCTTAGGAATGCAACAGTTTTTGGTCTTTCAACACGTATGCGATTTGATCTAGTAGTTAATTTAATGACTTTAACCGCATTCCAAAAGGGGAGAATTATTGTGATGGGCGGAGGTTTGCAGTGGAGACCTCTAGTTCATTTGTCTGATGTTTCCAAGGCATTTATTGCAGTAATTTCTGCAAATGAAAAAATCGTCAACAAAGAAGTATTCAATATCGGTCTAGATAATTTTCAGATAAAGAACCTTGCATATTTGGTAAGAGAAGAATTACCCTTCCCAGTGGAAATTGACGTAGCACCAGATGATGCAGATAAACGTGATTACAACGCAGTTTTCAAAAAAGCTCAAGAAAAAATTGGGTTCAAGGCCGAGGTGAGAGTTACTCAAGGAATTAAAGAGATTTATCTAGCACTCAAATCTGGGAAAGTAGATGTTGGACCAAAGACAATAACCGTACAGTGGTATCGAAATATTTTGGAAGCAAAATCATTACTGGATTCCATTTTACTTGAGGGAAGGGTTATTTAGTTAAATTATGACACATTTATCTGTGGTTATCCCCGTATACAACGAAAACTCTCTAATTAATGAACTTGTTAAAAGAGTTACAACAAATGTTAAATTAATTACAGAAGACTTTGAAATAATAGTTGTGGATGATGGAAGCGAAGATGATACATGGAGCTCAATTGAAAATGAAGCAAAATCAGAAAATAGAATAAAAGGAGTAAAGTTCTCTAGGAATTTTGGACACCACTATGCAATCACTGCAGGTTTACATAATTCAAACGGCGATTGGGTGGTTGTAATGGATGGAGATTTGCAAGATAGACCAGAAGTTATTCCTGAGTTGTATAATAAAGCACAAGAAGGCTTTGATGTTGTTTTTGTCTCTAGGCAAAATAGGCCAGAAAAACTTTATTATAGAATAGCACAAAAGATTTTTTACTGGATTTTAAGAAATATGTCTGGTATTGATTTTGATTCTCGTCAAGCTAATTTTTCAATTATAAGTAAAAAAGTTGTTGAGGCTTTTAAAATCTTTCCTGAGAGATCTAGGTTTTATGTGAGCACAATCAAATGGCTTGGTTTTAAAAATAGTTTTATTTTAGCTGACCATGGAGTAAGGCATTCTGGAGGACCTTCTTATACTTTAAAAAAAAGGTTAAAATTGGCAGCAGATGTAATTCTATCGTTTTCGGAACGACCGCTAAGGTGGTCAATTGCTTTAGGGTTATTAATGTCAGCATTCTCAATAATAGTTGTTCTGTGGATTATCTATGTATCCCTGTCTTCTGGATTCACATCTTTAGGATGGGCAAGCTTAATCTCAACAATTATCTTTTCTACGGGGATTATTTTGGTCGTTAACGGAGTTTCATCACTATACATTGGTGAAATTTATAAAGAGACGAAAAAAAGACCACTTTACATAATTGAAAAGCAGTTTTGATATTTATTCGAGGAGATAGAAAACATCAAAGAAGCTGTTAAGAAGAACACGCTCATAATTAATTTTCTCTAAAGTTGTTTACTTTCCAACTCTGTCTTCATCACTAAATATGAAAACAAGTTATCAGATTCATCTAGATCACAAGCTTCGTACTTTATATATCCCGGGTAAATTATCTTTTTAATTGAAACCTCCTGCTCTATTTTGAATCCACATTCTTTATGAAGATTAATTGCCAAAAAATTATATGATAGTACTCTAAGAATAATTTTCGAGATTCCTAAGTAATCTTTAGCCCAACTTAAACAACTAGTTTCGACTAATCTCATGAGATATGGAACATTAGTTGATCGGCCTAAAAGAACATTATCAAGTTCAGCACACTCAGTGGAAATATTTGAAAATCCTATGTGTCCAATATAATTAAGTGAATCATCTGCAATTATGAAAAAAATTGAAGGTGGATCTGATTCTATTTTTCCTTTGATGTATTTTGTAGCATTATCTAAATCAGCCTTAAATTGAGTTAGATAAAATCTCATAAACTTGTTTCTCCATTTAGCAATATCACTTAGCAAATCTGTTTCACTACAAATCCATTCTCCAACTGGAATCAGATACGCAATAACTTTATTACCTTCTTGGTTGTGCACGATAAGTGAGCTCTCAAGCGCCTTATCCTTGTAGCTATGTTTAATTTTTGAAAGTTTAAATCTAATATCATTCATAATTTTTTGTGTCTATGTCCAACTTCTATATTTGTGATTTCAAACTTTCGAGGAATCATATGTGTTGGAAGCGATTTGCTGAAATATGCTTTTAAGTCCTTTAAATCTAACCTACTTTCTTCCCGTAACTGAATAAAGATCTCTATATGTTGACCTGTTATCGGGTTCTGTTTTGAAACTACTTTAGCCAACTCAATCTCTGGATTTGCATAAGCTACTCTTTCAACATCTGTGAGTAAAAACTTCAATCCTCCAACATTTACTACATCATTATTTCGACCTATGATTTTTATGTAATCATCTTGAACTTCTACTAAATCATTTGTTAAATACCAACCTTCATTATCAAAAGGGGAGTCGGAATTTAGGTATCCAATCATGCGTGACTTGGACCTTAAATAAAGTAAACTATTTTCCACTTTCCATTCAACACCTTCACCCCCGATCTTCATGAAGAGACTATCCCTAGATTTACTCTTAATTCTTAGAATTCCTAATTCAGATAATCCATAAGTCTGCCTGAAGTCAATATGGGGTAGCAGGTCGCAGAATGCTTTTAGCGTTGCTTCATCCATCCTTTCTGTTCCGTAAGTAATCACTTTAAGACTTTTTGGGATTTTTGTCGGGACCGCTCCTGAAAAAAGCATTAGTCTTAGAAATGTTGGAGTAGTGGGTAATAATTCAACATTAAAGTCTTCGCAAAGCTTCAAAATACTATCGATGTCCCTACTTTTTGTGCAGACAACAGTACTCGAATTAAAGAGAGCATGAAATAAAGTGTTTATCCCTCCTATGTGGTCAAAAAGTAAAAATGCCAAAGTGCGCATAGTAGGCCTAGGCGTATAAAAACGATTCATAAAAAGAGTGAGGTCATGTAAAATGGCTTTGGGCCTCCCAGTTGTCCCCGAACTAAATAAAATCAAGCCGGAGTTCGTTCCCCCTTTAAATCCTTCGAGAAGCTCATTTGTTAAAGCATGCGGTAGGAGAATGGTATTTACATTTTCGACTACCCATTTAACACGTGCTGTATCAAAAAAGTATTCGTGATCTTCACCTGTTAGCGGTGAAAGTGGAACGATAATGGCACCAATATCAATTAAGTTAATCAAGTTGGCAATAGATTGCACGTCAAAGTCCCCAATTATCGCAACTACATCGCCTCTAGATATATTTTTAAGATGAGATGAGGGAGTATTTTTAATTTGTTTAAAACTTATTTGTAATCCATCAATTACTATTGCTGGGTAAGTCTTATTGATCCACCTATTTTCAAGAGTCTCCATCAGATTCATCGAAAACCACCTATGTGAATTACCTGACCTGATATAGAACTACCTCGATCATCTAATAACAATTCAACAATGTTAGCAACATCAGCTGAAGTGTATTGCTGTTGTACGATTTGAGATTCGATGATTTCTTTTACCTGGTTATCAGAGACTCCCCTTAATAGATTTGTTTTAATTGGACCGGGGGCAATACAATTGACGCGAATTCGGAATTTCGAAAGCTCTTTGGCTAGAGTTTTTGAATAGGTTTCAACTGCTGATTTAGTAGCTGCATAAACTGCTTCACCTTCAATGTTAATCGCAGCAGCAATGGAAGAGAAGTTAAGAATTACTCCTCCACCATTTCTAATAAGAAGTGGTGCAAATATCTGCGACGAATAAACGGTACCAAGAAAATTAATTTTGACTAGTTTTTCACTCGTTTCAGGGTTAGCCATTAAAGCCATATTCATAGAAGCAACTCCAGCTACATTTATAACTGCAGAAATATATTCATTCGAAGTTCTGATTCGATCACTAATTTTCTTTAAATCTCTAAAATTGCTTACATCGACACTTTCAGTTCGAAATTTTTGACTTTGTGAATTTCGCGACAAACCTAGAACTGACTCACCCTTTTCGTGCAGTCTAGTTGCTATTTCAAAACCGATGCCTTGACTCGCACCTGTGACTATTATCATTTTATATAGGTTTTTTGATTTTCAAACTCAGAAACTAGCGAACCAATCGTT
>Ga0315909_10006411_pt1 | contig 13285 bp, 26 predicted proteins | sample LakEriMetagenome_11_FD_203527 | JGI IMG/M metagenome (GOLD analysis project Ga0315909, IMG submission 203527) | Freshwater fungal communities from buoy surface, Lake Erie, Ohio, United States - Buoy 2 MA125 | ecosystem: Environmental > Aquatic > Freshwater > Lake | place: USA: Lake Erie, Ohio...
ACATATATAGAAAACCTGTTCAAATCGGGAAACCGAACGGGTTTCCCTAATATATTTTTAGGGGGAGTACTATATCTGGGCAAAAGCCCAGGTCAGAGCTATATTTCTGGGGGGCTTATAACAGAAAATTTTGGGGTGAGACATAATATCTTACTCGCACGAGATTTATACAATGCCCCCTCAAAGATTCCTGAGTGTTACCTGAGAACTTCCTGAGTGTCTAGGGCATGTGACTTGGGTCACACCACTAGGGCATGTGACCTATGTCATAGAACATATGTTCTAATAATAATCTGAGAATTTCCTGAGAATTGTTTGGGGGTTTGTTGAGTGGGTGACTCTCTCCCCATGCCCTAGCCCCCATGTGGCGTAAGTCATAGAACAAGTGTTCTAATGTGAATTGAGTCACAATTTCAGAATATCGGCGTGTCTAAATTGACATGTGAGGGCATGTCCTATCTATCCCGTTATGTCCGATTTACCCTATTCTCTCGTTAGGGCTTGAAAGTGTGATGTGATTCACATATTTTGAGCGTGAGTCTGACTTGAAATCGGTTTTCCCGCATGATTTAATTCTCGTATTGGGTTGGAAGAACCGCCGACTTGAGTTCAGATAATCGGGTATCCGATTACTTGATGAAATCTCAAGAAAGCCAGATTTTTCACCTTAGCAACCTTGAGAGGGTTAGGGTTCAAGATAGTGGATACCCGCGATTTTTTCAACGCTTCCGCGTTGGTTCTCTAATTGGGTAAGGGTTGCGCCTAGTCGCATATTTACCGCCTAAAGTGTCGGTGCGCGAGTCGGTTCTATGTAGGTTCCGATTAGTTCCCGACACGATAGGCGCGGGTAGGTGAGAGTCACTCTCTCACTTATCCACTAGGGCAACCGCCCTAACCAAACGACTAGAGAGAGGGTAAATCATGGCTCACAGAGTCGTGAAAGTACGCAAAGCGTGGAAGCGTCAGACACCTAAAGTGGCGTTTCCCGTAACGATACGCAAGCCTAACGGGGAGACTTTCATAGTAGCCCCTACTCACCAGCGAGTCGCCAAGCGCAAGCCAGCGAGCAAGCGCAAAGCGAAAGCAACCAGCACAACACGCCCCGTATCGGCACAAGATACGCGAGCAATAGCACTAGCAGAACGCCAGCAAGCGTTCATAGAGTCGCAGAAGCGACTTGAACGCGAGATGCTAGGTTCATACAATTAGAGGATAGTCGCGCACACCTAACGGGTGCGAGGGTTCATGACCCTAGCGCGACACGCGATAGCACAAGGCTACGCACTAGGTTAGAGAGTAATCTAATGAGCAAAGTTGAAAGCATGTATGCCATTATGAACCGACTCTCTGATGAGTCTGTGAGAGCCATAGCATTATGGCTAGCCGACTATAATCAGAGGGAAGGTAAGTAATGTACGCACAAGATACTAAACTCAAGACCTACAATGTGAAAGTTGTGGTTCATTACGAGTACGAAGTTGAAGTTGAGAACGAAGCCGAAGCCGAAGAACAGGGTTGGGCTTACGAAGATTACGCCTACAATGGCGAAGTTTATTCCATCAAGGTTGAAGAACTAGAAAGCGAGGACGAAGATGAGTCCGAAGATTAGTCCTGACGACTTGATACTAGTGCTAACCCCTAGCGAGTTAGACACAATGAGAACCGCTCTACGCAACGAGCAAGAACGCTACGAGCGACAAGGCTTCAACGGCTTGAAAGTGGCGGTGGCTAACTTGCGCGACAAGATTAGCAACGCTATGATAGACAACGCCTACAACAAGGTAGGCGCAACGAAAGGATAGGCACATGCCTAACGAGAACGAGGACAACGAGTTAGTAGAGTGTGACGAGTGCTCGCAACAATTAGGGCAAGACGACATACTCACGACTAGCGAGGGCAATACTGTATGTAACGACTGTATTCGCATGTGTGAGCATTGTGAGTGGTCGGGTACTATTGACGACTCATGGCATACTGTTAGTGATGAACTATGGTGCGAGGGTTGTTGGGAGAACGAGTCGGTCTACTGCGATAGATGCGATTACACCTACAACGGCGACCGAGTATCCACTAATCATATCAACGGCGTAGATGAACGCTGGTGCGAGTATTGCTACTCCGACCATGCTGTATACTGCGAGGACTGTGACGAGTATTACGCAGATGACGACGGCTCATGTCCAAGTTGTAACAATTCAGGTCGCACGATACACCAATACTCATACAAGCCTAACCCTGTATTTCATGGTGTAGAACCTAACGGGTTATACATGGGCTTTGAGTTAGAGATGTCCTTCGGTAGAATTAGTACCGCGACTTTCAATTTCGCGGCTACTAAAGTTCTACCGCTACAACAAAGTAATGTGTGTTATCTCAAGTCTGACGCGTCCATTGAGGACATGGGCTTTGAGTTAGTGACACACCCACACACGCTCTATTCATACGAGCAAGCCACGCCACTATGGGATTTCATAGAGGATATGCGAGCCAATTACAACGCTCGCTCATGGGATACTGACTCATGTGGGCTTCATGTCCATGTGTCGCGTAGCGCGTTCAAGTCGGGCGCTCATACACATAGATTCTTGACCCTGATATACAAGAACCCTAAGGAGATGATGAAGCTGGCAGGGCGCAAGAACTCACGCTACGCACAATTCTCTGATGTGTATCAACCTGATGAGTGGGGTATCCCACGCTTCAACTTACGCAACAAGATACATGGAAAGCATTACACCGAGCGTTATTCTGCGGTCAATACGCAGAACGACTATACCCTAGAACTTAGGTTCTTTAGGGGTACAATGGCTCGTGCTGGTATCATGTCGGCGCTTGAACTAACTCACGCTGCCACAGAATACACACGCAACCTATCACTTGCCGATGTCAAGTTAGGTATGCTACAATGGGAGTGGTTTGCTAGTTGGGTAGAGGCTAACAATGGTATCTATCCTAACTTGTATATCAAGATGAGCAAGATACAGAAGGTTTCTCTCGAGAACCGAGAGATGCTAAACGCATAGAGAGGAGAGTCACTTATGTGTTTATTAGTAGTATGTAAGCCTAACTCTACACCTAGTAGGCAGGACTTACACAACGGCGCATGCTCTAACCCTCACGGGTATGGTTTCGCCATAGTAGCAGACGGCAGGATTATTACCGAGCGTAGTATGTCTGCCAAGAAATCTATCCGTAGGTTTCTACAATTACGCGAGCAATACCCTAACGGCTATGCTGTATGGCATGCTAGGTACGCTACGCATGGTGTCAAGAACGAGCAGAATTGTCACCCGTTCCAAGTCGGTGACGACCCACAGACTTATCTCGCCCACAATGGTGTGCTAGATACCTTTATCGCAGACGGCGACAAGCGTAGCGATACGCGTGTATTCGCAGAAGATACCCTGCCTAAACTCGGCGGTGTGTCTGCTCTCAATGATGAGAATATCTATCGCATGATAGAGTCATGGGCTACGGGTAGCAAGATAGCGGTGCTATCTGTGAACCCTCTCGCTGAGTATCAACTCTATCTCATCAACGAGAAGTTAGGTACATGGGACGATGACGGCGTGTGGTGGTCTAACTCTAGTTACAAGCGGACGACCTACAACTATACCCCTAGTGTCAAGCAGTCTGACTCTGTAATCATGGGCTATGCTGATGATGAGAAAGAATTTTGGGAGAAGCAAGAGGACTATCTCAACAGGTACGAGAGCGAAGGTTCTGTGATAGACTTATGCCCTATGTGTGAGGCTATGATAGACTTAGAACAGTCGCCCGATGCCTGTGAGTTCTGTGCTTCATGTCTGTATTGCTTCCAGCTACCGCTAGACTGTGACTGCTACGACCCCAAGCACAAGGCTCACTCTCGTGGGTTCGAGTTTGACAACGAGTGGACTATGAGTAAGTCCTATGACTCGCTACTAGTTTGACTAGGCGCATGACTCTCGGGTAGGGTGGTGCCGCCTACCGCGCAACACGGCACATAGATTTCCATAGGTAAAGCGCCTATGGATTATACCCTGAAAGGAACCAACTAAAATGGGAACAACCCCATCAACTAAGTCCCAATTATGGGACATCGCTGACTCTCTACGCACCCTTGCGTTAGAGATAGATATTGTAACTACTGTCGAGAGTAATCTTGACAATGATTACTATGCCTATGGTACTATCGTCAAGGCTAAGCCCGTACAGACTCGCTTCAAACCCAAGTCTATGTGGGTATCGTTAGGTGACGGCACATACAAGCACCTAACAGGCAAGAAGGGACTCGTTACCACGCATGAACGACTCAAAGACTATGTCGATGTCGTATTCGAAGCGTAAAGAAACAGAAAGTAAAATTGCCGTAGCCGAGCCACTAGCAGGTATGCTGGTGGCAGGTTACATGGTATTGGTATTCACATCAGACATGAAGAAACCCCCTGTCATGTACGGTATGTTCACCGATTTAGACAAAGCCCTTGACTGGGCCGAGTTGCTAACGGGTGTTGTATCAGTACACCCACTTTATAATCCTACTCATAATCGAGGTTGACTTGATAGGTCTTTGCTCTACTCACCCTAACCCTGACATGTGGTTCCCTGAGGAACAACAGTCACGGGGTAGACCAAGCCGTGCTAATCACGAGCGTATGGTCACGCGTGCGTTGACCGCTATTAGTATCTGTCAGTCCTGCCCTACTCGTGCTGAGTGCCTAACAGAAGGCATGAAGCCTGAGAATATCGAACATGGTATATGGGGTGGCATGCTTGCTGGCGAGAGAATTCTACTCGCCCGTGTTAGCAGGTCAGGAACGACACGAGAACAAGCGATTACCTTCGCAGAAGGAGTGAGGGCATGGCAAAGTATTTCGTAAGATTACTAGCAGTAACAATAGTTACGCTAGTCTTTACAGTTCTAGTAATAGAACCTCTTTCATCACCGCATAAGTATGGAAATACCAAGCGGGAGTGGACACCACAAGATAGCAAGGCATACGCCTACGATAAGCTAGGTTTGTGGAGAGATAAACAGATGTCTTGCCTTAGTATGTTGTGGGGTAAGGAATCGGCATGGAACCCGAAAGCATATAATAAAATAAAGGTTCAGGGTAGAAATGCCGGCGGTATCCCACAGATACTAGGGCTTGACCCTAACACACATGCTACCAAGCAAATAGAACGGGGACTCGACTATATATACTATAGATATCACACCCCTTGCCGTGCTTGGCAGCACTTCAGGAAACATGGGTGGTACTAATGGCTAAGAAGAAAGCCTATAAACCCATTGTTAATCGCATAGTATTCTGTCGTTCATGTAGCAAGCCTATTGTGGACGACAGATACTATACAATACCTAGTGTCAAGAGCAGTAGTGACACACTATATATATTTCATCTAACACCTATGGACTGCGCCAACGCAGAAGAGTTACGAAAGGATTGGTATAGACAATATGGAGCCAATGGAAATATCAAATCTAGAACCTGACTATACCGAGTCTATGGATATTCGTGGTATACCAACTACGATATGTCCTTGTGGCTCTAAGGTATGGGATGTAAAGACTATCTTTGACTCAGATACAGGCGAGGTAGACATGTACTTCCTAGATATGGAGTGCTCTGTCTGTGGCACGCTAGCCACCGCACCAACACCTGAAGATTTCGAGGTACAAGATGCCGACTTATGAATACAGATGCGGTAAGTGTGACTCGCTTACTGTACTTTCCCGTAGCGTAGACGAGCGAGACGAACCTGTCTCGTGTGTCTGTGGCTTTGAGTCAACAAGAATATACAACGCTCCCGGTATCCAATTCAAGGGTACGGGTTTCTACAAGACTGGAGGATAGGGTGATAACCCACGAACTAAATGCTGAGGAAGTCAGTAACTTAATTAAGGTACACCTATGCGATGACTTAGATATTACTATTGAAAAGGATTACACCCTTATCCGTAGTGATGACGATAAGTTCTTTGGCATGGTGAAAGTATTCCGCGCTGGTGAAATTGTAATCACCGAAGAGGAACAGGACAAGATTACTATGGGAGCAACAAGCTCTGACTATAGTTCCTTGTTCATAGCAGTAACAACTGAAGGTGTATTCCAATTCAATCTATCTCTATTGAGATTAGATTTCCAAGCATACACTAATCAGGATAAAGCAGAGTCATTCAACGCAGCAGACTTAGACATATCTAATGGAGTCCAAATCCTAGAATGGTATCCTGATTTTGCTAGTGAAGATGATTACATTGACGCACTCATGAGCAATGGAGATGCCATTGGCTTCGATGAGAGTGAATCTTGGTAAGATTACTTAGGCTACTAGCACTAGTATTCTTGCTGTCGTTTATAGGTGGGGCAGATGTCAAGTCAGCTATCGTGCTGACTGTCGCTGTCCTCACCTTCATTGTTCTGTTCTCCCTCAGGCGTTGACTTCTCAAAGTCTTCGTCTTGATATGGCTTGCGCCCACCCAACTTGTTTACAAGTCGTTGTATAGCACGCTTATGGCGCATTCTCGCTGCGTCCTCTGAGCCAAGAGATAGATAGTTGGCTATCTCCTTGAAGTCTAATGACTCGGCATGTCGGAAGAATATAATCTTTCTATCTTCTTTAGATAGCTTCCAATATGCTGAGTCAACTTCAAGTAACAATACCTGAATGTTACCGCCTTCGGCAGGGGCAGATGGTCTGCCACCACCACTATTTAGATTCAACTTCGGTGCGATATGAAAGTTACCCATCAACACAGTAGGTAACAGCACCTCAACTAATCCCGGTTCATAATAATATAAATCACTCACATCATAGCCAACAGTCTTGGCCTTCCACTTCTGACAATAATCCAACGCCTCATTACGCAAGCTACGATAGATAAGATTCTTAGCATCCTTCTCACCGATTGCTTCCCAAGTATCTAACTTATTGGGGTGCTCAATGAACCACTTGTACAAGGCTTGCTTGATATCCTCATACTCACAGATAGGAAACTTCTTGTGGTACTCAGAGGCTACAGCCTCAACCACATATTCCCAGCGTTCGATTCTATTCCAGTTCATGGCTTGTCGTTCTTCCACTTTCTCGTTCCAGTTAACAAATCTTCTACAGTAATTAGATAACCCTTAGACTTATTAGGTGGTATCTCGCATGAGATTTCCCTACCTAATTGCTCGACAGTTTTCTTGAGGACATGGGTTGGGACTATGAAGGTTGATTGCTCAAGGACAAACGCCCAATACGCAGCCTCAGTCACAGATAAACCTGATGGTTCCCATGAGCCTGACTTCATATACCAACACTCAGTTTCAATGTAGATGTTGTTGGTAATCCACCACTTCCTGTCACGCTTTACTTCTACAGTACGCCCACCAGTAAGCAACTCTTCAACAAGTTGTTCACCCTTGCGACCATAGCCAAAGTCTATATCGAACGAGGAGTTCTTTGCCATTTACTTATCCCACTTATCTCTCAGCACTAGTAGTGCAATGATGGCGTAGTTAGCTAAGTCCTTGAAAGAATCCTCAATTGATTCATACATAGGGTCGCTATGTCTATCAACTAAGTTATTGATGCGAGCAATCTTGTCATGGATACGCACACGCAATCCATTGAGCGCACCGCCCGGCGCATCAGCAATATTCTTGGGCCCATAATCCTTGTGCTTCTTTAGCAGGACAGACATGAGCTCATCATATACAATCCTTACATCGTCTTCGAACTGGGTGGGATACGATATGCGTGCTTCCTTGTCAACAGAGGTACGCTTAGTGTTACTGTCAGGGTATCCTCTTCGGACTTGGTCTGCGTAACGTGATAACCCATCCCAACTAGGTGTTCTATAATCTGCCATACTTCCTCACTCTCCAGCCTTGAATAGTTTTCTGACTTCCCCATCAAAATCTTCCATCACACTTTCTACTATGATATCCTCAACAGTCTCACCAATAATCTCAGGGTTAGTTTCTGCTGTGAATAAAGTTATATACGCTGACTGTAGTATCTCTGATATATATTCTTCATCATCTCTGTTATCAAAGAGTGCACGAAGTAGAGAACCAATCATCAACTTGTACCCACCCGGGAGTATCAACGCAGGGTCGAACTGCTCATCGTCCTCAAGCATATGGTCAACAGCTTCGAAAGCATTGTTGAACTTATACCCACACTCAGGACAACTAGGTAGTTCGTTCTTCTTGAAGTCAAACATTTAGTAGTCCCGCTTTCTGGAGTATTGCATTCGCCCCGTTGCTCGTATAAAATGAGTTAGCGTCTTCTCCGTCGGGGAATTGGACGACAGTAACAGGGAGTTCTCGGGCAAGACTATTAGCGAATTCTTTTCCAGGCTGGTCTCCGTCTGCAAAGACAAAGACTCTTTCGAAATCGGCAAGGAGTCTCGTGTAATGTTTCTTCCAGCTATTAGCACCCGGTACACCAACACAAGGAATACCGACACAAGAACTAAGAGTAAGGGTATCCAACTCACCCTCACAAATGCCAATGAAATCACCAGCACGCTCAATGTCAAGAACATTATACATCTTTGTGTCCGCCCCAGTAAGGCCCATGTACTTCGGCTCCACCGCAGGATTGAGACTGCGGAATCGTAAGTCAACAACACCGGTTTTAGTAACATACGGTATGCTAAGTCTGCCAGTATATATCTCATGTCCCACCTCAGCCTCGACGACTACGCCTAATCGCGCCAGCCGTGCTGTTTCTATTGGAATACCCCTGCTTTTTAGGTAAGCTTCTGCCTGATAAATGTTTTCCTGGTACCTTGCTGTAGCCTTCTCCAACAATTCTTTCTGCGAATTCTTTTGCATCTCTTACTGTAATCCCTTCTTGCTGAGCAATGATTTGCAAACTATTTCCTTGAACTCCGCATGCAAAGCAGATGAAGATATTGCTGTCCAAGTTTGCGGTACCTGATTGGTGCGTATCACCGTGGAATGGACATCGGAGATTGACTTGCCCGTGTGTTCGTCCAAACTTCGCACCGTAGTGGACAAGCACATCTCTAATACTTGGTAAGTCATTCATATCTCTCTCTCATCCATTGCTCTAAATCTTGTATAACCCATGACTTCTCTATGCCATGATTGCGTCGCTTCACTATGACGAAGGCTGGAGGTATGGTCGCCAATCCCCTAGCCTTCGCATAGTTCTTTGCCTCAACCTGCGCTTCGTCCCAAAAGGCAGGCAAGTCTAATTTCTTTCTATTCTTTAACTCCATGATGTATGTCTTGCCTTGCAAGAATACATACAAATCACCCTCATCTTTGGCGCCAGCTTTAGTAAGACGCTCTGCTACTGCCTCGTGTTCACGAAACCATCGCATGACATCAGTCTCATACTGTGCACCTTTGCGACCATTAGGGTTAGCCATTAGTATGCGCTCTTATCTTTCTCTAGTATTCGTATTGCCCAGTCGAGTCCGTCTTGTACGCCTTGCGTATAAGCGTCCTTAGCTGGCGGTTTGGCATCATTAATCTTCTGTATGCACTTGGCAACATGTCTGAGGTATTCAGACTGTGCCATTTCTTTTGCATGAATTTCAAGATAGTCATCATCCATTTTTCAATTCTCCTCTGACAATCCTAGCGCAGAACCTAAAGTTTCTTACGTCAACCCAAGGTTGAATATCTATATTGTTTTTGAGGTAGTCTTCAATCTCTTGCGCTATCTGTTCACGCAATTCTTGTTCACCCATTATACATTCTCCGGTATGTCGTCAACGAACATATACTCAGGGTTAAACGCAATCCATGTCATCAATCCGCCCCCAGCATCTGCTCTGCCATATCTATTCTTAACAGGTGCGACTCCCATGCTTGTTCCAACAACACCGAGTGTGCATATAAGTGCAGGTAGCTGTGCAACCTTACCCTGTATGGCACTACGCGGTTGACAAGGGGTGCCACTAACAGCTTCGCTAGTGTGATGTAGAACCAACACTGCAGCATTCGTAGCGCGAGCAAGATACTTTAGCTCCTTCATGATAGCTCGCATTGAAGCGAACTCTTCTCCACCATCGGTGGCAACATCCATCAAGTTATCTACCACAATCAGTTGTGGTGGGCATCCCCATAGTTCTTCGAAGGCTTGCACTTCTTCGTCAATATCCTGCAGGGATGGTGCTGATTCGAATGACCATACAATGTGGCTACCCTTAGCTAGTACTGCACGAGTCCAACCCAAATCAGTATTCAATAATTGTTCAACATCACCTTGATTCTTACCTGAAATCATAGATGCTAGGCGCATAGCCATAGTATGTGCGTTAGTGTCAGCGCTAATGTATAGCGTGGGAACTTTCATCTTTAGCGCAAGAGCAAGGGCAAGTGTTGACTTACCTACTCCCGGCGCTGCTGCGAACATCGACACTTCGCTTCGCCTGAGGACAATCTTGTTCGACTCAAACGCTTTGAAGCATGACGGTAGCGGTTCCCCACCGATACTTGGGCGACCAACGCTTCTGACAAGTGTACGCAATTTCGATTCCTTTTAAAGAGAAGCCGTAGCCAATCCATTACAAACTGACTACGGCTCATTTGATATCCTTATTTAGTTGACTGGCTTGCATTGGTCAGGCGTTCCCTGTGGGGACGGACATGCCCAGAATGCATATGGCTTGCCAGTATTCTTGCTAACTCCGCTACGCCAAATGCGTGCACCATGTTTACATGTGGGAGCTGCGGTACCTGACGCTTCCGACACCGGGGTTGGCGGCGAGGAGACTGGAGGCGTGGTGTTTGTAGTGGAATTTGTAGTCGATAAAGGGGCTACATTGTACGCTGCTGCTAGCATCTTGTTTGTTGCAGCAATCTGCGTAGCGTAGTCACCTACACCTTCAAGCAGCACACTGAGTTCATCTGCAGTATTGGCACGGATGTTAATCATATCACCAGCGCCAGTCTTATACGAGACTTGCAGTTTCCATTCTTCGTTCATTTGTTCTCTTTCTTCGAAGTAAACGGGCAGTGTTCCGTGAGTCCGCACCGATTACAGTTGTTTGTGTTTGGTAAGAATACACCAGCTTTACGAGCTTTGTCAAAGTTTTCAACAAAGTATGTAATCATATCTTCGCTGTACTTTGTTAGGTCAACCATAGTTCCAGTACCAGACTGACGAGCCATCCAGTAGTTACCATACTTGACATCAACATCAAATATCTTTTTCAGTCCTGCCTTATAGAATCCAAGCTGAAGGCTTGAATCAGGTGTGCGCTGTGAAGTCTTTAAGTCCACAACCACCAACTCACCATCGACTTCAAACACTCGGTCGATGACCATCTTGACAGGAACACCAGCAAACTCAGGTATAATACCTAGTTCAATCGCAGGAACGCCTTGAGGCGTTTTCCAAATCTTCCAATTGGTGTTAGTAGTACGCCAATCAATGTAACTCTGTACCCACTCGGGGCCTGCAGTTTGCCAGAACTCTGCGTCCTCTTTGTTAGGACGTTCCTTCGTAGCCCTGCCACCAACCCTAAGCGTTGATAGGTCGACGTCTTTCGTGTACTCATTCCAAGCCTCTTCCCATAATTTCTTACTCAACATGTTGCTTGTCCCATTCTTCGGTAGCCTTGTGGAATGCTGAGCCACCTGCAGACCAGACTGCTGGCTGTTCAGGTATCTCAAGTAGTCGACCGAGATAGTAGAGATAACCACAGTCAATGTATGTAGTCAGTGCTGAGTACGATACATGTCCCGGGATTTTATAATCGTCAGTTAGGTATACTCCCATGGAGTCCTTTCATAAACTTGACATATAATAAATATATTATTATAATTATATTTATATATATTATATAAGACCCCTACGGGGTCTTTATATTATTTATATTATATAATATATATATTATACCTGACAGAGGGGAAGCTGTCAAGTATTAATCTACTTATCGGATAGGAGTGAGGTGAATGGAGTATCCAAACTGGTTCGCCTCTACTCCTGCACAAGATAACTTCAGCAGGATTTTGGCACCCTTCAAAGGCAAGCCTGATTTAAAGTTCTTGCAACTTGGTGCATATACAGGTGATGCCTCCGTATGGCTAATGGAGAATATTCTAACTGACCCATCGTCTATGTTGATTGATGTAGACACATGGGAGGGCAGCGACGAAGAGGCTCACAACAAGATGGACTTCGGTCAGATATATGTATTCTACCTGAGCCGAATGAAACAATACGCAAACAGTTACTCGCACATGAGTACTACTCTGAACTTCTTGCGGTACTGCGAAGATGAGTTTGATTTCATTTATATTGATGCTGACCATACAGCCGTAGGCGTGCTGCTAGATGCTGAACTATCTTGGGACTTGCTCAAGCCTGGGGGCATCATGGCATTTGATGACTACGAATGGAGCGACGGCAAGGGTGATGCCTACCGTCCTATGCCAGGAATCAACACATTCCTAGACAGACACAAGGATGAACTTATAATTATCCATAAAGACTGGCAGTTGTGGGTAGTTAAGAAATAAAAAAGAACCCCCTATCCCGAGGTGATTACCTTAGGTAGGGGGTCTTCTTGTCTTAAAACGGCCTTAGAAGGCGTTTAAAGGGTATTCTAGGGCTAGCGTGCGCCTCTGCCAAACTCTGTTGCCGATGGGTCGAGCCACTTAAGGACAGGCCCGAGGAACCCTGCGAGGGCTGCAGCTCCGAGTGTCTTCCAGTTGGTCTCTCCTGCGAGGTAGAGTGCGATAGCAGCTGAGGCTGCAGCACGGAACCATGTCAGCGATACTTGCTTTAGTGCTTCCATTTATTTTGCCTTTCGTTTAGTATTGTGAACCTTACAGCAGGTGCACACTTCAGCCTTGACTGGAAGCAGTAGCTTCTTAGTCGGGACAGGCTGTAGCTTAGCCACTACAGTATTCACAATCTTAGGTTGATTCATCCACCAGAACCAAGGGCTAGTGTCATGAGCGGAATCAGCATTGATAGAACAATGAAGATGTTTATTGTGAGGGTTGCTACCAGTATACTTGCGATTGCCAAGCTTAGCTTTATCCCTCGACCAAATCTTACCCTTGAAGATGAGGTACTTGACTCGCTCGTCTTCCTTAAGTTTCTCAAAGATAATTTCACAGTCAACCCCGTTCTTAGGGTCATGTGTTAAATCAACAGCAAGCCCCGTGTTGTGGTCTGAATTCGGACTTGCTTTCTGATGCGCCAGCGATGGCAATAATCCGTCGGACAGTTTCTTGCGCTTCGGCCACAATGCTGTCGCTTGACGAAGAACAGCAATAGCAGCAGGACTCGCGGCCTTCACTACAGGTTTCATTC
>Ga0315909_10006413_pt1 | contig 13283 bp, 5 predicted proteins | sample LakEriMetagenome_11_FD_203527 | JGI IMG/M metagenome (GOLD analysis project Ga0315909, IMG submission 203527) | Freshwater fungal communities from buoy surface, Lake Erie, Ohio, United States - Buoy 2 MA125 | ecosystem: Environmental > Aquatic > Freshwater > Lake | place: USA: Lake Erie, Ohio...
TGAATACCTTGTATGCCTTGAGCACCTGTAGGGCCTACTTCGCCTTGGATACCTTGGATGCCTTGAGCACCTGTTGGGCCTACAATACCTTGAATACCTTGAGAGCCTGTAGGACCTACTTCACCTTGGATGCCCTGGATACCTTGGATGCCTTGAGCACCTGTTGGACCTACTTCACCTTGGACGCCTTGAATACCCTGAGCACCTGTAGGGCCTGTAACGCCTTGAATACCTTGTGCACCTGTAGGGCCTGTATCACCTTGCGTACCTTGAATACCTTGTGGTCCTGTTGGACCTACTTCACCTTGAATACCTTGAGCACCTGTAGGACCTGTAACACCTTGTATGCCTTGAGCACCTGTGGGACCTGTAACGCCCTGAATACCTTGTATACCTTGAGCACCTGTAGGGCCTACTTCACCTTGTATACCTTGTATGCCTTGAGCACCTGTGGGACCGGTAACGCCTTGGATACCTTGTATGCCCTGAATACCTGTGGGGCCTACTTCACCTTGTATACCTTGTATGCCTTGTATGCCTTGAGGACCTGTTGGACCTACCTCACCTTGAATACCTTGTGCACCTGTAGGGCCTACTTCACCTTGAATACCTTGTATACCCTGAGCACCTGTTGGACCTGTGGGTCCTGTAACGCCTTGAATACCTTGTGCGCCTGTTGGACCTTGTATACCTTGTATACCGTCAACGCCTTGTATGCCTTGTATGCCTTGAGGACCTGTTGGACCTACCTCACCTTGATCGCCTTGTGGGCCTGTGGGTCCGTCAACACCTTGTGGTCCTTGTGGTCCTTGTGGTCCTTCGGCTCCATCTGCTCCTTGTGGGCCTGTTGGTCCTGGTCCGCCTGGTGGACCTGGTACAGTTGATGCTTCACCTTGAATACCTGACACACCTGCTGGACCTGTAGGACCTGTTGGTCCAGTTGCTCCATAACCAATACTATTACCGTCAACAACCAAGAAGCCGTCTGAAGTAGAAAGAGGTACTCCACCCAAATCAATTGTGTTAGCAGCAAAGTAACCAGTTTTCCAACGTTTTGTTGGTGAGCCAATATCGTATACTTGATCTAAAGCAGGTATTAAACTACCAGTAATAGCCGAAGTAGTAATTCCTGGTTCGCCTTGGTCACCTTTTGGGCCTTGTAGTCCTGTACCAACTAAATGACCAGTTAATTCTTTGATAACAATCTTTAAACTGCTAGGAGGTGCGCTTGTAAAGGTTAGAGCACCTGAAGTAGAATTAACCGTGAAATCGTCTGCGTTTTGTGCAATACCACCAACAAATACTAAAAAGCTTTCTGCTGTAATTCCTGGGGTAACTGTATATGTAACTGTTACTCCATTACCAGTATAAGTTCTGGTGTTTGCATTAAATGCTGCACCGCCTGGGGCTTGGTTAACCCAATCTGACCCGTTCCACATTAATGATTGTCCATTAACAGGACTTGTAATTGTAACGTCTGTTAAATCATTAATACTTGTAGATTTATTAATCCATTTACTAGTAGTTGTGTCCCAAGTTAATACTTGCTTAGCAGCAACATTGGTAATTGTTACGTTACCTAAATCATTAACACTTGTAGTTTTATTTATCCACTTTGAAGTTGTAGAATCCCAAACTAAAGCTTGCTTATCTGTAACACTAGTAATTGTTACGTTGCCTAAATCATCAACACTTGTAGTTTTATTTATCCATTTACTAGTGGTTGTGTCCCAAACTAAAGCTTGCTTATCAGCAACATTGGTAATTGTTACGTTACCTAAATCATTAACACTTGTAGTTTTATTTATCCACTTTGAAGTTGCAGAATCCCAAACTAAAGCTTGCTTATCTGTAACGCTAGTAATTGTTACATTAGAGATATCTTCAATAATACTTGTTTTATTTACCCATTTACTAGTAGTTGTGTCCCAAACTAAAGCTTGCTTATCAGCAACATTGGTAATTGTTACGTTACCTAAATCATTAACACTTGTAGTTTTATTTATCCACTTTGAAGTTGCAGAATCCCAAACTAAAGCTTGCTTATCTGTAACGCTAGTAATTGTTACATTAGAGATATCTTCAATAATACTTGTTTTATTTACCCACCTTTGGGTAGCTGTATCATATGCAAGTATTTGTTTATTAACAGGAGTAGTAATTCCTACATCAGTTAAACCTGTAATATTAGTAATAACTGTATCAGGAGTTTTATTAATCCACTTACTAGTGGAACTGTCCCACGATAGTACTTGGTTATTAATAACACTAGTAATTGTTACATTGCCTAAGTCGTTAACACTTGTGGTTTTATTAATCCATTTTTGAGTAGCAGTATCGTATACTAATGCTTGGTTATTAGTTGGGCTTGTTAAATTTACACCTCCCAAATCATCAATATTATTAATAATGACGTCGGGAGTTTTATTAACCCACTTACTAGTGGTTGTGTCCCAAGCTAATACTTGCTTATCAGCAACATTGGTAATTGTTACGTTACCTAAATCATTAACACTTGTAGTTTTATTTATCCACTTTGAACTTGTAGAATCCCAAACTAAAGCTTGCTTATCTGTAACACTAGTAATTGTTACATTACCTAAATCATCAACACTCGTAGTTTTATTAATCCATTTACTACTAGCTGTATCCCAAACTAAAGCTTGCTTATCAACAACATTGGTAATTGTTACATTACCTAAGTCGTTAACACTTGTGGTTTTATTAATCCATTTTTGACTAGCAGTATCGTATACTAATGCTTGGTTATTAGTTGGGTTTGTTAAAGTTACATCTTCCAAACCATCAATATTATTAATAATGGCGTCGGGAGTTTTATTAACCCACTTACTAGTGGTTGTGTCCCAAGCTAATACTTGCTTATCAGCAACATTGGTAATTATTACATTGCCTAAGTCATTAATATTAGTACCAGCTAAATCTTTAAAAAACTTTACTTGTCCACTAGATGCTTTAAAATACAACTTTCCGTCGGATGTATTAATGGCTAACTCTCCGGGCTGAAGATTACCGGCCAGTGGGACACCCCCAGTTGTCGATGAATTTTTAATCTTAATTGTTGCCATAGTTAGCCCTAAAAGAATTAGGGAAACTTACAAAAGTTTCCCTTTTATTAATACGTTCCGCCGTCTACAGTAACTAAGGTAACATACCCTGTTGCTGCATTGACTCCAAAAGATTCAGAATCAAAAAATGCTAAACCTTTAGATATTGTAGAAGCATTAGGTATAGTTTGATTAAGAACTGCTGTAATCAAACCTTTAGCATTAACGGTAATTCGTGGAACTGTTAATGTATCACCAAAACTACCTATATTAGTATTTACATTTGCTAAAGTAAGTATTGCAGACTTGTTGCTTGATCCATCTACAGAAACAAAACTAGCTGTAGCGTCGCCTGTTAAACTTAAGTTGCGCGCAATAGCCCAAGCTGTAGCTGTATCAGCGTTACCAACAATATCACCGTAAACTTGCGATACGTTTAATGGTTTGTTCAAGTTCCAACGGTTGTCGCTAGAAGAATACGTAAGTGTTGCTGGAATGGTTGGTCCATTAATTGTAATACCACCACCATTTGCTTGCGATGCGTCCTCAGCATCTTTAGCTAGTTCAATATTTAAGTCACCAATTGAAACAGTAGTAGAATTAATAGCTGTAACTGTGCCCTGTACACTTAAGTTACCTGTAATGGTAGCGTTGCCATTTACTGTAATATCTGCAACAGTAGCATCGTCAGCCTCAAGTGCTCCTGTAACAGTAATTGTTCCTGCTGAAACATTACCTGAAACTGCTAAGGCTCCTAAACTACCTGTACCTGACATAGCAACTGTAATTGTATTAGTAGAATCATCAATACTGGTCGAAATACCTCCGGAACCAACAATTCGTAAACTATCGTTTAATAAATTCATTGTTCCTACAGTGCTAGCATTATCACCACGATAACTTAATGTAGTTGCAACATCTGCTGTTGTTATGCCAGTAACTAAACCTTTAGCATTTACACTAACAACTGGTATAGCTGTGGATGATCCAAATGTACCTGCAACTCTATCTGTTGTACCATCCAATAGTGTTGCTAAAGTAAGGGTTGCTGTTTTATTAATTGACCCGTCAATACTAATTGCAGGAGAACTAACGTCTCCGATTATAGTAAGATTAATAGGAGAAGCCCACTTACTGGACGTATCTGCATTTCCTGTAACATTACCTGTAACATTACCTGTAAGATCACCTAAAACATTACCTGTGATATCGCCTTCAACACTGCCGTAAAATACTGCATTAGTACCGTCAGTGCCGTTTTCTAAAATTTTAGTAATTCCGTCGCTGGCAAATATATCGCCTACTACTGCGCCAGTATGTGTTCCGTTAGTGTTACCTGTGACATTACCGGTTAAATTACCTGTAACATCACCTGCGACATTACCTGTGACATTACCTGTAACATTACCTGTAATGTTAAGGTACGCCCTATTAGTACCATCACGTTTTACAAGAGTACCGTTTGTACCAGTAGCAGTAGCAGCATCAATAATATCTGTAAAATATTTACCACCAATTACAATTGGAGCACCTGCTGCAGACTGTAAGTCGCTGTTAGCACCCATGCCTCCAATAAATAATCTACCACCTTGATTTGCGTCAGAAGCAATACCAAACGTATATGCCACTTCACCAGTATTTAATAGTGCTGGAGCAATGGAAGTACTACTTCTTTTAATCTTTATTGTTGATTTTTCAGCCATTTTATCTTCCTTTAAAAGAATCCGCCTTCCATCGTCTGCTGTTCAAGCAATTTCGATGAGGTCCATTTATCTGTTCCAGAGTTATACACTAGTAAGCTTCCTGAAGCTAAAAAACTAGTATCTACGTCTGATAGCCCTTTGATTGTAGTTTGTGTGGGGCCTATCATACCCCCGACTACTACGCGTGTGTCGCTTTGTGACGAAACAACTGTTGGTTCCGTCTTTTCAATTACAACCGCATTATTAACTTCGGTTATGATTATTTCTGTTGTCATCTAGTAACCTCTTTAATTAATGTAATACCACCACTTAAGAAGGGGTAAACTATTCCTTGGCTATCTGTTAGTTCGCAGGAGTATACTGCGGCATCAAAATTAAATGTAGCTGTTGTAACAGCAGCTATATTAAAAGAAATTGTGTAATTCACTGGATCTATGTTAATACCGCCATTTGATGTTGTTAATTCGTGAATTACCGTTGTGGAATCTATGGATTCTCGAATTTGCATTTGTGCAGTATACCCGGCTAAAGGTATTGGGGTATTCCATTCTATAGTCCCCCCGCTTGTATATGCTCCGTAATCGGACGAATTTATTTGGTTTAGGGTAACAGTATTAGAAGTTTTTGAAGTTACTAGATAATAATCACTTGTTGATGCAATGTTAATATCTTTCATACCTATAACACCAGTTACTCTAATTCTCCAATTTAATGGAATTGTATGATCACTAGCTGTATTAATAACACAAGGCGCTGTTTTTGTAATACCTGAAATTGTGGCATATTGCTTAGTTTCTGACTCCCAGCGAAGAGTCTCTCGAAAAGTACTACCTTGATAAATTCTGTAACTAATTCGTGCTGGTTCCATTGGATTACCTTACTTTCTTTGCTGCTGCAAGTGTAGCTGACACTCTAAACTTATTAACTTCTTCAGTTAGTGCAACAACTTCGGTTTGCAATTGCTGATTCTCAACGCACAACTGTGCTAGTTGACTATTTAGCAAAATCATTTCTTGTTGCAAGCGATTTAATTCGGTTGCTAGTAAGCCGTTTTGTTCACTCATGCGCTCTAGCTCCGTGTGCATTAAAGTAATTACGCTAGTTTCCGCATTAGTACTTTTCCAGTCTTTTAGCAGTTTCTGTATTCCAACTGAGAAAGCAACAACTGCTAACGCAACTAGTGAAACTGTCTGAATGAGGCTGTGGTTATCTATCTCCACCATAATCAGATCTCCTTATTAGCAGTGGTTGTATATTTAATTATAATCCAAACGGGAAGTGTGCCCTTTAGATTGGGATAAAAGCTTGTCAAGAAAAAATACTGAAACGTTCTGACATTTTGGTATATTATACCACAAGGGCGCAGACTTGTCAATGCAAAAAAATACCCTGCCCAAAGAATGGACAGGGTATAATTTTTAACCACAATGATAGGTACAAGCAACCATTTTAACTTCTGTAGGAGAAGTGAATGTAACACTTTCACGAGCTTTAGCAACTGTATACGATCGAATAAGATCATCATCTTGTTTCATACCCTTACCAGGAATAGAACTAGTAGTAATTAAATCTCCTGCTTCAATGTTTCCATTCTCTCCGCAAACATTAACTTGACCTTCACCTAGTGAGTTAATTAAGATAAATTCTTCTGTGTCTTGTGGCAGATATGATTCTGATGGGCCTGTTCCTTGTACTGTAATTGGTTCAACTATGTCTTCTTCCATAGTCGCAGGACGTGTTATAGTATACGTAGTAGAAAGAGCTTCTTTTGGATCTAATCCTACATAAACTCCAATAACAGTTTTTTGTTTAGGAATACTAGATAAACTTTGTTTTAACAAAGTAGCACTAATGCTTTCTTTTGTTAATATTCCTGTATCAACTAATATATCTCCAACTTCTATCGAACCAGGGCTATTCATAACTCCTGTATGCTGTCCTGTAAAAGGTGTAAAACCATCGTAAGCGTATATTCCACCTCGTGCAGCAGGAACTTCAACTGCATAATTAGTAGTACAAAAATAAACTGTCTTATCATTAGTTGCCGAAGGTGTAAAACTAGAATGTAGTGCTGCCCAGCTATTGCCAGGTACAACTTCTGGTGACGGGCTAATCAATGTTTGGTATTTTGCAGTTGTAGTTGCAACAGAACTAGCTACTGCTGGTGGATAGAAAGAAGTAACCGTAGCTCCAAAGTTTGATGATGCTGCTGCAAAATCAGTATTTAAAGCACCTAAATTACCAACAGTACCGAAACTTGAAGGTCTCATTGATTTACCATAAAATCCTGAGGCTGACTGACCAAGTGCACCAAGTGTTTTAATATTAATATAATTAATATTATAAGCACTATAACCAAGAACACCAAAGCCGTCAGGAGAGCTAGAACCTCCTCCTATTCCGTGTGCATAACCAGTAGTACCATAGTTGTAACCTACAAGAGCCCACTTTTCTGCACCATTTGCTGTAAAAGAAGCAGTTGTTGGAAAAACTAAAAAGGTTTGGTCTCCAAGACTAAAAGTACCTGAAGTTGTTCCGAGGGCAGTAGTTGTACCATTAGTAATCCTATTAGCACTTAATGTATTAGCAATAATACGATCACCACTAATTGAGTTTTGTACAATTAATGAGCCAGTAATATACGAAGATTGTAGTGCCCAGGTTGCATTAAAGCCATTAGAAGTTGCACGATATGCTGTAGAGTTATTGCCAGCATTATAACTAATAGTGGCAATATCTCCTACAACTGCATAACGTTTATTTCCTAAAGCTGCGTAAACTTCTGCACCAGTAGGTTGACCACCATTATTAGTAGACCTTGTAATTATAAAACTAGAAGCGCCGTTTTCACCATCTGCACCGTCGTAACCATCTCGTCCAATTATACCGTCTGTACCCTTATCGCCCTTATCGCCCTTTGCTCCAGGAGCTCCGTTACTGCCATTTATAGTAGTTGCGCGTATAGGATAGGTATCATTAGTCCAGTCAAGAGTACTTGAGACTGTTGTAGCTGCTACAGTTAAGGGTACTGTAATCTCATAAAGTATGTATCCTGGAGTGGTATTAGTAGGTGCTATAGTATCCCAACCACTAGGAGCAGTATAGTATCCATCTGACCAAGTATACGTAGACGCAACAGTAGGTCTAGAAGGTGTAGAAGTACTCCATTGATAAATAGTAGGATACGCGCTCATTATACCATTTTGACCAGCTTGACCAGGCGTACCTTGCTCTGTAATACCAATAATCTTAGAAAGAGATAAACTAGTACTAAGATTAGTTCCAGTTATAACTAAATTAACTGAAATACTACTGGCACTTTGAGTAGGAGTAATAGTTATTGAACTACCATAACCATTGCTTGGAGTTGCTCCTGTAACTGTCCAGGTATATGTAGGGTTTGTAACATTTTGTAGTACAGCCGATAAAGTACTAGTAGGAGGGCTAAATGCTCCGCCACTGTTTTTGGAAATACTTCCACCACCAGTAATATCAACTGTAGGTCCGGGTGTACCATTTACACCATCTATACCATCTCTACCATCTACACCATCTCTACCAGACTTAATTCCAATCATAGACATTACATCTGAAGCTATAATTGTAGCTGTGTTAGAATTTTCCCTGACCCTTACAGATATTTGCTGAGGCATAGAAGTAAACAAAGCTGGGGGTGTATAGTTAAAAGTATTACTGGTAGTATTTTGTACAGAATTACCAGACACAATAAATTCATAGTATACAGTACCAGACGTATTTTGTGCTGTAGCAGTTACTGTTGCAGAGCTAGGTGTAGGAGAAGCTCCTGCAGTATTATATAAAAAAGCCTGTGCTGTCATAGTTAGATCAACTGCTCGAGCAGCAGACCCATCAGTTCCGGCTTTAGATTTTGCAATACTATACTGTTTAATTACTGTTACTGAGCCATATACTGCACTTAAAGTAGCATTACCAAGATCTGCAGACATGCCTGTAACAGTATATATACCTGTAGGTGCTATTGAAATTGATACTCCTGAAGAAGAAGTAACGCTGTAAATAACTGAAGCATTTCCTGTTCTTTCAACAGTACCATCATATATCTTAAAAACACCTCCGGCATTACTAAAACTATTTACAATACCAGCACTATTGGATGTAACTACTGATGCCTCATTAGTTAAGAAACCACTAATTGCGCTAACACCATTTACACCTGCTAAACCGTTCTTAGATTTATTTAAAGTAAATACTTTGTCTAATATAATCGATCCTACAGTAACTCTATAGGTTGCTGACGCTGAGTCTGCAGAGATACCTGTAATTGATATGTCACCAGTAGTAGTAACTATACTACTACTCATACCTGTTTCGCTTACCTTTGACCACACAGCACCATCTGCATTAGTTAAAATAGATGTACCTCGCACAACTACAAGTTTACTAGTTAGAGGAAATTGGCCTGAAATAGGCGTTCCTGTAGCATCGCAAGTGATTGTTTGATTTTCATTAACTAAACCGGCGGTTAAAGTATCGTCACCTTCTTTTAAAGCGTAAACAGTTACTTGGTCAAATACTGTTCTGTCGAATGCAGTGGCTTCAACTCTTACTATTTTATTACCAGTATTAAAACTTGATAGAGTAAATGTGGGATTTGTTTGCCCTGATATAGTAGTAAAAGTGGCTCCATTATCTGTTGAAACTTTCCAAACATATACAGGACTAGTACCTAGATTAAATGCGGAAGCTGTAAAAGTCACAGAAGATGGTACTACTACACCAGTATTTTTAGTTATACTAAATACTTGTCCTGTCGAAGTTAATATTACGTTTGAACCAGGGTTACCGTCTGTTGATTTATTTAAACTTAAAGTTTTTGATAATGTTACACCATTAACAGTTGCACTAAATACTGCTTCTGCAAATGCTGTGTTTAGACTGTTGATAGAAATTAATCCAGATGGGCTAATAGTGGCAGCGCCTGCATCTCCTCCGTTATAGCTTACTTTTGAAAATATTGCTTGAGGATTGGTTGTATTGTCTAATACTGTAGCACCTAAAAGTGCATATAGTTTAGATGTAAAAGGAAACTGTCCCTCTATTGGTGTGCCTGTACTATCACAACTAATTGTTTGATTTTCGTTAGATAATCCAACTACAAAAGCATCATCTCCTTGTTTAATACTATAAATACTAATACTATCAAATGCGCTATATATATCTTCTGAAGCAGTAACTGTAACTATTTTTGTAGAGCCTGAAGGAAAGCTGTTTAATATAAAAGTATTTCCACTAGCTACACCCACAGCAGTACTTGGAGCAACCCCGTCTACCAGCCAAGTATATGTTGGATCAACAAAATTACTTTGTGTAGCTGTAAAAACTATAGTTGACGGAGTAATACTATCACTATTTTTTTCAGTAATAAATGATTGAGCAGTTGAAGTAAGGTTAACAACTCTTGAAGAAGCTCCTGCAACACCTTCTTTTGATTTAGCAAAACTCTGTGTAGTAATAATATCTAAAGTTACGCCTGTAGTTGTAATTACACGTATAGTATAGTCAATAGTTGCAACGTTTGAAGTCATTGCAGAGTGTGTGTCATAGTAAATATAATTTGTACTAACTTGGGGGGTACTATCAGCAGTAATACCAAGTGCATTAGTAGAAACTATTCGCCAAGTACCATTTGCAAAAGGACTGCTATTATCAACAGGTAAATATACAGACCCTTGCAGAACTTTAATAATAGTGCCACTGCCAATGTAACTAGATGTTACTGTACTGCCGTCGTTATTTGCAGGTATTGTATGGGACTCATTACTAGAAACTACTGTTATCTGCTCAGTACCGTCGTTGGTTCTAAAAATACTTATAACATCAGTGGTTGTTCCTAATGTTGCAGTAATTCTTGCTGTACCTATAGTGACGCCTTTTGAATCAAAATTTGCTGCTGTAATAGTAATAGAGTTATTGTTTTGAGTAAAAGGAACTGCTCCAAGAGAAGCTCCTGACCGAGTAAATCCTGTTACAGTAAATGTAGGAGTACCAGTAATATTTGTTAAATTAGCTGTTACAGTAATTGCAGAACTTACAGACGTAGCTGCATACTGATCCTTATAGGCAAATTGATTTGCAGTAGCTGTTAATTTAAGTAAGGGTGCGGTTTGTCCAGCTCTAGCCTTATACACATTCCACACTATTTCTAACGTTACTCCTCCGTAGGTGGCAGTAAAAGTAGTGTTTCCTGAAGTTGCTGTACCGGAAATTCCTCCACAAGAATAAACACCTGTAGTTGGGTTTATTACTACACCGGTAAGATTTGTAGTGCTATCAGGCTTAATTCCGTATATTGGACCATTACCTGTTACATCAGTAATACCGCTGCTTACTTTAAATATACCAGTAGCATTAGAAAAATCTCCCCCAGTACCATCTGTTTCAGTTGAAATAGGGACGGGATCAGCAGTTAGATAACCAGATACAGTAGTACTGTCTGAAAGTACTGTAGCAGATAATTGATCTGAGACTGTATAGGATCCTGGTCCCGAGGGACCTACTGGGTCTACTTCATCGTCATCAATTAAACTAATAAAAGCATATTTTACGTAGTATGTTGTACTAGGAACTAAACCAGTAATAGTTACAGATAGAGTATTACCAGAAGGCACAAGTGTGCCTTCACCATTGTTGGGATTAAATCCACTTGTGGTAGAATACCATACTTTTAAGTATGCTACATCGTCCCTAACGTCTGTGGTTCTAATAGTATCATATGGTTTGTCTAATACTAATTGTAATGATCTTACGCCTGGGTATAAATGTGCCGCCATGCTTATCCTTTAAGTAATAGTTTTGACAACTATTGTTCCTAGAGTACTTTCAGTACTATAATTACCTTGTTTATCTAACGCTCTGCAAGCAACTCTATAAGTAACTCCAGCCGCTGAAAGTCTAGGTCTTGGTTGTTCACGAAGATTAAACCTAGCTTCTCCATTATTTTTAATAACTTTAATATTGTTTGTTGCCAAGTCTAACTCCCAAAAATCTTCTGATCCAGTATCTTTAAATAATCTATACTCGTATGTATAAAAATCAGCTGTTTGTAGCGCTGTGTTTGGTTTTACAACAACAAAAGTACCTTCTAAATCTATATTTAATAAAGGTGCTGCAGATCCAGTCTGTGTTTTTCCATCATTTAAGAAAGTAAAAGTATCAGACCAAGGCCCGGCTATGTTACCAGTTGCATCTAAATATCTGGCTCTTATTTTATATACTACATCGGAAGTTAGTCCGGTAAATGTAAATCCGCTAGTTTCTTTGTTTACAATGTATACAGTGTTAGGGCTAGTATCGTTAAATAATATTTCGCTTATAACTATATCAAATTGTACTCTTACTGCTACTGCAGGTAAGTTTGGCGGATTTGAAAAAGAAGCAATAGCAATATTCTGGTAGTTACCTACAGATATTTGTTCGGATAACGGGCTTGTACTATTAACATTATTAATAATTGGAGATAGTGTAATAGAATTTTTTACCAAATCAGTATTAACACTACTAATATTAGCATTAAATACTAATAAGCCGCTTAAATCATCAGTATATATTTGCGGAGAATAATCTGCTAATGTTAGTTTTGCGCTATAATTAGTACTAGGCTCTACTGCTATAACAACGCACTCTTGCATTATTTTGTTAACTTCACCTAACATAAATAAATTATCTACTTCAATATTATCACTAGCAATAATAGCTGTGGTTAAAGTAACGGTACTTGTATAACCTGTTGAAGTAACAGCATTGATTGCTTTTGTTACGCTACCAGTACCAGAAGTACTTAAATTATTAGTTCTAATTAGAATATTATAAGATTTACCCGTTTCTAGATAAATTTCTTCTGTAAGTGTTAGAATATTTCCAGTTATGGATTTTATTCTTCCACTACCAGTTCCCCACCGTGGCACGTCGTGAGTGACTCTTACTAAGTCTCCACGAGTACAAACTAATTGTTCAAAATCTACATTTAAACTATAGGTCTCTGGGCGTAGTTTGATTTGTGCAAAATGCCATCTTGCTAGTCGTATAGCTTGATCTGCGTTTGTTATTCCTGGAAGAGAAAGTTGCTCAAATAATTCTGCTGCTTTTTTACCGCCGCCTGCTGTTGCGGCATATCCATAGTTATATATAATTAGTTCATTGGCTTGATAAGCTAATGCTTCGTCTGGAATAGTAACTCTAAATGCGTGCGGAAGTATAGGTAGATTTTTAGTTGACTCAAACCCCCAACTATTGTGTGGAGTAAAGTGTTGTGTAGTATAAGCTCTGGGTTGGTCTATTACAACTCCCCATTTTCCGTCTACGTAAGTAGGGCTAGCTAAACCTGCTGCACAAATATCTCGCAACGTGTCCATTATGCTCTGTGTACTGGTTAATACGCTATTATACGTATATTTTGGACAGTATACTGCAGTACCTGTTCCACTACCAACTCCAGTAGCGTAAAATCCTTCGCCAATATTATTCGATCCAGCGC
>Ga0315909_10006414_pt1 | contig 13281 bp, 10 predicted proteins | sample LakEriMetagenome_11_FD_203527 | JGI IMG/M metagenome (GOLD analysis project Ga0315909, IMG submission 203527) | Freshwater fungal communities from buoy surface, Lake Erie, Ohio, United States - Buoy 2 MA125 | ecosystem: Environmental > Aquatic > Freshwater > Lake | place: USA: Lake Erie, Ohio...
GCACGGCGGCAATGGCGTTGAGGACATGCGCGCAGGGCAGAAGTCGCTTTGGGACGACGGTCTCGCCCTCGAAGGTCCTGACAGCGACGCACTCCGCGGTGACTTGCGCGATGGCGTCCACTTCAGCGGCAAAGGACTGCGCGAACACGGTGCCCGCTGGGCGGAGAAAGTGGCGTCCTGGCTGGAGAAACAGAGCCCTTGAGACAACCGAGTCTCCTGATACCAAACGCAGTTGAAAACTGGTGGATTTAGAACATACCCCCTCACTCCCCGACGCCCGTCCGCATTCTGAGCGTTTCCGGTGCGGCGGGCGCGAAAGAGAATTCCTTGCAGAAAGGCGAGCGCCCACGGGCTGCTGCAAGCTGACGCTGGAGGTGCTCGAGAACAACACGCCGGCACAGCGGCTCTACGAATCGGTGGGCTTCTCGCAGGCGCAGTATTCTGAGGCGGCGGGCAAGGCGATCTTCCTGTGGAAACTCCTGCCCGGCGCATGATCCGGGGCCGAAGCGATGGCGGATATTTTCACCAAGAAGAAGCGCAGCGAGGTGATGTCGCGCATCCGCTCGACGGGAAACAAGAACACCGAGCTGGCGCTGGCGGCGATGTTCCGTGCGGAGGGAATCACGGGCTGGCGGCGGCAGCAGAAGTTGAGCGTTGAGGAGTTGAAAGTTGCGAGGAAACGCGGGGGTGTGAAGCGCACGAAGGACACCCAGCCAGCGTTCCTCCGAGTCCGAGTGGACTTCGTGTTCCGCGCAGCGCGCGTGGCAGTGTTTGTGGACGGTTGCTTCTGGCACGGCTGCCCGCGGCATTACCGCGCGCCGGGCAGCGCGCGGGCATTTTGGCGGAACAAGGTGGAGACAAATCGCGCGCGCGATCTGCGCGTGTCGCGCGGGATGCGGGCCGCCGGCTGGACGGTGCTGCGCGTGTGGGAGTGCGCGCTGTCGCTGTCGCGGGCGGGGCGCACGCTGGCGCGCATCGCGCGGGCGGTGGACGCGTGAGGGAGGCACTCATGCCGGGCCGCGTTTGCTCCCCAGGTTCCCTCTGCGCTCCACCACCGGCTTTGAAGACATCCAACATCCAACATTGAACTTCCGACATTCAACGTTCAGAGCCGCCGCCCTGCCGCCGCTTGTGGCCACCCGGCGTTGGACGTTGGACGTTGGATGTTCGCCGCGCGCCCACTTCTCCGCGCATAACGATATTTTATGAAACTCCACGCGTGCTTTTTCGCGGTCCGCCCATAGTTTCCCTCACCCCATCCGAACCGATGAAAAAAATCCGCGCCTTCACTCTCATCGAACTGCTCGTCGTCATTTCGATCATTGCCATCCTCGCCGGCCTCGCCCTCAAGGCCTTCGGGCCCACGATCGAAAGGGGCCGCGCAACGACCGACCAGAACAACCTCCGGAACATCGGCACGGGCATCCGCATGTATCTGAACGAAACCGACGACGCCATGTTCTCGCTGACCGACTCGGTAGCGTGGCCCGCCGTCCTCCAGAAAAAACACGTGCCGGACTGGAAGTCGTTCCAGTCGCCTTTCGACAAGCGCCTGCCCTACTCCGGCACGCCGCCCGCACCGATCAGCTACGCGATGAACAAGGCCGTCCTCGATACCGTTCTCACAAAATGGGACAACTCGGGTTCCACCGTCATCATGGCTGCATCGAACGTGGATACCGCCATCCCCGGCAAGACCGTGAAGTTCGTCGCGGTGACGTCCGCAGACGGCCCGACCAAACCCGTCATCAACACCCCGCCCACCGGCGTGGACTTGGGCTCTCATCAGGGGCGGCAGTCCATTAATGTGCTCTTCAGCGACGGTCACGTCGAGCAGATGGACTGGGCCAAATACATAGACAACTCCACCGGCATCGGGAAACAGCGGTGGAGCCCGATGAATTGAGCCGTCGCGCCGGCCCCGCGCGGCACGCCAAGCTCACACGAAGCGGCACTCCAGCGCGTCCGCCGACTTTAGCAGCCGCACATACTTCGCGCGCGGAATCTCCATCGTGCCGAACGTGCGCAGATGCGGAGTGCTCCACTGCGTGTCGAGCAGAGTGAAGCCGCGTTCGCGCAGTCGCGTGACGAGCCCGACGAGCGCGACCTTCGACGCATCCGTCTCGCGATGGAACATGCTCTCTCCGAAAAACGCGCCGCCGATCGCGACGCCGTACAGCCCGCCCGCAAGCCGCCCCTCGCGCCAAGCCTCCACCGAGTGCGCGTGGCCGAGCCGGTGCAGGTTCACGTAGCTCGCGAAAATCTCCCCGCTGATCCATGTGTCCTCGCGCTCCGCACAGCCGCGCATCACGTCCTCAAACGCCGTGTTGATGCGGACTTCGAAGAGGTTCCTCTTCAGCGTGCGCTGCAAGCCGTGCGGGATGTGGAATCGCCCGTCGAGCGGGACGATCGCGCGCGGATCCGGAGAGAACCACGCGAGTTCCCCCGACGGCACCGCCATCGGAAACGCACCGCTGCGGTACGCGTGCAGGAGGAGGTCGGCGGGGATCATCGGGCGGAAAATTGAAGCCGCAGAACCGCCTCGACACAAGCGCGCGCCGCGCGTGGCACCGGCCAAGGCAGCCGCATCAAGGGCACAGCCATGCCGAAAGTCTGGCGCACAGGTGAAATTGCTGTGCGCGCGGCGGAGCATTTTTCCGGTTGGAGCACGCGCGTGCATTTTCCGCTGATCCGCCGGAAACCCTTCGCGGCGTGTGGCGGTGCGCATGGCTCCACTCCCTTCTTTTTAGACGCAGAGGTGCGGAGAGAAACAGGGGGAGGCACAGAGGAATCATCCTTTCCTCTGCGGGCCTCAACACTTTCCCTCTGCGCCTCTGCGTTTGAAGGGGGCATCCAAATTTGTTCTCCATTCATGGACTCACGCGCGCCGAATTTCTGCCGCCAGTGGCCGGAAACAGCAGTTGAGTGCTCCACCCGGAACGCGCCATCCGCATCTGCGACCATTCGCGTTCATTTGCGGTTTCTCCCGCGCTACTTTTTCTTCTGCGCGAGCGTGAACCAGTCCACCGCTCCGAACGGATTTCCGCCGCCCTGCCCGCCGCCGCCGGTGTGCTTTGCCATGTCGCGCTTGCCGGCTTCCTTCGGCGCGCCGGGCTTGCGCTGAGATTCGACGCTCGCGTTCGATTTCATCGAGAGCGCGATGCGCTTCCGCGGGATGTCAATCTCGACGACGGTGACGTTCACCTTCTGCCCCGGCTTCACGATGTCCGCGGCGTTCTTCACGAAATCATCCGAGAGCTGCGAGACATGCACGAGGCCGTCCTGATGCACGCCGATGTCCACGAATGCGCCGAACGCGGTGACGTTCGTGACGATGCCCGGCAGCTTCATGCCCGGCTTCAGATCGTTCATCGTGTGGACGTCGCCAAAGTTGAACGCCTCGAACTGCGCGCGCGGATCGCGTCCCGGCTTCGCGAGTTCCTTCACAATGTCGGTCAGCGTCGGCAGGCCGACTTCCTCGCTCACGTACTTTTTTAGATCGATGCGGTTGCGCTTCTGCGCGTCGGTGAGCAGGTCCGAAATCGAACAGCCGACATCGCCCGCCATTTTTTCGACAAGCTCGTATCGCTCGGGATGCACCGCACTCGTATCGAGCGGATTCCCGCCATCGCGGATGCGCAAAAATCCCGCAGCCTGCTCGAACGCCTTCGGCCCGAGGCCCGCGACTTTCAGCAGCTCCTTGCGCGACTTGAACGGCCCGTTCTCATCGCGATGCGCGACGATGTTTCCAGCGACGCGCGCGTTCAGCCCGGACACATACGCGAGCAGATTCTTCGACGCCGTGTTCAGCTCCACGCCGACGCTGTTCACGCACGAAGTCACCACATCATCGAGCTGCTTCTTCAGCGCGGTCTGATCCACGTCGTGCTGATACTGCCCCACGCCGATGCTCTTCGGATCGAGCTTCACGAGTTCCGCGAGCGGGTCCATGAGCCGCCGCCCGATGCTCACCGCGCCGCGCACGGTGATGTCCTTGTCGGGAAATTCCTCCCGCGCGATTTCGCTCGCGGAGTAAATGGACGCGCCGCTCTCGTTCACCATCACGACCGGAATGCTCGCGGGCAATTTCAGCGTGCGGATGAAAGCCTCCGTCTCGCGCGACGCCGTGCCGTTGCCGATCGCGATGGCCTCGACATTGAACTTCGCAATTGCCGCCTTGATCAGGCGCCCGGACATCTCCTCCTCGCGGTCAGGATAGATCACATCGTTGCCAATCAGCTTCCCCTGCTTGTCGAGCAGCACGATTTTGCAACCCGTGCGGAAACCCGGATCGATCCCGAGCACCGCCTTCTGCCCGAGCGGCGCGGCGAGCAATACCTCGCGGATGTTTTGCGCAAAGACGCGGATCGCCTCCTCGTCCGCGCGCTTCTTCACGGTGAGTCGCGCCTCGCCCTCCATCGCGAAACCGAGCAGCCGCTTTTGGCAGTCATGCACCGCGTCGCGCACCTGCATCGCAGCCGCGCCCTTGTTTTTCACAAAGATGGATTCCAGCAGCGACACCGCCTCGGTCTCCTCCGGCGTGAGCCGCACCATCAGGAATCCCTCCGCCTCGCCACGGCGCATCGCGAGGATGCGGTGCGATGGCACGCTCGCCGCCGGCTCGCTCCAATCGAAGTAGTCCTTAAATTTCGCGCCTTCCTCTTCCTTGCCCGAGATCACCTTCGACCGCACGACGCCCTTCTCCGCATAAAGTGTCCGCATCCGCGCGCGCGCATTTGCATCTTCCGCGATGCGCTCCGCGATGATGTCGCGCGCGCCGGCCAGCGCGTCATCCAGCGTGAGCGTGCCCTTCTTCTCATCAATCTGCCACTCGCGCCCCGCGTGCTCCTTCGCCGCCGCCTGCACGTCGAGCGTGACATCCTGCGCCCAGATCAAATCCGCGAGCGGCTCCAGCCCCTTCTCCTTCGCCGTCGTCGCGCGCGTGCGCTTCTTTTGCCGGAACGGCGCATACAAATCTTCGAGCACATTCATCGTCTCCGCCGCGCCGATTTTTTTCAGCAGGTCCGCGGTGAGCAGCTTCCGCTCATCGAGCGACTTCATGATGCTATCGCGGCGCTTGTCGAGTTCCTCGAGCTGCTCCAGCCGGTCGCGGATGTTCATAATCTTCACCTCATCCAGCTCGCCCGTGCGCTCCTTGCGATACCGCGCGATGAACGGCACCGTGCCGCCCTCCTCCAGCAGCACCGCGGTCGCGGCGACCTGTCGCGGTTGAATGGAAAGTTCCGAGGCAATCTTGAGGACGTGTTGTTCGAGCATGTGCGATGAAAGGGCGCGCATCGTGCAAACGCGGACGCGCGGCGCAATGGGGAACTTCGTAGCGCAAGCGTCCCCGCTTGCCGTATCACAACGCCTCCGGCTTGCCTCACACGCCGAATTGATTGCAGGCGCGGATTTTTCAACGGACGCCCAGGCAGGCGCGGTGCCAGCGATCCCGCAAACAGACCGTCTGCACGTGTCTCCGTCTGCACCGCGGAAAATGCCGCGCTTTCCAAGCCCAACTTTCCTGCCAAAGTCCGCGCTCCAATCCGAGTTATCCACCAACCATGTACCCACGAATCCTCCTCGCCTCCGTCGCCGCCCTCCTCGTTCTCCCCGCGCTGAACGCGCAGTCGCCGTCCTTTCCGAACAGCAACCGCTACGGCATCGAGAATGCGAAAAAGGCGATGGCGAATTTCACCACTCCCGCGGGGCTGAAGGCATCGCTCTTCGCTGCGGAGCCGATGATCCAGAACCCGACGAACATTGACATCGATCACCACGGCCGCGTGTGGGCGACCGAGTGCGTGAACTACCGCCGATACATGGGCCTCCGTTCCGAAGGCGACCGCGTGGTGATTCTCGAAGACACGAACGGCGACGGACTCGCCGACAAGGAGACGACTTTCTACCAGAGCCCCGAGATGACGAATCCGCTTGGCATCTGCGTCATCCCCGGCCCCGGCGGTGGCAAGAAAGGCCAGCGTGTGATCGTGAGCGCCGCGCCGAATGTGTGGCTGCTCACCGACACCGACGGCGACGACAAGGCGGAAAAGGCGCAGGTGCTTTTCAAAATCGGCGGCGTGTGGAATTTCGATCACCAGGTCCACGCATTTGTCTTCGGGCCGGACGGGAAATTTTATTTCAACGCGGGCAACTCGATCACCGAACTCACGTGGCCCGACGGCAAGATCGTGAAGGACATCGTCGGCAATGAAATCACGAACAAGGGCAAGCCCTACTGGCAGGGCATGGTGTTCCGCTGCGACATTGATTTGGAAAAGGGCGTGGCGAGCAATGTCGAGACGCTCGGGCACAATTTCCGCAACAACTACGAGGTTGCCGTGGATTCGTTCGGCGCGATGTGGCAGAGCGACAACGACGACGACGGCAACAAGGGCGTGCGAATCAACTACGTGATGGACCACGGCAACTTCGGCTACACCGACGAGAAGACCGGCGCGGGCTGGCAGGCGAAGCGCACGAATCTCGAAACGGAAATCCCGAAGCGGCACTGGCACCTGAACGATCCCGGCGTAGTGCCAAATCTTTTGCAGACCGGCGCGGGTTCGCCCACCGGCATCCTCGTGAACGAAGGCACGCTGCTCGGCGTGCCATTCACCAATCAGATCATCCACTGCGACGCAGGCCCGCGCACCGTGCGCGCGTATCCCGTGAAGCCCGACGGCGCAGGTTACACCGCGGAAATGGTGGACATCCTCACCTCCACGGATTCGTGGTATCGCCCGAGCGATTGCGCGATCGGAAATGACGGCGCGCTCTTTGTCGCCGACTGGTATGATCCGGGCGTGGGCGGACACGCGATGGGCGATCACGAGAAAGGGAAGATCATGGGCCGCATCTACCGCGTCGCTCCGGAAGGCAGCAAAGCCTCCGTGCCGAAGGTGGACGTGAGCACACCCGAGGGTGCGGTCGCCGCGCTGTCTTCGCCGAACAACGTCACGCGCACCGTCGCGTGGAATGCGCTGCACGCGATGGGCGCGAAGGCCGAGCCCGCGCTACTCTCGCTTTTCAAAAATCAAAATCCTCGCCTGCGTGCGCGCGCGCTGGGCGTGCTCTCGCAGATCAAGGATCGCGCCATCCCGCACCTCGCCGCCGGATTGAACGACGCCGACAGCGACGTGCGCTGCTTCGCTGTCCGCCTCTGCCGCGAGCTGCACGCCACGGGCGGACTCGACACCACGCCGCTCGACAGCGACCGCGCGCTCGTCGCGAAACTGCTCGGCGACCCGAGCGCCGCAGTCCGCCGCGAGATCGCGCTTTCGCTCCACGCCTCGCACAAGATCGAGAAGCTCTGGGCCGCGCTCGCGCAGCAGCACGACGGCAAGGATCGCTGGTTCCTCGAAGCACTCGGTCTCGGCTCGGTCGGCAATGAAGACCTGTGCTTCGACACCTGGCTCGCCGCCGTCGGCGACAAATGGAACACGCCCGGTGGTCGCGACATCGTGTGGCGCGTGCGTGCATCGAAGTCGCCCGAGTATCTCGCAAAAATCCTCACCGACGAATCCGTCTCCGCGAACCAGAAGCCGCGCTTCGTGCGCGCATTCGACTTCCTCCCCGCGAGCGAATCGAAGGACAAGGCCCTGCTGCAACTTGCATCGCTCGGCGCGAAAAATATCGAAGTCTCCCGCGAGGCGCTCGCGCGGCTGAAGGGCAACAAGTCCCCCGAGATCGCGAAGCTGCTCCCCGACACGCTTGCGAAGGTGAAAGGCACGCCGGCATTCATCGATCTCGTCGCCGCCTTCGGCGCGACCGGCCAGGCCCAGGCGCTGCTCGACACCGCGCTCGCCATCGGCAGCGATCCCGCCGCCGTCGAGGCGATCAAGCTCGTGCTCGAAGACCGCGACAGCGATCCGATTCTCGGTAAGGCGCTCGCCGGCCCGCGCTCGGCGGACATCCTGAACCTCATCGGCGCAAGCGGCAGCAAGCGCGGCATGACCCGCCTCACTGGCATCCTCACGCGCGCCGACGCACAGCCCGAACTCCGCCGCGCCGCCGTGCAATCGCTCGCGCGCACGCAGGCCGGCGCAGAGGCGCTCATCGCCGCCGCGAAAGACCGCAGCCTCCCGGAGGACTTGAAGCCCGTCGCCGCGAGCGCGCTGCGCCTCGTGGAATACGTGTCGCTGAAAAAGGACATTGATTCGCTCTTCCCCGCATCTGCTGCGCTCGGCGGGAAGGCGCTCGCGCCCATTGCCGAACTTGTGAAGCTCAAGGGCGACGCCGCAAAAGGCCGCGCCATTTTCGAGCGCGCGGAATCGAGCTGCATCATCTGCCACCGCGTGGATGACAAGGGCGTGGACTTCGGTCCCGCGCTCTCGGAGATCGGCACGAAGCTGCCGAAGGAAGTCCTCTTCGACTCCATCATCAATCCAAACGCCGGCCTCAGCATGGGCTTCGAGACCGTGCAACTCGCACTGAAGGGCGGCGGCATCGGCATGGGCATTGTCCGCAGCGAAACGAACGACGACCTCGTCCTCGCACTGCCCGGCGGCGTCACGCAAAAGTTCGCGAAGAGCACAATCTCCAAGCGCGACAAGCTCGCGACCTCGATGATGCCGAGCGGCCTCAGCCAGGCGCTCACGCAGGAAGACCTCGTGAACCTCGTCGAATACCTGAGCACGCTGAAGAAAAAATAGCACGCGAGCGGAGCGACGCGCGCATGGAGCGCCGTCGTCCCCGCCGGCCACCTCCCGTACGCGCAGCATCACTTTGATTCGCGCGTCACGGCAATTCGCACGCCGGGAAAGGTGACGCTGCGCGTTATGCAAGTAGCCGGCGAGGACGCCAGCGCTCCACGCGCGGCGCCCCATGCACGCAGCGTTTGGCTTGCGCCGACGCGATTCACTCCCTACTCACTGGGTCACTCGTCATGGCTGACTCACAAGAACCGAAGCAACCTTCCGAAACACCCTTGGCACCCGTCGCAGCGGTGCGCGTTCGCGCGAAAGGCACACCGGACTTGGACGAAATCGTGCTCTACTCGGCCCCGTCCGCATTTTTCCTGTGGTTCGTGATCGCGATGGGCTGGCTGCTGAATCTGCTCTGCCCGAAAATCATCACCACCAGCGCGGGCGTCATCACCAGGACCGGGGGCATTCTCACCTCTGGCGCGTGCGCATGGATTTTCATTTTCACGCTCATCTATTTCCTCCTGGCGTTGCTCTACGACCTGAGCCTGAAAAAGCTCATCCTCTGCACGCTCGTGGTGTCGGTGGTCTGGCTTTTCGCGAAATACATGGAGGGCCTCCACCATGTCGCAATCATCGGTCCGATCCTGAATTATTTCGCGCGGCTCGACCCGCAATTCGACCCCGGCACGGTATCGGTCATTTGCTGGCTGCTGTTCATCCCCTGGGTGGCCTCGCTTTTCGAGATGGGTTTCAACCGGAGGAAAAAATTCAGCCCGAATGAAATCACGGAATCCCATTTCGGCGAAGGCTCGGAGCTGACCGACCGCATGGGGCTGCGCTTCCAGACGAAATATCGAGACGTGCTAGAGACGCTGCTCGGATTTGGCGCCGGTGACGTGCTGGCGGTGGACAATCAAAAACGCGTAATCAAGCGCTACGAAAACATGGTCGGGCTATGGTTCAAGTGGAGCAACCTCGACCGCATCCTCCACCAGCGGGAGACGGTGCTGGAAGACGAGGAAGCACTGGAGCCGCGAAGCGACGACAAGTAGCGGCACGCCGCTCTTGCTCATGGGGCCACGGGTCAAGAAAGCCCTCGGCCTGCCGCCGGGCAGTATTCGCGCGCTGCTCACACTGATGACTGTCGGCTTCATGTGAGCGAATACCTCGCCGCCGCCGCGCCCGGGTGTCGCCCCGCCGCACCCGAGCCATGGCGGCGCACGCAACAAAAACGGCTCAAGCGGGGAGCCAGCGCGCAAGTCATCGCGGAGCTTGGCGCGCACCGCGAAGCGCCCGGAGTGGCCGATGAAAACGCCCCCGTGCGAGCCGCGCACCGCTACCTGGCAACCGGCCCGGCACCCTCGATTACGCCGCAGCCATCGCCGCCGGACTGCCCATCGGCAGCGGCCTCATCGAGTCGGGACACAATCACGTGCTCCAAGCGCGGCTCAAACTTCCCGCCTGCGCCTTGGTTTTTGGGAAAACGAATGCGCCCGTCTTCATCGCCGCTTAATCGCCTTCCTGCTCGATGATGTCGCCGGGCTCGACCCTGGGATCGGTTCCGGGGTTTCTCTTGATGGCCTTGCGGCTGTAGCTTTGCGCCTTTCCGCCGCGGACGATTTTCATCGTGTCCTTTGCGAATTCGGAGGGGCCGCCTGCGCCGCTGATGGCGCCGGTGAGCGTGAGGTCCTGAATCCACGGCTGCTTGCCGGGCGAACGGACGGAACCGCCGACGATGATGATGCGGTCCTTGCCGGAGTTGGAGTTGATGTTGACGTTGGCCACGGTGAAGATTTTCGCCTCCTTGAGCCGGCGCTCGATGCTGGCGGCGAGCGCGGAACTCGACATGCCGGCGGCGGCGACGCGGCCGATGAGCGGGAGGTTTACGGTGCCTTCGTCCACGGTGAGGACGATGTTGAATTCGCGCGTAAATTCCTCGGGCGGGCCGCTGAGGCGCATCTCGAGGACGTCGCCGTTGCGGAAGGTGTTCTGCGCCTGGAGGCGCGGCAGTGCGATGAGGAGGAGGCTGAGGATGCTGAGGAGGATTTTTTTCATGGCTCAGTATGCGTCTTCGTTGTCGGCGTTCGCGGCGGCGACTTCGGGCTTTTTGCGGTCTTCGGGGGTGTCGCGTTTCGGGCCGTAGTAGTCCTTGTAGTTCGAGTAGTAGCGGTAGGAGTCGTCCTGGTGGATGTCCACGTTGTTGAGGACGACGCCGATGAGGTTGCCGCCGACGTGGGCGACGGTGGACTTCACGCGCTGGAGCATGTTGCGCGGGAAGCGGCGGTATTGGACGACCATGATGGTGTTATCCACTTCGGAGACGAGGATGCTCGCGTCCGACACGCCGAGAATGGGGGGCGAGTCGAAGAAGACGACGTCGTAGCGTTTCTTGAGCTGGAGGATGAGCTCGGTCATGCGCGGGCCGTTGAGGATGCCGACGTCTTCCATCGCAAGGCTGCCGCTCGGGATGATGGCGAGATTTTCGAGGCGCGACGGGTGGGTGATTTCGTCCAGCGTCTTGCGGCCGTGGAGGTAGTCCACGAGGCCGATGCTGTTATCCACGTTGAAGAAGCGGTGCTGCGAGGGCCTGCGGAGGTCGGCGTCCACGACGAGGACGTTGGCGCCGCCTTTTGCGTAGATGTAGGCGAGGTTGCTGAGGGTGGTGCTCTTGCCTTCGCCGGGGCCGCCGGAGACGAGCGTGTAGGTGTTCGCGCCGTGGTCGGGGAGGTTCAGCTCGATGTTGCCTTTCAAGATGCGGTAGGCTTCGGCGTCGGCGGTGTCGCGCTTTTGCTGGAGGAGGATGACGATCTCCGTCGGGATGACGGCGAGGACGGGGAGGCTTAGGTGGCGCTCGATGTCGTCCACGGTCTTCACGGAGGTGTCGAGATACTCGACGAAGAACGCGAGGCCGATGCCTGCGACGATGCCAAAAATGGCGGCGATGATCGTGTAGAGGATGACGCTCGGCTTTTCATGATAGAGGCCGGGCTGCGCGCGCTGCCAGATTTTCACGGGAATCTGGGTCAGGATGTTGTTCATCTTGGCCTTGTCATACTGCCGCCGAATCTCAAACAGCAGCGTCTTAGTCATGAGGTAGGCGGATTTCTTCTCAACGTACCGGCTCATGCGCGTCTTCTCGTCAATCTGCACCTTGTGGGTCTTGTCCACGTTTGTCTCGAAGGTCTTGAGCGTGGCTTCCTCAATGCCGAGCCGGGTGTTCAGTGAACGCTTGATGCTATCGAGCTGGTCGCTGAGGATTTTTGCATAGACCTCGCGCTGGGCGCGCAGGGATTTCATCCGTGGGTGATTTTCGCCGAGGCCCGCGCTGAAAAATTTTGCCTCCTCGGCCTTTGCGTCCTGGAGGAGCGGGAGCGTCTTCTCCACGGTCGAGTCGGTGATGCCGAGAATGCGGGCCGCCTCCATGAGTTCCTCGGGCTTGAGCTTCTCGACGCGCATGAGCTGGCTGCGGAGGCGATCCACCAGGGCGCGCGTCTCGGCGAGCTGGGTCTCGCCGGTGGCGATACCGGTGGGCGCAGTGATCGAGAGGGCTGCATTCGAACTGTCGGGGTCGGGATCCGAGATGCTTTCATCCTGCCGAATCCTGGATGCCTCCTGAAAAAGCCGGGCCATCTCGTCTTCCTTCGTCTTCAACTCGTCCTTCATCTCCTTGAGCGTCTGATCCGTGTTCTTGCGGAGTTCCTCGATGCGCTTGTCCCGGTAGGTGACGGCGATGGTGTTCGCGATGACGGCTGCGAGTTCCCGCTTGGTGTGATAGACGCCGATGTCCACGAGGGTCGTGTTCCGCTGCTCCTGCACGACCATGCTGCGGGAGAGAGTCTCTGTGACCCACTGCAGCGGCATCGTCTGTCCCGGCGGCGAAAGCTCCTTGACCAGATTGAGCTTTTCGATGACCGGGTTCAGGATTTCCGCCTTTTTGAGCACCTGAATCTGCGTAGCGACAAACTGCGGGTCGATCCTGCCTGAGGAGGTTTGCGTGCCGACTTCGTTGAGGCGGTCAAAGACGTCGGGCTTAATCTCGACGGTGACGTGCGAGTAGAATTGGCGCGGGAGGAAATAGACGTACACCTCGGCGCTGACCATCACGAGGAAGAAGGTGAGGAGGATCAGCCCAAGGCGGAGTTTGACGACGCGCCAGTAGTCCAGGAAGTGGAGTTTTGCCTCGTTGGATTCAGTCATGGGACGTGCGTGTTGGCGTTGCGAAATCGTGCAAGGAGGGGGGGCGAGTCAGCAAACCACGGGGCGCGATGCTCCGCAACGGCAGAGTTCGTCATCCGCCCACGGCAATCAGAGGTTTCCTAGTACTCGTACTGCCCGGTCAGGAGTATCCGATTCCGGTCGAAGTTCTGCAATCCGGTCGAGGTATCCTGCAAGGTGTAGCTGTATCGCGCGCCGATGGTGAAATGGCGGTCGAGCCGGTATTGCAGACCGAAATTCAGGTCGTAAATATCCGTCGTGGTCTTCGTGCCGGTGCGCGGATTGAAATTTGTGTGGATGAAATTTAACCCGGCATTGCCGGAAAGACGTGACGTGAACGCGTGCTGGTAGATGAGGCCAAGGCGGTAAGAGAGGTTATCGTCGCCCACAACGTTCGACTGCTCGAAGCCGTAACGTC
>Ga0315909_10006419_pt1 | contig 13277 bp, 7 predicted proteins | sample LakEriMetagenome_11_FD_203527 | JGI IMG/M metagenome (GOLD analysis project Ga0315909, IMG submission 203527) | Freshwater fungal communities from buoy surface, Lake Erie, Ohio, United States - Buoy 2 MA125 | ecosystem: Environmental > Aquatic > Freshwater > Lake | place: USA: Lake Erie, Ohio...
CCGAATCGTCGGCTCCCAGGATCCAGTCGGGTCCCTTCTTTCCGAGGAGTGCGACCATGCGAGCGTAATTGGTCTCCGTGAGGCCGAAGGATCCCTCCGGCCAGATGAGCACCTCCGGCTCCAGGGCCAGCGCTTGCCGGGACAGGCCTTCGATCTTGGCAAAGGTACGGCCTTGCTCGGCGGGATCCCATTGGAGGGTTTGCGGCACCGATGGCTGGACCAGACCCAGCCGGACGGTCTCGGGGTTGGCCTGGCGCTCCAGACGGCGGTAGCCCATGACTTCCCAGAACCCCCAGCCCATGACCATCAACGTCACGAGGAGTGGCAGTCGCGCCTCCGCGGTCCAGTTCCAGCGCGATTCCGGACGCAGTCCCATGCTCAGGAAGGCCCCTCCCAACGCCAGGCTGCACCAGCATACCAGGAAGGAAACGCCGTACACCCCGGTGACGCTTGCCAGTTGGATGAGGGGTAGTTGCCGCCATTGGCTCACGCCGAGGGGAGCCCACGGGAATCCGCTCAAGAGGTGCGAGCGCAGGTATTCCAGAGCCACCCACCCCAGGGCGAGGGTCACGAGTTGCGAAGCCCGCAACGGCCAGGGTTGCCGGGCATAGGCCCGAGCCCCGACGAGCCAGTCGTACCAGCCTCCGGTCGGCGAGTTGGTCGGCAGATGGTCAGCCTCCCGGTCGCCTCGGCCGCCGATCCCTGGGTTCATTTGGAGTCCGAGCCGGATCCAAAGCGCCGGGAACAAGGCGCAGTAGGCGCTCAAGGCCACCCAACCGGCGTAGGCCCCGACCGGAAAGGGGATGTGCCGCATCCAGCGCAGCAGTACCAGGAAGTGGACGAGTCCCGCGACATAGCCGTAGCGGAAACCCTCCGGCCCGCGCAGTCCGCAGGCACCGAACCACAGGAGCGCGGGAGCGATCCAGGCCAGCCCGGCCCAACCCGGAGTCGGATGGGCCAAGGCACCGGCCAGTCCGGCCAGCACCGCCACCGGGTACCGCTGTGTCTCTCGGTTGATCCAAGCACTCGTCACCCCTCCAGCTTACCACCACGGGGTCGTCTGCGGCGAGGAACCCTTTTGGGCGGGCCGCGAAGCCTGTTGCCTCAAAACTTTTGACACCCTGTGGGATTGGCTTTCGCTGCAATCGCGGTAACCGTGGCCCCCTCAGCGCGGCCCCTGAAGCCCCTTTGGAGACCCGAATGACCGAATCCCGTGAACGACGACTCTTGCTGCTCTTGGCGGCCGTGCAGTTCACGCATGTCTTGGATTTCATGGTCATGCTTCCGCTGGGGCCCCAGTTGATGCGGGAACTTCACATCGGTCCGGCGGGATTCAGTGCGCTGCTCGGATGCTACTCGGTGGCCTCGGGTTTGGCGGGATTTTTCGGATCCACCTTCATCGATCGGTTCGAGCGGCGTTCGCTGCTCATACTCACCTACCTCGGATTCATCGTTGGCACACTCGGATGTGCGCTGGCCCACAGTGCTCCGGTGCTGGCTGTGGCCCGCTCGATTTGCGGGATCTTCGGCGGCCTCTGTGGATCCCTGGTCATGACCGTGGCCTCCGACCTGGTGCCGCCCCAGCGGCGGGCGGCCGGCCTGGGCTTGGTCACCACTTCCTTTTCGGTGGCGGCGGCCTTCGGAGTTCCCCTGGGTCTGGCGCTGGCCAATCGCTTCGATTGGGAGGCTCCCTTCTGGGGAGTGGCGGCACTGTCGATGATCTTGTGCGGGTTGATTTTCGTGACCTTGCCCCCTCTCAAGGATCACCTGCATCCGGGGGCCCGTTTCGGTTTTGCTCCGATCTTGGAAGTCCTCCGGGATGTGAATGCCCGCCGGGCTCTAGCCTTCTACGGGATGCTCGTCTTCGCTCATTTTACCATCATCCCGATGCTGGCGCCCTACCTCATCGGCAATGTGCATCTGGCGGAAGACCGGTTGTTCTTGGTCTACCTCGTGGGCGGCCTTTTGAGCCTCTTCTCCACGCCCCGCATCGGTCGCTTGGCCGATGATCTGGGTCGGGTCCGCGTTTATGCGGTCTTGGTGGGATTCGCCATCCTGATCACCCTGGGCATCACCCATGCCCGTCCGATGCCGCTCTTCTGGCTGGTGCTCCTGGGGGGCTCGTTCTTCGTCTTCGCCAGCGGGCGGTTCATCCCGGCCCAGGCAATCCTCAGCTTGGCGGTGCCACCCCGTCGGCGCGGGGCGTTCTTGAGTCTGAGCAGTTGCGCCCGTGACATCATGGCCGGCCTCACCACCGCCGTGGGCGGTTGGTTGGTGGTGAAGACCCCGACCGGCGAGATCGTGGGCTACGATCGGTTGGGCTGGATCGCGGTGGTCTCAGGCGTCTTCAGCCTGTGGCTGGCCAGCCGGGTCCAGAATGTGGAGCACTCGATCCCGGTGGCAGCGGCAACAGCTGTCGCGGCGGGCGATCAGGTGAAGCGGTCCAACGGGTGACCGGCCAGAAAGGCAGCGGCATCCATACGTCGACCACCTTCCGGCTGCAGGACCAGCAGTTCCAGGGCTCCACTGCCGCAGGCCACCACCACGCGTCCCTTGCCGCAGTCGAGTCGTTCTCCAGGCCGGCCTGAACCCTCGCACGGGGTGGCGGCATGGACCTTCACCAGCTGAGTCTTGCCGCTTCCTTCGGCGTGGCAGAAGGCCCCGGGCCATGGGGTGAACGCCCGCAGGCGACGCCAGAGTTCCACAGCCGGACGCTCCCAGTTCAGTCGGCCGTCCTCTTTGGTGATTTTACGTGCGAGGCTCACTCCGTCGAGGGGTTGGGATTGGGGCGGCAAACGGCCGGCGAGATAGTCGGGCAGTGATCGGACCAGTAATTCGCCACCGAGGACGGCCAAGCGGTCGTGGAGGGATTGACCGGTGTCTTCGTCCGAAATCGCCGTGGTGGCTGTGGTGACAATGGGGCCGGTGTCCAAACCGGCATCCATGCGCATGAGGGTCACACCGGTTTCCTGCAGTCCATCGGCCAAGGCCCATTGGATGGGAGCGGCTCCTCGATAAGCCGGCAGCAACGAGGTGTGCACGTTGAGGCAACCGTGACGGGGGACGTCGAGGAGCGCTTGCGGCAGCAGTTGCCCGTAGGCGGCGACCACCATGAGATCGGGGGTCAGGGAGCGGAGGCGTTCGATGAAGACGGGATCACGAGCTTTGGCCGGTTGATCGACCACGATGCCTAGCTCGAGTGCGGCCTGCTTGACGGGGGTGGGCTGCAGTGCCAGGTCGCGTCCCTTGGGTCGATCGGGCTGGCTCACTGCGAGGATCACTTGCCAGCGCGGGTCGGCCGAAAGACGTCGCAGCACCGTGGCGGCGAGGTCGGCGGTTCCCATGAAGACCAGTCGGGGCAGTGCGGACATCGTTCGACCACCATCCGCGACCGGGATCTTTGGATCAAGCGGCTCAGCCGGAACGATTCAATTGGATCGGTCGTGCTGGCTGCGTCTTCTTCCGCAAAAGCTTCGTTGTTCACTCGTTACGGGCCTTCCATCGGCTCGCGCCTCGCTCTCGCCTCCTCTTGCGAAAGAATTCGCGACGCCATCCCTTCCCTCCCAACTGAATCGTTCCGGCTCAGGCCAGGATCCCGCGGATCGGTTGGGCTTCGAGAACACCGGTAAGCTTTTGGTTCAGGCCACCGTGGAAGTAAGTCAGGCGCTCGTGATCGAAGCCCATGAGGTGAAGAATGGTGGCGTGCAAATCCCGTAGGTGATGGCGGTTGACCGCGGCGGCCTCACCGACTTCATCGGTTTCGCCGTAACTCGTCCCGGCCTTCACGCCACCGCCGGCCATCCAGTAGGTGAAGCCCTTGGGATTGTGGTCGCGCCCGCCCGGCTTGCCTCCGGTGTTGAAGGTTTCGGAGACAGGCATCCGGCCGAACTCGCCGCCCCAGACGACGAGGGTTTCCTCCAAGAGTCCGCGTTGTTCCAAATCGGCCAGCAGAGCGGCAATGGGTTGATCAACTTCCGGGCAATGCAGCTTCAGGTTTTCCTCGATGCCATGGTGGCCATCCCAAGTGTTCTGGCCGCCGGCAGCGCCGCCGCCAGAGTAAATTTGCACGAAGCGCACCCCGCGTTCGACGAGCCGCCGCGCGGTCAGGCACTGGCGTCCGAACGGGGCCGGACCCTGGGCCAACGGGTGCCAGTTGGGTTTGGGCTCGTGGATGCCATAGGCCTCGAGAGTGCGAGGAGACTCTTGTGACAAATCGAGCGCCTCCGGGGCGGAGGCTTGGAGTCGGAAGGCTAGTTCGTAGCTGGCGATTCTTGCTGCCAAATCGGAGGACTCCGGATGTTGGCGTTGGTGCTGGGCGTTGAGTGATTGGATGAACTCAATCTCGCGGCGCTGGTGTTCCTGACCGAGACCCGCCTGTGCCTTCAAGTTGAGGATGGGCTCACCTGAGGTCCGAAGCACGGTGCCCTGATGCACTCCGGGCATGTACCCGCTCGACCAGTTCGGGGCTCCAGTCGTCGGCCCGCCGCGCGGATCGAGCATCACCACGTAGCCAGGTAGGTTCTGGTTTACCGTCCCCAGGCCGTAGCTCAGCCAAGCTCCCAGCGATGGGTGTCCTTGCAAGATGCGGCCCGTGTTCATTTGCAGCACCGCGCTGCCATGGGCGAAGGAGTCGCTGTAGAGCGACTTCACCACGGCCAGCTTGTCCATGTGTTTCGAGATTTGCGGGAAGGCGTCGGAGCACCACAGTCCAGACTGGCCGTGCTGGCGGAAGGTGCGACGGCTGGCTTGAAGGACCGCGCGGGTCTTGCTGTTGCGCCGGAACTCGTTGTCGATGGTTTGCCCATCCCGGCGTTGCAACTCAGGCTTGTAGTCGAAGAGGTCCACCTGCGACGGACCACCGAACATGAAAAGGAAGATCACCGACTTGGCGCGGGTGGCTCGGTGCGGTGGTTTGGGTTCCAGTGGGTGCTGGGGGGTAGCGGTCGATTCGGCGCGTGCGCGGCGACCAAAAAACCCATCGGCCTCCAGCAAGGAAGTGAGTGCCAGACCGGCGAAGCCAGCGCTCATTTCCCAGAGGAATTGGCGTCGGGGTTGGAATGGGTCTGTCGGATTCATTCGCTGCAAAGGACTTCGTTCACATTGAGCAGGCCGCGGCAGAGACTCACCAGAGCTGCCTGCGGCGCACCGGGCTGTGGCACCGTTCGCAACCCGCTTGGGTGGTCGTTTTTGGGATCCAGTCTCACCGCTGCCGCCTGATCCCGGAGGAGGTTTCGAGCGGCCTTCGCCTCGGCCGCGGTCGGTGGGCGTTGCAAGGCCAGGGCGAAGGCTCGTTGAATTTGTCGGTCGCGGTCGGTGCCGGCTTCGCGAGTCACCCGATCGGCAAAGGCGGCTGCCTGGATTTGGATCCACGGATCATTGAGAAGAGTCAGCGCCTGCGGTGCCACGGTGGTGCGGGAACGCTGACCGGTGGCCACGGTTCCGTTGGCCGCGTCGAAGCATTCCAAGAGGGGCACCTTCAAGGCTCGTTTTACCACCAAGTAGACGCTTCGGCGGTCTTGCTCGGGCAGTGGGCTATCCTGCCAACCCTTGCCTGCCGAGTCCTGCGTGGTGTGGACCTCCGCTTGCAAGGTGGGAAACACGCTGGGGCCACCGCGTGCCGGGTTCAGGCGGCCGCTGATGGTCAGGACCGAATCCCGGATGGCCTCGGCCTCCAGTCGTCGCAAGTTCTGTCGCCACACCCACCGGTTGCTGTCGTCCACGTTCCGGGCTCGGGCAGACCGGGCCTGCGAAGACATCCGATAGGCGCGGCTGGTCATGACTTGTCGGTGAAGTGCCTTGAGATGCCAACCCTGACGGACAAGTTCCGAAGCCAGATGGTCGAGCAATTCCGGGTGGCTCGGAGGAAGACCGGTGAATCCGAAATCGTCGGGCGTGGGAACCAGGCCGGTGCCGAAATGATGCTGCCACACTCGGTTGGCGATCACTCGGGCCGTGAGCGGATTCTGGGAATCGGCAATCCATTCGGCCAGTTGGCGTCGGCGTCCGGTGGAGGCGGCGTCGGTGGGACGTTCTGGGGCCGGAGGAGGGGGCTGCGCGAAGATGGCCGGAAAAGCCGGAGATACTTCAGCTCCGGGTGTTTGCACATCCCCGCGCAAGAGGATGCGGGTGGGCCGGGGCTTGGGTCCGTTCTCGGCGACGGCGAGGGCGAAGTCGAAGGGGGGCGTTTCTGCCTCGGCCTGCTTCAACGCCGCTTCGGCCGATCGTTTCGCCTCGGTTCCGCTGGCCTGACTTGCTCGCTGGCGCAACTCTTTCAGGCGCGCTTCGCGTTGGGACTGCCAACGGGATGCTTCGGAGGCCGTGGCCAGCGGTCGAATGATTTTCCCGGTGCCTCGGCCGCCACCGCCGGTGTGCTGTTGGCCGTAGCCGTCGATGTTTCTCAGGAAGCCGAGCAGCGAGTAGTAATCGGTCTGGGAAATGGGGTCGAACTTGTGGTCGTGGCAACGGGCGCATCCGACGCTCATCCCGAGGAAGGCGGTGCCCGTCGTGCTCAGCATGTCGTCGAGGTCGTCGAATTCGGCCGCGGCGGTGTTGTCGGGCTCATCGTCCCAGATGTGCAGTCGGTAGAAGCCGGTGGCGATGAGGCTTGCTCGCCATTGTGGAGAGAGGGTTGGTTCGTTCCGGATGGCGGCTTCGGCGAGTTCGTCGCCCGCGAGTTGTTCCCGCATGAATTCATCGTAGGGCTTGTCGCTGTTGAAGCTGTCGATGACGTAGTCGCGGTAACGCCAGGCATGCGGTTTCGGTCCATCCCGCTCGTACCCGTTGCTCTCTGCATAGCGGACCAGATCCAGCCAATGTCGTCCCCAGCGCTCTCCATAATTCGGGGACCCGAGCAGGCGATCGACGAGTGCGACCCAGGCGGCGTCCGTGGGGTGGCGCTCGAACTCAGCCACCACTTCGGGTGATGGTGGCAGCCCCCAAAGGTCCAGATAGGCTCGGCGCACTTGCTCGCGCGGTGTGGCCGGCGGATTGGGATTCAGGCCGGCCTGTCTCAGGCGGACTTGCAGCAGGTGGTCGATGGGATGTGTCCCCTTCGGCGCGACTGCGCTTCGGACCGGTTGGAAAGCCCAGTGCGCACGGTCGGAGTCGGCGATGGTGAAGGGGCGGGGTCGCAGGGAGGGTCCGACCTCGGCCCCTCGGAGTTGGGCAATTGAAAAGTTGCCCGACAAGGCCAGTAGGAACGCGGTGAGGATGGGGGCAGATCGGCGCATCGGGGAGTGTGGGATGAGCCTAGATGCGATCGGTCAGCGGGGTCGAGTGCCGAAGGGGAGGGCGTCTGATGTGCCAACGATGAGCATCATTCCTTCGGGTTTTGCCTCCCAGATTCACCAGGGCAACTGGTGGTGTTGCCACGGGATCGGAGCCGGGCTCTCGGGATCCCATTCGGCCGTGAGCCAGCCGCCATCTTTGAGCGCCTCGACTCCGGTCGGCGACGGACAAAGGCGTACCCGGAATTCCTTCCAGGCCCGGGCCCTATGAAGGGCGGTCGAGTAGCGTTTCACCGACGATCCCAGCCCCCGTAGGATGGGCATGCCTGCCAGCGACGTGGCCAAGCGCGCAATGGCCGGCGAATGCAAGTGTCCAATGATGGTCGACTCCCACTGAGGGAGACGGTCCCGAACCTCCGGTAGCTCCGCCAGAAACGGCAGGGCGGAAGGATCGTGGCAAAAGAGGATGATCCGGCGGTCGGCTTCGAGCGAAGTCAGTGCCGCCCGGATCTCGCAGAGGACTCGTTGTCGCTCCGCCTTCCAGACGGGCACCTCCTCGGGCACCAGCTCCGACTCGAAGGCGGGCAGCGCCACCAAGGTCGACGGGACGGCGATGAGGCGATGACGGCCGATGTCCCGCTGCCACCAGGCGGGAATGGACAAGCGGGACTCCAGTCGCAACCAACTCTCCCAGCGTGGGCCTCCCACGCCGCCGAAGAGGCTGTGTTTGCCGAGTTCGTGGTCGCCGATGACCGGAAGTAACCGCTCACCATAGGCAGCCCGCAGCGCGTTCAAGCACCGTTGGGCACTGTCGCAGGCGGCATCGTCGGAGATGCCCACGAAGGCTGAATCCACCGAATAGTCCCCGTTGGCGACCACCAGATCCGGATCGGGATTGAGGGCCAGGATGCGGTCCAACTTGTCGTTGTGGGCCATGGGGTCGGCCAGCCAGAAACCTTTGCGCCAGGCCGCTGCCAGAATGCGCTGCATCGGATGGGGCATCGCGCGCGCCTCGTATCCGCGTCGGGGCAGTTCGGACGGTCCGGCCCAGTGCGGGTCACTGACAACGAGGAGTTTCATGGCACGAGCGGTTTTCGCGCGGCCGCACACCAATCTCAGCGGACCATCCAGTCGACAATGGCCTTCTGGGTGTGGAGGCGGTTCTCGGCTTCCCGGAAAATGGTGTCGGCGTGGGCTTCGAGGGTTTCCTCGGTGATCTCCTTGCTGCGATAGGCCGGCAGGCAGTGCATCACCAGGGCTCCCGGTCTGGCCCGACGGACCAGGGCCTCGTTGATTTGGTAACCGGCCAGATCCTTCAGGCGTTGAGCGCCTTCAGCCTCCTTGCCCATGGATACCCAGACATCGGTGTAGAGCACATCCGCGCCGCTGGCGGCCGCATCCAGATCTTCGGTGCAATGAATGGATCCACCCGCCTTGCGAAGGAGCTCTGCATCGGGTTGGTAGGCCTTTGGAGCGGCGATGCGCAGTTCAAAGCCTAGGCGGGCGGCGGCCCAGATCCAGCTCGCGGGCACGTTGCAAGCCCCGTCGCCCACGAAGGTGACCACCTTGCCCTGGATGGATTCACCCCGTTGCTCTTCGAAGGTGAAGATGTCGGTGAGAATCTGGCAGGGGTGTTCCGCATCGGTCAGCGCGTTCACCGTGGGAATGCCCGAGAACTGGGCGAAGTCTTCGACATCCTGCTGGGCGAAGGTGCGGATCACCGCGCCGTGGATCATGCGTCCGAGGACGCGGGCGGTGTCCTTGATGGGTTCGCCGCGGCCGAGTTGGATGTCTCCGGCATTGAGGAAGAGCACCTCGGCACCCAACTCCCTCAGGCCCACTTCAAAGCTGACGCGGGTCCGGGTGGAGCTCTTGCTGAAGATGAGCGCCCAGGTCTGGCCGGACAGCGGTCGGTCATGCTGACCTCGGCGGTTCTTGAACGCGGGAACACGGTTCAGGATCTCCCGCATTTCAGTGCCGGACAGGGCCTCGAGGCTCAACAGGTGTTTCATCGTACGCGTCGGTTCCGCTCGGGACCTACGGGTCGGAACGAGCGGAAAGGTGATTGCCTACACCAGCGCGGCCCATCCCGTCACGTAATAATCTGGAGACGGTGATCTCGGATCCCGAGTCGATTCTTACTCGGCTTGGACCCGGTAGAAGGCCGTGCCGTCCGGTGGGAGCGGATCTTGAAAGGTCTGGGATCCGGAGGAGCCTCCCAGGCCGGTGGCGATGGGCGCGAAGGGTCCCTCCAGGCGATCGGCTCGGAGGACCGAGTAGCGGCGGCCGGTCTGGCCCTGCCAGTGCAATTCGGCGCCGAGTTGTCCATTGATGCCAACGGCCGCCGAAAAGCCCAGCAGCCTCAAGGGAGAGGTTCCGTCCGTAGGATTGAATCCGAGTTGCAACTCCTCCCGGGTGGAGAGGCCGTCTCCGTCCGGATCGGAGTCTGCAACGTTGCCCAGTGTGGCAAAGTATTCGAGTTCTTGCGCATCGATCAGGCCGTTGCCGTCCTGGTCTTCGGTGGCGGGGTTGAGGCGGACCACCTCGGCTTGTGAGCCGAGCGGGTTGTGGAGGTGCAGAAACAGGGCTTGCACGATCGAGGTCCCGCGGACCACGCGGAGGCGCAAGCGTTGGCCCTCTGGGAACCAGGGTGAACCGTCCAAACCGGGGGCCTCGGTGGCGACCTGGGGAGCGGCGAGGTCGAACGTGGCCCAGGCGGTGGTTTCGTTGCCGCCCTCGGTGGCCGTATTCACTCGGTACCGGAAGGAGGTTCTGCGCCCCCCCAGGCCCAATGCGGAAGCAGGGATGGCATGCACCAAGACGCCGTTGTGGAAGAGAGCGGTGTCTCGAGACCGGGGATCCAAGACGTTGAGGGTGTCGCCTTCGATCCAGTTGGTGCCTCCGGTCATCCTGACCGCAGAGAGTAGAAAATCGTTGGAGAGCGAGTCGTCGCCAATGTCGTCCCCGTTGAGGTTTCCGGTGGTGGTATTGACCACGCGGGCATCGACGGAACCGTTGTTGTCGAGGTCGATCTCGATGTCGAGGGAGGTGAAGACCCGTTGGGGCGTGATCCATTTTCCGGCCGTCGCCAGTCCGAAGAAGACCCGAGCCGAGGCGATGTCCCCGCCCCGTTGGTCGGTGGCGGCCCCATAGGCCAAGAGGTCACCCGCTGCGTTGGGGAAGCCCAGGTTGCGTGAAGGGCTGATCCCGCCCAATTGAAACACACCCACCAGTCCGGGAGGCTGTTGACCGTTCCGGACGGTGGGCAGCGGCAGCGTAGTCACCCCGGATCCGGCCGGAAGCCCGACGCGCAAAGCCCCGACGTAGGCCGGTGCCAATGGGCGGACAATGGCGTGCCAGGGCACGTGAATGGGCACTGACCCTCCATGGAACCAGAGTTGGCCGCTGGCCTCAGGCATCTTGGGCCGGAATCGGATCCCCTGGATGTCCGGCGTGGTCGGGTCGTCGCCGACTCCAGCGGGGGTGGCCTCGAAGCGGAAGGGGATGGTTACTTCCTGGCCCGCGGACACGGTGACCTGAGCCAGCACGGGCACCATCCGAGCCGCCGCGACGCCCACCGTGTTGCTGGCGGTGATTTTCAAGGTGACCGGTTGGGACCCCTTGTTGGTCAGGCGGACCCGACGCTCTTCGGTGTAGGGGTTGGCCAGTTCCAGGGCTCCCATCGAGATGGAGACTTGATCACTCGCTGAGGCATTGCGCGCGATCACCGTGGTGGCCAGCGCGTCGATCACCGCCAACCGGCCCGCACCTACCCGGGACTCCGGATAAGTCACGCCATCGCCATTGGCCGTGCGGGCCGCCGTGTTCATGAGGGCGGCCTTGATCTCCAAGGCGTTCCAGGTGGGACGCGCCTGCCGTATCAAGGCTGCGGCCCCGGCAACATGGGGCGCAGACATCGAGGTGCCCGTCATGGGAATGGATTCGGTGCCATATCCGGCCCGAGTCGAGGGGATGGCACTGCCGGGAGCGGCGATGTCCGGTTTGAGTCGGCTGCTGTAGGCTACCGGCCCGCGGGAGCTGGAATCATTCACCCGGTCGGCCAGTTCGGGGCGTACCGTGGCGGAGCGGGGTTCGAGGGTGATGAAGACACCTTCGGCGAGTCGGCGGCGGAGGATGGCACCGTCGGTCCGGGAGATCATCACGCCGGGGATTTTGATGTCGGAGGTGTCGCCCGATCCGCCCATCGGAATGGGGAATCCATCCACATTGTTGACCATCACCACCGCGACGGCTCCGGCTTGTTGAGCCGCTCTCACCTTGCTGGAGAAGAAGCAGGTTCCCCGGTCGATGAGGGCGATCTTGCCTCGGACCTCGGACGGATTGGAGACCTTGCCATTGTCCCCATCCTGGCAGGCGTTCAGGGGTTGGGTGGCGACGACTTGCGCGGAGATTTTCCCCGCCGAGGCGATGGGGAAGGTGAACACCCCTTCGACAGCCGCGTATTCGCCTGCGACGGCCGCCGGGGCAGTGACGCTAATGGTGGAAGAGGTGGAACCGTCGTCGTAAGTGTTGGCCACTGTAATGGCTTCGCTGGAGGCTCCCGGAGCTCCGATGACATAGTGAGTGTTGCCGGAATTGCCGGCCGAAACCACGACCACGGTGCCGAGGTTGACCAGTCGGTTGATGGCGGCGGTTTGCGAGGTCTCCGCTTCGGTGGCGAAAGGGGATCCGAGGGAAAGGTTCAGCACATCGACCCGGTCGGCGGTGTTGCCATCGCGGTCCGGATCGGCGGCCGCATCCAGCGCCAGTGGAACGAGGGCGGTGTTGCCTCGGGCTCCGAATACCTTGTAGGCGATGAGGGAAGCCTCGGGAGCCACGCCAGGACCTACCTGGAAGTCATTGGTGTAAATATTCGGGCCATAGGGTCCGGCAAACGGTTGGCCCTTGGCCAGCACTCCTAGGCCCGCAGCAATGCCAGCGACGTGGGATCCGTGCCCATTTGAGCGCGGGTCCAGCGGATCGGCATCCGGACGGGGCGAGGTGCTTCCGAACTCCCCGCTGGCATCGTAATTGTCACCTGCGAAGTCCCAACCACCCATCACTTTGGTGGTGGGGAACGTGCCCGGCTCGAGGACGGCCGGATCATTCGCAGCGTATTCGGCCGGGTCGCCCGAGCCGCCGAACTGGGCGTGCAGATAATCGATACCGGAATCCACGATGGCGATGCGCACTCCGCGTCCGGTGAACCCGGGATCGCCGCCTCGAGGCAGCCACACGGAGGGAGCCCCGATGAAGGGGACCGACGTTCGGGTATGGCGTTCGAGGGGTTGCACCCGTTCCACCGAGACGACACCGGGAAGTGCGCGCAGTTGTTCCGCCGAGGATGCCTCCGCCGTCACCAACAGGCTGTTGAGGAGGGTGTAGGTGCTGCCCAAGACGACGGTCCTGGAACCCGCCAGGCGCTTTTGCAGCAGCGCATGCTCCCCGATCAGAGCACGCCTTCGGGCTTTGCCGGCATCGACCATGGCCTTGGTGGTACTGCCGGACTTCGCCGCGGTTTCGCGTGCATCCACGACGGATTCGCCCCCGAGAATCAGTTGGTAGGTATCGGGCGCAGCGGACAGCAAAAGGGTCCAGCCAAAGCAGAAGCCGAGGAGGATCAGGCGTAGGGGCCGGGTCATGGGATTGCGGATGAGTATCCTCCTTCCAAGTTGGATCGTGGAAGCGGACTGCGCCAGCGGTTTTCATGGGTCCAAGCTGATCCGGGTGATTCTGGTTTCGCCGCCGCCGAAGATCTGTCGACAGTTCCAGGGTGATCAGGCGGCAAGCAATTCCAGGTCGGTTCCCGGAGTGGAAGAGCGGCGTCTTCGGCTGTGACAGCGTCCAGACCGTGCTGCATCGGGCTCGGTGGGCGGACTTCCCAACCCGCCCCGACCCGACTAGCGTCCTTGCGCCATGTTGCTGGTCATCGACAACTACGACTCGTTCACGTTCAACCTCGTCCAGTACCTCGGCGAGATGGGCGTGGAGATGCAGGTGCATCGCAACGACCAGATCCGCCTGGAAGAAGCGCTGGCCCTGAAGCCTGAT
>Ga0315909_10006420_pt1 | contig 13277 bp, 22 predicted proteins | sample LakEriMetagenome_11_FD_203527 | JGI IMG/M metagenome (GOLD analysis project Ga0315909, IMG submission 203527) | Freshwater fungal communities from buoy surface, Lake Erie, Ohio, United States - Buoy 2 MA125 | ecosystem: Environmental > Aquatic > Freshwater > Lake | place: USA: Lake Erie, Ohio...
GTCTTCCCTTGAAGCGGCGTTTTTTGGCGCGACCCACCCCGGTTTGCGTCGTTCGCGTTTGTTTTTCCGGTGTCGTTCATCTCAGTTCGTGCGTTTTTGCCGCTGTTCCGTGCGTGTTTTGCGCCCATGGCAGCTGCCGCAGAGCCATTGAAGGTTTGCTTCGTCGTCGCTGCCTCCGTCTTCGAGTGGGATTCGATGGTCGGCGTGGCCGTTCTTGCCGTAAGCCACACGCCCGCAGTCCTGGCACGTGTAGGCGTCGCGGATGGCGACTCGCACACGCCGCTCCTTCCAGTCGGCGGTGCAGTAGTGCGCGTGCTCCTTCGTGCTCTGGACACGCATGTACTGCGGCGGCCTCCATTGGTTTAAGCGGGCAGGCATTGCGCTCTCTTGTGGGAAGACGGCAACTACGGCGCGACGGGCCAAGGGATCGGGCCTTCGCCTGAGTAGACGCTCGGCAGATCGCGAAGCGCCTGCCGGTACGCGGCCCATGCCGCTTGATCCACTGGAGCGTCGGCTACCTGAGTCCAATCGCTCGCTGAGAGCCGCTCGTTACGCTCGCGTCGAACGTCCGCGAGATCATGCCGCTCTGGCTCGTACTGCCAGCCTGCGGGGAGTTGATCGTCTGGAATCGCCGTGCAGCCTTCCGGCGGCGTCCAGCCTGCGGGAACGTCAGCGCGGACGAACGTCACGACGCGACCGGCAGCGTTGAGAATTGCGAGAGAGTTTGTCATTAGTACCACACCGTTATGCGGACAATGCCATCGGCACCGTTGCCACCTGCGCCAGAGGAAAAGCCGTTGACGGAAGCACCACCACCGCCACCACCGCCACCGGGGAACGCCCCGCTACTGCCATTGCCACCCGCGCCACTGGCATTGCCTGCGCCACCAGCACCGCCGTGACCGAGATAGCCGTACACCCACGGATCGCCGCCGTTGCCGCCCGGCGCGGTGCCGCCGGTAGAACCGAAATTCGTGTTTGAAAACGGGGAGATTCGTCCGCCGCTGCCGCCGTTTCTCGCGGTGTTTACCGTGTCGATCCCACCACCGCCGCCGCCGCCTGAGGCCGCATTGGCGGCTTCCGAGCCACTTGTCGCCGCAGCCGATGTGCTGCTCGCGCCGCCAGAACTGCCCGGAAACTGCGCAAAGTTTGACCCAGCGGTTCCGTTCGTTGCGGTGCCACCACCGCCAGTTCCGCCAGCGGTCGCCATGCACAGATTGTTGTTTAAAGCACCACCGACCGCAGCGTAGCGGACGTAACTGACGCCGCCTGCCGTGCCAGCAACTCCGTCCGAGTCGTCTGTTGCTCTAGCAGCCCCGCCAGCCCCGCCAGCGCCAACGCCTATAATCAGGTCGCGTGACGTTAGGAGAGCAGCCGGGAACGTGACTTCTCCGCGCCCACCGCCAGAGCCGCCACCACCTCCAAATCGCTGATTTCCAGCGGCGAATCGACGCCCGCTGCCACCACCACCGCCGCCTGCGATGCACTCAAACCGTACTGCTCTGGCTGTCGCCGGAAGCGTCCACGCCCAAGGGCCGTTGTTTCCGGTCGCGCCGGACGGTGCCGTTGTGCGAGTGAACTCAAACACCTCGCCAAGCGGAGCATAGGCCGAATCGCCGCGAAGGAACGTAGTGTTGCTCGCCGAGCCGCTGCCAAGCCTCGCCGCGTCCATCGTGCCGCTTGTAACGTCTTGTGCGCTATGCCCGTGAGAGAGGGGTGTGCGAGCATCCGAGAGCCGAGCATCATTGCCTTGGCACGCCGTGCCGCTGGTCGTCCCGTAGGCGACGCTCACGGTGCCAGACGAGACGCCAAGGCCAGCGCCGACAATCACGCCGCCGAGCGTCGAAGTCGTGGCGTTGGGCAGCGTGTAGGTGGAAATCGTGACCGCGCCGGTCTGCCCGTTCACAGACTGCACGGGTGCAGCCGCAGCCGCCCTAGCCGTCGTGTGGTAGAGGTTCGTCGTGCCTTCGGTTATGCCATCCGTCGTCGGCTTATTCGCGACGTTCGCCCAATCGCGAGCCATGTAGTCAAGCAGGCGGCTGTTTACCTGCGAATACGCTGGACGCTGATTCAGGATGTTCGACAGCAGCGAAGCGAAGGTGTTGGAGGTGTTTGTGAGCACCCAGGACTGAGGCGATCCAATCGTCGGAAACTCATTGACCGCCAGCGTCATGAAGTATCCGCCGGTGCCGTTCGTGGGAGACGCAATCCCGGTGCTTGTCGTCGTGCCCCAGCCGACGATCCGGTTGTCGGCATCGATCAATGCGACTTCCAGAGACGCATAGGCGAGGGCATAGCCTGGGTAGTCGGTCAGCCCCTTATTGACTGAGTTTTCAACACTGACCGATACGGTCGTTGCCGGAAACTGCATTGTCGCCAGCACCGCGAGATCGCCAGATGAGCCGCCGGTCGCGTAGGTCGGAGTCAGGAGAACATTCGGAAACCCTGATCTCTCAAGGCGGATTACGCCGCTGACGTACACGGCGCGGATCGGGTAGACGGGAGTGAACGGCAGGCGCGACAGAGAAACCGTTCCGCTGGTAATTGCGGAAGCGTCGTGCGCATGGGAAATTGGTGCCTTGCCCGCGAGCGAGTTGGTAACGGTGCTCGCGAAGTTCGCGTCGTTCGCCAGTGCGGCGCTCAACTCCTGGAGCGTGTTCAGACTCTCGGGGGCCGCACCCACGACAGAAGCCACCGCCGCCGTCACGTCGCTCGTGCGGGCGATGTTGGCCGATAGCCGGGCGTCGGGGAGGATGCCCGACACCAAGGCCGAGGCGTCGGTCGTCGCGGTAGCATTGCTGCCCGCAGGCCCGGCTGGTCCCGCTGGGCCTTGGATTCCTTGGATGCCTTGGATTCCCTGCTCACCGCGCTCGCCTTGCAAACCGCGCTCGCCTTGCGGGCCGGTGTCCCCGGCCGGGATCGTGAAGTTAAGAACGGCCGCACTCGAAGTGCCGACGTTGACAACCGATGCCCAGCTGCCCGGCGGAGCCGTCGTTACGGTTCCGACAGTCACCGTAGCCGCCGCGCCCGGCGTGCCAGCAGGACCAATGCCGCCGGTCACGTTTGCCTCGATCTTGACACCGGAAGACGAAACGGTGATCGGCGCATCAGTCGCCGTAACCTCGATGCTCATCGCATCACCTCACACACGCCTTCGAAGGCCCTCCTCTTTGCATCGCCGGGGGCCGACCAGTTGATCCGCAACCCGAGCGTGCCGGGCGGCAGTTCGCCGGCCTGCGCGTCGGTCAGCGACAGGTTGAACTTGCCAGCCGCAGCATCCACAACCGTGATCTGTGGTGTTGCGAGCGATTGGCCGTTCGTGAGCGAATAAATCTCCGCCGACCACGTGTAACCGACGATCGAGATCGACAGGTCTAGCAGGGTCGAGTAGTCGTCGCCTCGCACGAAAGCGACGTGGAGCGGGCCCGGCAGCTGGGGAGCGGTAGCCATGCCCGGAGGGTAAACGTCTGGCACCGACTGGCCCTATGGACGCCTCAGGCCGGCAAGTTGCTGTCGCAGCTCTTCCTGCGACGGGTCTTTCCGCCTTGTGACGTCCATCCATGCTCTCCCCCTCCGTGGGATGTAGGCCAATTGATCGCGTAAGCGCCGTTGCAGCGTGTTTCGCGAAACTCCGATGGCGTCGGCAATGTCTTGGAGGCTGCGTCCAGCGCGCATCAACCGCTCCACGGCTTTGGCCTGTACGGCTGTCAGAGCCAGCGGCTTGGAATCGACGATCCTTCCAAGCCTGTCTCGCACGAGGTGCCGCCGGTTCCTGCACCAGTTTCTAGAAACGTCGCGCTGCATGCTGGCCTCCCTGCCTGCAAGTGTGCCCGTGGTCAACCACAATCGCGGTGGAACGTCGCCTCGTGTTCGGTGTGCTCGAGGTCGAAGGCCGTGACCGCCACGGCCAGCGCGGCCCACCGATGCTTGGAAATGCCCCACAGCGGCCCCGGGGCCTTCTTCGTGCCGACCGGGCCGAACCGGTCGATGAGGGCTTGCCGGATGTTGCCGTCCTTCGCGCGCGGCGATCCGCATATGTGCAGCTTGACGTCACGCCGCGGAACAAGCCGCACGTCCGTGAGCATTGCCATCCGGCCGATCGAGAACACCGTCTCAAACACCTCGCGCCCAACGGCCATGCCGAACGATTCGATCCACTCGACGGCAACTTCGCGGCAGGGGCCAATAAGTGGCAGAAGCCGATAATCGCAGTTCGGCGCGTCTCCGCATCTCACGACTTGCGAGCCGTCCCATACCACCCAAGCGAACTCGCGCGGGCCCGGGTCGATGCCGCACACTTGGTTCCTCACGCCGCCGGCTCCTGTCCTGGCGTTTCGGAAAGTTGGCTCCTGTTGGCGAACGTGGCGAGCGTGATTCGCTCCCTGGCCTCTCGTGCTAGCTGAAACAGCCGCACGGCTGTCCGTGACTCCAGCCTGTCAACGTCGTGGTTCAACTGCATGCACCGCATGTCCAAGTCGAAAAGGCTCTGAGCGGAACGCAGTCCGACCATGTGACTTTCCGCGAGCATACGGCTCTCCTCGACGTCGATGACGAGCCGATCGCCGCTCCATGCCGGCTGCATCGTCTCGACCATCCGCTCTGCGGTGCGCCGGGCCGACGCGATCTGCCGATAGGCATCGTGAATCCACGCCAGCTGCGGCCAAGGCGATTCCTTCGACCGCTTCACTTCGCGCAGGGCCTCGTAGAGCACGCCCTGGTCCAGGCCAGAGAGGTCGTCGTGCCACAACTCCTTTTCCGCCTGCCTCAGCTCCAGGAGCGGCCAGAGGTCATTGATCGTTTCGCGGTTGTCGTCCCAAGTTCGCTCGCTCACAGGTTCCCCCTCCGTGGTGCCTTGCCTGCGACCGCAACGGCGCGGCCGTTCCGTGGTTCCTTGGGGTCGGCGAACTCGCCGGCCCTGATTCGATCGAGGTACTCGAAAAACCTCGTGACCGGCAGCGGCCTGTCGAAGAACCTCCGGCTTGGCAGCAGGCCGAGCGCCTCATTGGCCCGCTGGAGCCATCCAGGGCTCGCTGCAAGGTCAACCCAGCCGTCGGGCGGTGACAGGTGCCTCCAGGGCTCAGCCCGCTCTGTGGCGTTCCAGGCGGCCGCGAACTCCGTCCAGGCGTCGAGAGCCCATCCACGGGCATGCTCGTCGGGATCGGACGCTACCGGCTTCCCCTGCATCGCCTTCACGACCTCGCCCGCGGTGTGTGTGTGTGTATTCTCTTCTAGGATAAGGGAAGGATTAGGGGCGATCGGTTTGCGATCGGTTTGCGATACCGCCTGCGATCGCTCTGCGATCCGTTTGCGATCCGTTTGCGATACCTCCTGCGACCCCCAGCGGGCCTCATTCCCCTTCCTTCCGGCCTCAGATTTCTTCGCCGACATCTCCGCGACTGCCACACGCTCACGCTCCAGGCGGTCGTGGCTGAGCCGGCCGTCGTCGAGCACCGTGAGCCGCGACCGGATCTGCTGCCAGTCCTCCGCATCGAGTCCTCCAGCGATCCGTCCGCAGGCAGCCTCATTGTCGGGCAGGCCTCCGCGAGTCCAGGCGAAGCACAAGAGCCGCATGTAGGCCCCAAAGCATGCCGGTGTCATGTCGACGCAAGACGCTATCAGGTCGTCGCAGAAGAGCGGCAGGACGTGGTGGCTATCTGGTTTGCGTGCCATCCGTGGCCTCCTTTTCGTAAACGGCCTGCAAGTGCCCGCTGTCGCCGCGGGCCTGCCGTCCTGTCTTCCGGATCAGCCGCCGCCGCTCCATCGCGGCCAGCCGCCGCCAGACTTCGTCGCGCGTCATCCCGGCCCGGGCCGCGATCAGGTCGCGGTGAGCCGGCCCCAGCTCCAGGGCTTCGAGGATCTGGGCTTCGTGTGTGCCGATGCAGTCGGCCACGGCCACGGCCGCCGCCCTCGAGGTCGACGGATCGGTCTGGCGGAACAGCGGGCCGTAGTCGGGATTCTGCGAGTAGTAGTCGCTCATGTCGCAAGCCTCCTCGCCACAGACACGGCTGCCTCAAGATGATCAAGCGTGTAGTGCAGGTGCCCATACCGCTTGACAGCTGGACGCGGCAGATGGGCGATAGCGCGCCGCAGCTGCCATTCCGTGAGACGCCGCCCGGCCTTCTCGGTCGCGTCCAGCAAATCGCTCCGCCGCAGCCAGTCGCGGCACTGGTCGCCACGCATTCGAGCGAACGTCGGCCACTGTGCCATGCTCACAGTTCGTCCTCCTCGTGGTCGTCGTCGTCGGCGTCTGCCTGCTGCTCGCGCTTGTCCGCGAGCCAATCGAGCACTTCGTCCTCCCACTTGTCCGCAGTCGCTTGGCCGACGCCTGGGACGTCCGTGATTCCTTGGACATCAGGCACGTTCCCAGCCCGCACGTTCTCGAAGTCCTCGACAGTGTGTATGCCGCAGTCTGCGAGGGCCTCAGCTTGCTTTGGCGTCAGTTTCAGGACTTCTGTGATGTCGGTCGACATGAAGTCGTCGCCCATCGGAAGCGCCATCTGCGGGTCTGGCCCGCGCCGGATCGACTCCCTGAGCCGCGCAACGGCCTCCTGCCACATGCTTTTGGCTGCCGATGCCGCGGCCTTGGCCGTCTCGTAGTCGCCCTCCAGGCGGTCGCAAGTGGCTTCAAGACTGCGGATCTCCTGGTAGTGCTTTGACTCACGCTCAGACAGGGCCGGAGTCTGCTGCTCTGCCTCCTCGACCTTCGGCTTCTTCTTGGCCTTTATCATGCGTCACCCCCATTTCCGGCCGCAGCGGCCTCGACGATCTCGCCGTCAGCCGTGGTCATGGATTCCACTCTCCGCAAGATGTAGGACTTCGCGGCATCGAGGTCGGCATCGTCGAAGAGGCCGTCGTCGTGGTGGCCGTAGGCACGCTTGCGGATCTCCTCCAGCTCGTCGAGCGTGCCGGCAGCAGCGACCGCGGCCGCGATTCCGTCAAGGGCCTCCACCTTCGGGCTCTTGGCGGGCTTCGGGGCCGCCAGCCGCTTCGACGCCTTCGCCGCAGCCGTGGCCGCGGCGGTCTTGGCGGCAGCTGCAGCCGGTTTGACCTCTTCAACGGCCGTGGCATCGACGATCCGAGAGGCCTCGTCGTCGTCGAAAATGCCCACGAAACCGAACGCGAGCCGGGCGCACTGAATCATGGCCTTGTGCCTGAGCATCCGCCGCGGGTGCGATCCCCACGGGCCGGTATTCCGCTTGCACTCCGCGAAATACTCCTTCACGCGGATCGCGTGCGACCGATCCTTCCGGTAGATGACGCACTCGACCCACGCCGGCACGGCACCGCCAACGGTCTCTGCCTCGACGAAGTCAACGCCGTCGAACTGCTCGTGACTGTTGATGATTCGCGCCCAGCCGTCGACGCCGACGACCGGCACGATGCCGTTGTTCTGGTGGGGGAAGGCGTAGATTTCCTTCGTCCACGGGTTCAGGCCGTACTGGTCGGCCACGATCAGCAGGGCCATCATCTGCTCGTTGCTGACCTCTGGCCCGTCTTTTTGCCTGAACGCCGTGGCTTTCAGCGTGCTCAACATCTTTGCCGGCTCCACGCTGTAGCGGCTGGCGATCTTCGCAAGCAGGCTTGGGGCTGCCGATGCAATCTCTGTGGTCATGGGTCTTCTTCTCCTTCTTCGTGGTTACTTCAATCTCAGGACTCGGAACGTGCTCTCAGTGCGGAACTGATCGGCCAGCGTCGGGTTGGCAGCCGTCAATGCCTTCGTGTCGATGCTCTTGCGCGTCTGGGCCTTGAACGTGGCGAGCACCTTGCCGCCATGTGCAATCGAAGACGCGTCGCGGAACGCCACCTTCAGCCGGTCCTCGATCGAGCCGATCCGCTCCTCGAGGTCTTTCGCCTGCTCCCGGAGCGCCCGCAGCTCCTCGACGTCGTCGGCCAGCTCGCCGGCCACCTCAACCGTCTCGCCGTTGTCGCGGGCCCAGAGCCGGGCCGCGTCGGCCGCGTTGATCGGCTCGGGCGGGATGCCGGCCCTCACGTGGTCATGCCAGAAAGCCGCTTCGGCCTCGATGATGTCGCCGATGAACTCGTCGTCGCGGTCGACCTGGTAGACGCGGAAGTCGCTCGCCCCGATCAGCACCGGAACGAACGCCAGAGCCGCCCCGGTGACGGCCATGTAGTGGGCCACCTGGGTCTGGTAGTAGGCCGGGATCTCTCCCGTCCCCGGCTCACCCCAGCCGTCGGCCGAGCGTGCCGTTTTGCACTCGACCACGGCCGGCAGCTCGGGTGCCCAGCCGTCCAGGCTGGCGAGCATGAAGCCGTGACGCGGGTGCCGCTTGATGCCATCCTCTCGGATGACGCGGATGCCGTGCCGCTCGGCAAACTCACGGAGGATGACGGGCTCCAGGAGCGTGCCCCACCGCATCGGCTCACTCTCGGGCTGCGGAGGGGCCTGCCCGGTCTTCTCCATGTACACGTCGAGCGGCGTCTTCCACTTCGACAGCCCGAGGATCGCGGCAACATCGCTGCCGCCGATCCCCGTCCGCCGCTCTGCCAACCATGCTTCGCGAGTGTTTTCCATGGTCAGAACCCCGCGATGTCAGAGGTTCGTGCGACCAGCTGGCCGTATTCGCCGTCGAGGTCGATGACCACAGTCGACTCATCGATCCGAAGCACGCGTCCAGCCCACCGGCGGCCAGCGCTCTCGCCGTTGACCCAGTCGCCCACCGACGGCATGTGCCGACCGTAAACGTCCTGCATCCCCGCAATGGCCCCCGCGGCCTCCGCGTCACCCGGCATCCGATCCGACACGTTTTCAGCGTTCATTCTTCAGCTCCTCTTGCTCCCTGAGCCACTCGTCGCGCACCCACCTCCAGACCTCAGACCTGTGAATCACGATATGCCGCGGGGCCTCGATCCCGATCCGAATCGTGTCGCCGCGAATGTCGAGAACGGCCACCGTGATTTCGGTGCCGTCGGCAAGCGCGATGACAAACGATTCCTGTTCTTTCCGCCGCAAAGTCAGCATGAAAAAAGCCTGCCGGCCGTCCGTGACCGGCAGGCACTCCCATCCGTGAGGTTTGCACCGCAGGCCACGTTGCGGCCGTCGGTGTCGTGATTCGCTTTGCCGAGAGGCATGGCGTGCGATCCGTCGCTCGTCGATTCCTTGACGCTGCGGTCAGCAGCGGTGATCGCTCACGTGAGCGTCACGGGGAGGGGTTGTATGGCGCACCGACAATGGTGTCAACACCATTTTCCAGCAAACGGACAAATGGCTAGAATCGCGGGCGTTTCAGGGAATCACGACACCACAGGAGGGTGATGCCATGACGGAATTTGCACCGCGACAGGGGGCCGGATGCCATGGCTGCGGATCGTGCCGCTGCGCCGCGACGCTTGAAGGGTTAGTCCTACGGCTCGAAGAGGCCGTGGCTCAACTGACGAGCCTGCACGAAAGCCGTGTCAAAGAGGGGAAGACGCTCGACAAGATCATGGAGCGATACGATCGGCAAGATGCCATTCACGCCGCCTACATGAAGTTGGCATGGGATAATCGTCTTTCCGCTACTGGCGAACCTCTTTGAGCACGACGTTCGGTGTCATAGAGAAGCACCGTGGAACGTGCGGGTGTGCCGTGATCGCATAGTACACCTGATGCACGACGACTTTTTTGCTGCCAGCGTGCGGCACAACCATTTCGCCTACGCGCGGCACAGATGAACACACGGCGATAAACTGCGTGTCAGTTGCTTCAGTGCCGTCGGGCGCGAGATAGACGAAGCTGACTGGTATTTCAGGCATCATCTCGTCACGCTCCACTGCGTCGCCCGCTGCGCGGCGGCGAGATCAGCCGATCGACCGTGACGCCCAGGGCGTCGGCGATCGCTTTGGCGGTGGACACCTTCGGGTCATTGAGCTGGTACAGCGTTGCCCGTCCGACCCCGGCCCTTGCTGCAAGCTCATCAAGCCGCACGCCTCGCCTTTTGGCCATTACCTCGATTCGCTGGAATAGCGCTGATGGTGGGCGGACTCTTGGTCGCCCAACGGGCTGCCGTTCACTTACCGTAGCCATGTTGACCTCCTGTCAGGCGCGAGCCTGTTTCGCGGCCTCGATCATGTCGGACAGCCGGCCCTTCGTGATGCCGGCAGGAATGCGGATGCCAAGGTTTTCCGCGTAGGCGATCTGCTTTTCTGATGGGGCGTCGGCTCGCCACGATCCGGGCCAGCGCGGCCAGGACAGGACGCCTCCGGCGACGACTACGGCCGCCACTGCGGACGCTGCCATCCCGCCCTTTTCCGTGAACGGCATGACGCAAGCCATCACTGCAGACACGCCAATCGCGAGGAACAGACCGGCAGCGCGGACGAAGTAGACGAGTAACGCCGTGATGCCGGATTCCATGACAGGGGCTCCGATCGGCCGCGTGGAACGCTACAGCCCGCTGGCCTTTCGGCTGGCGGGCTGCGGTGTCCATTCCGGAAAGGGCTCCAATTCCAGGGCAGGATTGAAACCTTTGACAGTGGCGGGGACTGAAGCGAACCATCCAGTGACCATCCGTGTCTCGGCTAACCGGCACGGGCGGCGCAATCAGAACCCACACAAGGAAGGACAGCACCGCACGGAAGCGTGACCTATCCCTTTTGCGGAGGTACACGCCATGACACTGACAGCTTTTCTTGAAACCGTTTACGTTCCCCTTCGGCTTCGCGGCCGCTCTCCCGAAAGCGTTCGCCTTCTGCGGCACGCTATCACCCAGTTCTCGCGGTGGCTCGGCCGGCCAGCCGTGCTCGAAGACCTTGACGATCTACTCGTCAGCCAGTGGCTCGCGGCGATGGCCGAGAAGAAGTCACCCAACTCCGTTGCCCGCGAGCGGTCTGGCATTCTCGCCTTATGGAACCTTGCGCAAGGCCGGGGCCTCGTGCGGCTGAGGCCTACGGTTGCGCCGGAGCTGGTTCCGCAGTCGACCCCGCGGGCATTCACGACTGAAGAACTTACGCGGCTGGCTGACTCAGCCAGATGGTCGACAGGGTTGGTCGGGCCGGTGCCGGCGAGCACGTTTTTTCGTGCATTGATTGCCGTCGGCCTAGAAACCGGCGAGCGAATCAACGCGATCCTGAACACGCCGCGGCATTGCTGGCAGCGGCCCACGCTTGTCGTGCCGGCTGGAGTCAGGAAGGGGCGGAGACAGGAACGCGTCTACGAGCTGTCGCCCGAGGCCTGCGATCTTGTAGATGCCGTCAGCCGACATGAAGGTCCGACGGCGTTTTGGTGGGTGGCATCGAGCACTGCACTTCGGAAGCGTTGGAAGACCATCACGCGACGCGCCGGTCTTGGTGATGGCCGGGACGTTCAGTTCCACGCCTTGCGTCGGTCAACGGCTTCACACCTTGCGGCCGCCGGCCTGGACGCCACGAGCTACCTTGGTCACTCGACAGACAGGATCACGCGGCGGAGCTACCTTGATCCGCGCGTGGTCGACAGTAGGCGGCCGAAGGCTTGGCAATCGCTCCCGCGCGTGTTCCGGCCAGACCCGGAACCACCGGCACGATCAGCGTAGGCCGCAATCTGGCGGCTCCTGTCCCCGGATGTGGCAACCTAGCGAATCCTGCGACATGCGATCCGCGCAACCGTCGCAGCCCGCCGCCGGAGGCCGGCATCCCGGCCCGCGGAGCGTGCCCTGGTTCAATTCCGGCCAGAGCCTTTCCGAGTGTATCGCAGCCAGCAAGCCCCAGGCAGCATGCGGCAAGTGATCCTCCGATCGGTCTCCGGAGAGGTACAGGTACACATGGCGAAGGGCGTGGTTTAGGAGGTCCGTGACCGGCATCCCGGCCTCCCAGTTCCAATCCCCGTACTTCGCGGCCCCCTCCGCACACGTGCGGGCCACGGCCTCCAGGCCGATCGGGGAGATCAGGTCGTATCGCGTGGCCTCCGCGTCGCTTGACCGCACCGCCCCGGTAGCAAACCGGACGGTTCCTTCCTGCTGTTCCTTCACGTTGCCTGCCTCCCGGTGGTGTCGAACCATGTGGATCAGGTGGATGACGTCGGCGGCGAGCGTGCCACTCGTGCCGGTATAAGCGCCAGAAAACCGACGGGCGCGGCATTCGGCCGCCGCAATTTCTTCGTCGGACAGCATTATCATTTCCGCACCGCCTCGCCGTCGCCTCGCGGCTTTTCCTTGGTGGATTGCTGCCGTTTCAGGCGAACCCATCCGTCGTCGTCAGGGACTGGAGTGGGCAGGCCGCAATCGTCGTCGTCAATCGTTTCGGTGTCGAGCGATGGGGCTTGCGCAAGGCTGCGGTTTTTCACGACGTCCTGACCTTTCCGCTTGCGATCCGGAAATTGCTGACGTCGAACTGCCCGTCGGCATGCACGCGCACGCTCGCGAAGCCGTGGTTGAACTTGTTGATCCGGGCGTACTCCGGACGCAAGTCGCAGAGGCATCCAGTGCTCCAGCAGAAGACCTCGCGGCCAAACATGTCCGGCTCGCAGTGGGCGCTGGTCCGGTGGCCGTGGCCCTCGAGCACGGTGTGCTGCAGCCGGAGAAACGCCCCGCGGGCTTGGTTGACGGGAGCCGCGAATCCCTTGCCCTTCTCGTGCCCGTGGAGGATCGGCAGCTGGCCCGCCATGATCGGCCGCTGATCGGCGACGTAGGTGATGCCGTGGTCGGCCATGTCGAGCCACTCGTCGAGGCCCGTCCGCTTGTCGTCGCTGATCTCCGGGGCATGCTGCCAAAGCCAGTGGTCCCACCGCTCTTCGTGATTGCCGGCCTTGAAGACGATCGGAATCGATGGGAACTGGCCGCGGATCCACGCGAGCATGTCGCGTGCGGCGTCCACTTCGGCCGAGAACTTCCGCTTCTTCGGATTCTTCGTGTAGCGGCTGATCGCGTAGAAGTCGCACGTGTCGCCGTTCAGGACCAGGGCCTCGACCTTGTCGCCACGCAGCTGGTCGACGGCGGCCCGGAGGGCCACCTCGTCGTGATAGGGAACGTGGATGTCGCTGAGCACGCCGACCGTACCCGTGACGTCTAGTTCGTAGGGTGCCCACGCGTCGGCTTTCGACGGTGGCATCGGCGGGACGGTGCCGGCGGATCGCTTGGCCCGAGGGGTGACGCTAGACATCGTTCGGCGGCTGTGCTGACCGTTTACACCGAGTTGACGCCTGATGCGCGAGTAGGCCTGCTGAAGCGTCAAAGCACCGTTGGCCTCCTGCTGGAGTCGACGGCCAAGCGTTTTGGCTGGGGCGTTAGGGTGGGCCGCCACGATCCGGCGTGCCATTGCCGTGATCGCGTCACCACCAAGTTGTCCTTTGGTTGGCATCCTTG
>Ga0315909_10006422_pt1 | contig 13275 bp, 17 predicted proteins | sample LakEriMetagenome_11_FD_203527 | JGI IMG/M metagenome (GOLD analysis project Ga0315909, IMG submission 203527) | Freshwater fungal communities from buoy surface, Lake Erie, Ohio, United States - Buoy 2 MA125 | ecosystem: Environmental > Aquatic > Freshwater > Lake | place: USA: Lake Erie, Ohio...
CTGTTCTTTTTTGTGACCATAATTGAGAAAAAGGGGAAAAGATGACTTTAAGAACTGGATTAGGAAAGGGCAGACCTGCACGAATAGACAGGGTAAGCGCAACTGACCCTTTGAAAAATAACATGGATGTTTCCAAGCCTTTGAAACAGACCATTATTGATGCGGTAAGTCATGCTGATTGGATACCTGCAACAAATGCACCATATCTAATCACTGCATTGGGCTTAGCAGAACAGTGGGATGTTCAACCTGATAGGCGTGACCGCATAGCAGAAAAGTTAATTGCGGTTCTAAGGGCTTTATTTCAACCTGAATCTGTAGCGAATGAAACAGATGCAGTGGATGCTTTAATCACAGAATTGAGAATCAATGAATCCAAAATGGCTTCCAACTAAATTTACTAAACCATTGGATGAACACTTCGCAACAAGCGGGGATGTTGTAATTGGGTTAGCGGAAGCATTTATGGTCATGCCTGAAAAGGGTTATGAGAAGTTAAGACTTACAGAATGGCAGAAATGGTTGATAAGAAGTGTCTTAGAAAGATACCCCTTGAACCATCCTGACCCTGAAAAGCAAGGAAGACTTAGGTATAAGCAAGTAGTCATTTCAATGCCACGCAAGCAAGGTAAAACTTTATTGGGTTCACTATTCGCTTTATGGGGTTTATTAGCACATGAAGATGCACCTGAAGTTATATCTGTTGCTTCAACTGCAGACCAAGCAAGACTTGTCTATAAGCAAGTATTAAATCAAATTGGAAACAGTGAATATCTAAGACCAAGATTTAAGAAAATGACAGAATTCAAAGGAATCTTTACTGCAGATGGTGATGGGCGTTATGTAGTTATTGGTAATCGCCCCGCTTCAGCGCAAGGGCTTCATCCTTCAATGGTTATCTTTGATGAACTTCATGTAAGTAACAAGGATTTGTGGACAGCCCTTTCATTAGGTTCTGCCACACGAAAAGACGGAATTGTCATTGGGATTACTACTGCAGGGGATGATGGAAGTGAACTACTGCTAAACCTTTACAGGAATGGGGAATACGCAGTTGACAGCCCTGCAGAAATGGAAAGATTTGGGTTCTTTCTATGGGAAGCCCCTGACGGATGTGCAGTTAATGACAGGGAAGCCATTGAACAAGCCAATCCCAATTTAGTTGAAGGCATATTGTCATGGGCGAATGTTGAAGCGGAAATTGCAACCATGCCTGAAGTGGATGCAAGAAGATACAGATTAAATCAATTTGTTAGCGCATCAAATTCATGGATACCTTTTGGCCTATGGCAATCACTGCCTAAAGGCTTTATTGACCAATCACAGCCTGTCACCATTTCATTTGATAGAACACCATCATGGGATGCGGCTTCAATATGCGTAGCACAAAAACAAGGTGACATGTATGTCACTGAATTAGTCGCACAAATAGTCAGACCTGACAAACAAAAAGCCATAAATCTTCTTACTGATTTGGCAAATAAATATCAGGCTACCTTCCTTCTTGATGGGCTTTTCAATAATGAAATTATTATGGAACTTAGATTAAAGGGCGTTGAAGTCGTTGCTTTAGGGCTTAGGGATATTGTTGCGGCTTCCAATATGGCATTTTCTAACATAGTAAATAAGAAAATCGCACATAGCCATGACCCAATAATCACGCAACAAATCAATAATTGCGTAAGAAAAAACATTGGGGATGCTTGGAAAATATCAAGGAAAGACAGTATTTCTGATATTGATGCGGCTATGGCAACTATTGTTGCAATTTGGGGCAGTGACCAAGAATTAAAAACTAAGCCAATGGTGCATTAATGAAAATAAATTTTCTGATTAAGAAAAATATCAATGATATAATAGGAAGTGGATATGGGATTATTTGATTTTTTAAGAACTACTAAACAAGAAGAACCAACTGAAAAGCGTGGGGTTGAAGCCCTAATACCTTTAAGGTCTGTTCAAACTGTAAGCATGGACACAGCCCTAACATTGGGTGCGGTTTATCGTTGCGTTAACATAATTGCAACAAGCATAAGTCAATGTCCAATTGAAGTGTTGCGAAATGGTGTTGAACCCATATCTGTTCCATCATTTATCGCAAGGCCAACGATAGGAAAGACACAAAGACAATTTCTATATCAAACTGCCACTGCATTAGCCCTTGAAGGTAACGCCTATTGGTTGATTACCCGCAGGGGTGAAGCAGTTGTCAACATTCAAGTGCTACCTGTTGGACAGGTGGGCGTTGAAAAACTTGCAGACAATACTGTCAGATACAGTTACAACGGCGTTCTTCTTGACCCTGCAGAATTAGCACATCTTAAGTTGTGCGATATAGCAGGAAGGGTCACAGGCTTAGGGGTTATACAAGCCGCAAGAAAAGACATTCAGAACGCCCTTGATGTGCGTGAATATGCAATTGAATTCTTTTCAGATGGTGCAGTTCCTTCAGGAATTTTAAGCACTGACCAACACTTAAATGCAGACCAAGCGGAAGCATTAAGAACCCGCTTCATTGAAACAAATCAAAAGAACACACCTGCAGTTCTTTCAAATGGACTTGAATATCAGCAACTTAAACTTTCGCCTAAAGATTTACAGTGGCTTGAATCAAGACAATTTAGTATTCAGGACATAGCAAGATTATTTGGCGTTCCTGCAACTTTCCTACTGGCTAACAGTGGGGATTCACAAACATACGCAAATCTTGAAACAGTAAATCGTGCCTTCGTTAATTTCACCCTAATGGGTTATTTTGGCGTTATTGAAGATGCGTTATCCGCACTTCTTCCAATTGATTCTGTTGCAAAATTTGATTTAGACAATTTCTTGCGTGGTGACACTGCATCAAGATATGCGGCTTATGAAAGCGCATTAAGGGCAGGATGGCTAACAAGAAATGAAATAAGGCAATTTGAAGGATTATCTGAATTGCCACCATTGGAGAACATACAAAATGGAATTACTACATAGAGAATTTGAAATCAGAAATGTTGATACAGATTCAAAGGAAGTAACAGGGATAGCAGTTCCCTACAATGAAATAACACAGGTTGGGCGTATGAAAGAAAAATTTATGCCTGATTCTGTAAATGTAAATAAACTGCCAAAACTTTTTTACAACCATGATGAACCAATTGGAATTGTTCGTTCAATGAACGACCAAGAAGATGGGCTTCACATAACTGCAAAAATAAGTGACACCGCTAAAGGCCAAGATGCTTGGACATTAGTTAAAGATGGTGTTGTGCGTAGTTTTTCAATTGGCTTTGTGCCTGTTGAACACACGCTTGAAGGTGATGTAGTGGTTAGACATAAGGTGGATTTGAAAGAAATCAGCCTTGTCGCACTACCTGCCTATGAAGGGGCAATCATTACTGAAATCAGAAATGAAACCCCTGAAACAAACAATTTAGGAGAAACAACCATAATGGAAAACACAATTAAAGAAACAGTGGACTTGAACCCTGTCATTGACGATTTGAATCGTCGTGTGGCGGTTCTTGAATCACCTAAGACCACTTCATTTACAACGCCAAAAATTCGCACATACGGCGAATATATCAAAGGCTTGATAAATGGTGATGAAGATGCACAAACAATGTATCGTGCATTAACAACTGTTAGCGATATTCCTGGACTTGTAAGTCAGCAAAATTTCGTCACAGATATTAAGAAAGTAGTAGATACAGGAAGACCTGCAGTTGCGGCTTTCAGTTCTGCACAAATTCCACCATCTGGAATGACAGTTTATTACCCACAGGTAAATGTTCAGGGTGCTACTTCAACAGTGCAAGCGGCTGAAGGTGATGCATTAAACAACGCAGAATTTACAGTTTCACAGGGTTCAGCGACAATTAAAACAATTGGCGGTTACAACCAAGTATCACGACAGGTTGCAGAAAGGTCTGACCCTTCATATCTTGAAGCACTATTTAGGATGCAAGCAATTGGTTATGCAAAGCGCACTGACCAAGAATGTATTGCTGTCCTAACTGCTAATGATGCAAACTTTGGAAACGCATCAGTTGCGGCAGGAACGGCTAAGGCATGGCTTACTGCGGCGGCAGACTTATCTGCACACATTTATTCTGCAGGTGGCTTAACTGCCAACTTCATGCTGGTTTCAAAGGATGTATTCAAAGACCTTGCAGGACTTGTTGACGGCGTAGATAGACCACTATTTAGCGCATTAAATCCTGCTAACAACATTGGCACTGCCAACATTCCAAGATTAGAAGGAAACCTATTTGGTCTTCCAGTTATCGTGGATGTAAATCTTGCAGATGATAAGGCTTATCTATGTTCAAGTGATGCAATCACTAACTATGAATCAGCAGGTGCGCCGTTCAGAATTTCACAAGAAACTGTTACTGCACTAACGCAAGATTTCGCAGTTTATGGCTACATGGCCACTGCTATGAACAATGTCAACGGCATTGGAAGATTTACATTTTAATTAAATAGGGGGATGGTGTTATGCCAATAACTTGGACAGACTTAAAAGCATATGTTGGTTCTACAACCACAGATGATGCTTTTGTGCAGGGTTGCTTTGATGAAGCAAAACTATTAGTGAATAACTTTGCGGATGCTGATTATGTGCCTTCAAAGATTATGGACAGGGCTTATCTTGAATGTGGTTCAGAACTGTATCACCGCAGGTCAGCACCTAACGGAATCGCACAGTTTTCTTCATTTGATGGGCAACCTATACGAATTGCTCGTGACCCTATGACACCTGTCTATCCATTACTAAGAAGGTTCGTGCCTTATCTATGACAATCAATGTGATTACACAGACAAAGACCAACCTTGCGACGGAATTGATAGCGGATGGAATAAATACTGAAACATATATCCCACCACGCATAACACCACCCCTTGCAATAATTTCACCTGACAACACATATGTGACGCAAGGTGACACTTTTGCAACTTTTAGAATTGGATTACTTATCACACTGGTTGCACAAAATGCTTCCAATGAAAAAGCAACTGAAGCACTTGATGAACTTATCGTCACTGCAATAGGTGCAATACCTGCCCAATGGGCAATTGACAGCGTAGAACAACCATTCGCATTAAGTGCGAATAATGCTGAATATATTGCAACAAGAATGGCAGTTTCTACACAAATAACAATTTAGGAGAAATAAAAAGATGCCAACAAGCACACGAATTAAAGGTCGCAACCTTGTTCTTACATTAGACGGCGTAGATTACGCAGTTGATGCTTCATCCATCCTTCTTACAAATGAAGATAAAGATGGGGAAGTTAGAACTTTTGCAGACATAACACCACCTAAGCAGTGGTTTTTTGAAATTGAAGGAATACAAAGCACAGATGCAGATTCTTTGTGGGATGCCCTATGGGATAACGACGGAAACGCCATGAACTTTGTGTTCAAACCGCATGGAAATGCAACCGCTTCAGTATCACAACCACACTTCACTGGAACAGTTGAAGTAAAAGGGAAACCGCCAATTGGTGGTGCGGCAGATACAACATTTGTATTTGATGCACGACTTGACCTATTAGTTGGAACAGAACCAACAAGGGTTACAGCGTAAGGATTAACTATGGCGGCGGCAATTGAAGTAACAGGTATCAGGGAACTGAATAAAGCCTTGAAGGGCGTTGGTGATGACTTTGAAGATTTGAAGGATGCCAACCAACTTCTTGGACAACTTGTTGCTAATCGTGCCACCGCTTTAGTTCCTGTTAGGTCAGGAAAACTTCAATCATCTATTAAGACAAATCGTGCCAAAAACAAAGTCACGATTTCTGCAGGTAGGGCTGCAGTGCCTTATGCGGGTGTCATTGAATATGGATGGGGTAAGCGTGGAATCAAAGCAAGGCCTTACTTAAACAGGGCAGTTAATGAAAAGAAGGGTGAAATAAAAGAAAAGTATGAAGAAAACATTAAGAACATTATTAAGAAATATGACTTGGATTAGGGGTAAAAGTGATTGAAGAAGACTTTATGCAGAACCTTAAATGGTCTGAATTAAGCGAAATTGAAGATTATGTTGGATGCAACATGGATGAATGGACAACAAATGCTTCAAAGGCCAAGTTGGCTTTTTGTATGCAGTATCTATTGGCTAAAAGGGTTAAACCTGAATTAACCATAAAAGATGCAGAACAAATGACCATCAAGGAATTGGCTGAAGTTGCAGGTGTTGAACTAAACCCAAAAGAAGTGACTTCCACTTAAGCCTTATGGCGAAGTTCTGTTTGGTCACTGGATTCACACCACAGGATTTCTGGAATATGACTTTAGGGGAATACATGGCATTTGTTAAAGAAATAAAAAGGAGAAACACTTAAAGTGGCACAACAGATAACGATTGACATTGTCGCAGAAACACAAAAACTGCAAGCGGGTGTCGCAACTGCTAACAAGCAATTGGGAACAGTTGAAGATGGGCTAAAGGGCTTAGCGGCTACCGCTATTGCCACAGCATCAGCATTTGTTCTTCGTGAAGGTGTCACATTTCTAAAACAAGGTATTGATGAAGCAAAAGAAGCGCAACAGACCATGCGTGAAGCCACCACAACATTTGGAGAAGGCAGTAAAGCCTTAGAACAAATCACTGCAGAAGCCACAAAATTTGGAAACGCCCTTGCAGTAGATAACGACACAATTATTCAACTTGCAACCCAATTAGGTTCAAGATTGCCAAAAGAAGCGCAAGCATTAAGCGCACAATTAGTAAATACATTTTTTGATGTTGAAGCATTTACAGGTGGGGCAGTAAAGGCTGAAGCAATAACAAGCAAGTTAGGAAAAGCCTTTGCAGATGGTGAATTAAGGGCAGGGGAACTTGAAAAGATATTTCCCGCACTGACCGCTAAGACCTATGAACAGGCTGAAGCATTATCTAAGGCAGGAAAGAACACTGAAGCCTTAACCCTTCTTATAGGCGAATCACAAAAGGCTTATGGTGATGCCGCAGAAAAAAATGTAACTTCATCACAAAAATTTGAAGTGGCACTTGCTAACTTAAAGGAAACAGTTGGAACAAAGTTGCTTCCATTTGTAGAAAAGTTAGTTGATACGGCTACTAAGTTAATTGATAAGTTCGCAACCTTAAGTCCAACTACACAAAATGTAATTCTTGGTTTTACAGGTGTTGTTGCAATAGGTGGCCCACTATTGACTTTTCTTGCTAATGCTAAAACTGCACTTATCACGCTAACAGGTATTCAAGGGGCAACAAAGATTGCAACTGACCTAACTACAGGGGCTATTGCAGGGCAGACAGTGGCTACAAATGTGGCAACAGGTGCAACAAATAGATTAAAGATTGCACTTGCTTCAACAGGAATTGGACTTCTTATTGTTGCTATTGGAACGCTAATTGCCAACTTTGATAAGGTCAAAGAAACAGTTTCCAAGTTAATTGGGTATCTCTCCAATGCATTTGAACCTGTAAAAAGGGCGATTGAAAGCGTGATTGGCAGAATTAAAGATTTAATACCTGATTGGCTAAAGAAGTTACTTGGCATTGATGGGGCTAAAGTCACAGTTAATGCACCCAACATTGTTGGCGGCAGTGGTGTAAATTCAGGATTAAACACAGTTTCTTCATCAAATCTGCCATTTGGTGGGAATATAAAGACAGGTTCTAACGCACAAACAAAAGATAAAGTTGTAATTCCTACCATTACAGAAACAGGAAAGACCCTAAAGGAAACTGCCAACGCCTTAGACAAGGCATCTAAATCAAATACAGTTGCGGTTGAAAGAAGTGCCGCATCAATTCAGGCACTTGCCAATTCATTTAGACAGAAAGAAGCGGCAGATGAAGAAAAGGTCAAACAAGCAAGACTTGACCAATTAAGACTTTTTGAAGCATTAGAAGAACAAAGATTTGCAAATGCCGCAACATACAACATAAGTGTGCAGACCTTGCAACCTACGCAAGCGGCAGGACAGGCAATTGTTGAATCAATAAAGGAATTTACGAACAGGGGTGGCAACTTCTTCAGGGCTACACAGGTGGCAATATGAAGTTAAGCGAAGTCTGCAGATTAGAAATTCAAACAGGCGAACCAAATTCATTTATCCTAAGCCATTCAAAGTTAAACAACGCAACAAATAAACTGGCTGGATTGGAAGATTTTAGATTAGATATAAATGCAGTTTTAGATGAAGACCAATTTGATGGTGGTTCTTTTTATTATCAAAATGTTTTGGATGATGCCGCAAGAATAATAATTCGCAGGGGAATGACACTTGGAACAGGTGCTACACCTTATGCTTTAGCAGGTAGCATCAATGCAGTTGTAAGGTCAAAGGTCTTTGACCCTTTCTATACGCCACAATATAAAACAGGGGCTAAGACAAGATTTACTGTTAATTACAATGGCGTTGATTATGTAAGTATCTTTGAAGGCAGACTTAGAAACATAAATTCAGAATATGATGTTGACGGCGGCACATTGGTAGAATTTGAAGCAACAGATGCAATTGACGATTTAGCAAAAGTCCAATTAAATGCAGTTTCCTTTCCAAAAGAAAACACAGGGGAAAGGATGCAAGCCATTATGGATGAAGCGGGTTATGCAACAGACTTAATTCCTGATTCAAGTGGTCATTCCTATGAATTAGCGGCTGAAACGATTACAAACACTGCCCTTGAAGCATGTGAAATAGTGAATGACCATGAATTAGGTGCGCTTTTAGTAACAAAAGGTAATCAAGTTCAATTCCTTACCTATGGGCAGACCAACACCCCTGAAGTAGCCAATCCAATCTTCACAAATAAGACCATAGATTCAAACAATAAGATTTCAATGACGGATGTAGGCATGTCTTCAGGTAAAGAACTATTTTTCAATAAGGTAATTGCTAAAACAGAAAATGATGCAACTATTTATGAAGATAGTGCCATTGTAAGCGTTCAAAGGCATGGGGAAGTGCCTTTTAGGAAGACAGACCTTAACTTCCACACTGTAGGTGGGGCAGGTAGTGGGTCAACGGCAGTTAATGAATACATGGATAGATTTCTTGAACGGTGGTCTGACATTCCCAATGACATTCAATACACAGACCCACGCAGGTATGCAAGAAGGGCATATTGCGTAAATAGAACAACAGATTTTCGTTATCCAGTGATTGCTGAAATAGGTGACAAGGTAACGATTGATTTTGAAACAGATTATGTGGATGTAAATCAAGAAAGCATGGTCATGGCGATAACCCATGACTTAAACCCTGACAGGTGGCTTTCAACATTTGACTTAATACCTGTTCCAAATAATTAGGAGAAAACATGACAATAAATTACAAAGTATTTGCGGCAGGTGACACACTTTCAGCCAATGATGTTCTGACCTATTTGGAAAATCAGGCTGTCATTAAGGTTGATGCCGCTTCAGAACTTCCAACACTTGCTTCAACTTATCCCAATGTAAAGGTTGCTTATGCGGCTGATACTGACAAGGTTTATGTAAATGATGATGGCACTTATGTGGCACTGGTGACGGCAGATGGAACAGTAACCCTTTCAAATCTAACTTTGACAGGTAATCTGACAGTTCAAGGCACTACAACAACAATTGATTCAACAACTATCGCCATAAAGGATAAATTTGTCTTTGAAGGGGCAACGCCTGATGCCTTTGAAACAGAATTGGTAGTTGCAGAACCAACGGCAGACAGGACCATTACACTACCAAATAATTCAGGAACAGTTGCACTGACAAGTGACATACCCGCCACAGGTGGACTTACGCTAATAAGTGCAACAAGTGCATCTTCAATTTCAAGTTTAGTTTTTAATAACTTAGGTAGTTACAAGCAATTAATTCTTGTTTGGGCAGGTGTCCGACACAATGCAGCAAATAATCAGTTTTCAATAAGATTAAACAACGACAGTGGAACTAACTATGACATTTCTTATCATGGATATGTTGCGGGGTCAGAAGTTCTAATGATGTATGACGGAAATGCACTTGGCAATTCAGGTGCACATAGTATGTCTGCATTTGGAACTGGAACTTCAGACACGACAAGTTATCACGATTGTGTAGGACAGATTGTTATAGATAATCCAATTTCTACCACAAAGAACAAATCATTTAAAGGAATGTTTGCCTATTATGATGTTCAAAATGGCGGCAGAACCATTATGGATTTTACAGGTCAATATAAATCTACTTCAGCAATTACTTCAATTGATATTGTCAGAACTGCAGGTTCAAGCACATTTTCAAATCAAGGAAATTCTGAAATAAGACTTTATGGCATGAATTAATATGTCTAATGATTTGATTCAGATATTTGTTTCAATGCTTATGGGTGGGGCAGGGTATAAATTCCTTGCCCTTGCCTATAACAACAAATTTAGGCAAAAGGACTTGCAGATGGACATAATTGCAGAATTAAGGGCGGAAGTTAAAGAATTAAGGGATAGGGTTGACCATCTACAGGGTGAACTGGATTCCTGTAAGACAGATTTCTATGAACTTATGGAAAAGCATCTTGGAATAATCAAGGATTGACCCTATTGTTAAGGGCATGTCAGATAAAACTTTCAAGCCAATCAGGTTCATAGAACACATTTTTCATGTCGTTATGGTGGTCTTCACAGGCGGCGTGTGGTTAATTGTCTATATTCCACGAATAATTTTGAAACAGCGTCAAATTAACAAGATGACACCTGAACAAAGGCAATCTGTCAAAGATGGCATAATGTCAAAGGTAGATAAAGTAAATAAAGCCAACCCTGTTAGTAAAAAAATTGGAACATATACAAAGCGTAAGTTCGCCTCACAAGATGAATCAGATGATGATGAATATTCGCAGTTTGCAGATGATTATTCATTTGAAGCAGTAGGGGAATCACACTACAGGGATAACCTTCTTTCTATTATTGAAAAACATAATGCACATAAGGAAGGTGAATTGTATTTAGATGCAGTTATGCAGACAGAACCTAATAACAAATTTGATGAATTTGCCGTTGCAATATTTGTAGACGGAAAAAAGGTTGGGCATGTTCCTTCAGATTATTCCTATGATGTGACAACTTATCTTGATGAACAAAATGTTACTGCTATAAAGGTGAAGGCAGTGTTGGGTTGGAACGCAAGTAGTCCTAATCCACCTATTGGGGTAAGATTAGACTTTAATTTCTAAGGGGGTATTATGAAAAATCTTAGGCCTTTTGCTTGGGTGATTATTGCCCTTAATATCTATTTTGTTGTTGCTTTTTCTTTAGAAATAGATTCCACTGATAGTGATACAGCATTAGGACTTCAATTTATGGTTTTAATGGTTTGGCTTGCCATTATGAATGTTGTTCTTTATGTTCTTTACAGAATTACAGGTGGTAAGAAGCGACAATGCCCTGCATGTGGCAAAAATGTAAAAAAGGGATTAACAATATGCCCTTCATGTAACTTTGATTTTATGAAAGCGGCAGGTAATTAGTAAGGGCATGAAGCGGTTAATGACCCTGTTACTAATAGTTCCATTACTTCAAATAGTGCCTGTTCAATCACATGCAAAAATGTCATGTAAGCAAGTGACGGCACAAACAAAGAAACTTTTTGAAGGGGAATACAAAGGTGACCCTGATAAGGCTTTTATTGTGTTAGCACAAAATATAGTAAAGGCTTACACGCTTACATTGAACAATAAAGGTTGCTTCAAGAAAAAAGAAATAAATGGAATGTTAAAAGGGATTAGGGAATTGAAGACTAATTGTGAAAACGCTAAAAAGGATGAAATGGCGTGGGCGATTCAAAAAGACATTTGTGCCCAATATCCACCACTTTACAAATACATAAAATAAAGGGCTACAGGAATAATCCCATAGCCCTTATATTTAATTAGTTAGTTATTGAATAAATTAACCACCTTAGCCATTTCAGGCTTATTGGCACTTGGTTTGGTAGGCATGGCATTGATTAAATCAGCATTATTTACCTGACTATAGACAGCCATAGCAGTTTGCACATTTTTATGCCGCATTTGTTTCATAATGATATGGGGTGGCACATTTCGCCTTGCCATATCTGTTGCGAACCAATGTCTAAGCATATGGGGATTGATTTTGACCTTTTCTATCCTGCCTAATGATTGACAGGCAGTAGTAACTAATTTAGTAGGTCTGCCTTGCTTCCAATAATCATCCTTTTTCATATTTAGGACTTCTAAGGCTAACCATTCAGGTATTAATACCCTGCCTAAAGTTTTGGGGGAAGACAAAGAAATACCATCCTGACTAAAAGCCCTATCTACATTAAGGAAATATAAATCACCTTCTTTTTTAACCTGTTGGGGAACTACTGCACATGCTTCACCTATCCTTAGACCTGCATACATACAAAGAAGAAGTTGCAAGCGATATTTTGAACGATTAATGACAGATTCAAGTTGTTCCACTGTTGGAAGGTCATAGGTTTTCGCATAACCCATGATTATGGGAATTTGTGACTTTTCGTATTTGAAGACATTTCTGATATATCCTGCATAGGTTCTTTTTACATTTTGATTAAAGATGGCTTCTAACCTTGTCCAACATAGGTCAGGGGTAATGGAATCAAGCGGTAAATCCCATAGGTCTAACTTCTTCAGACATTTAACAATGTTCTGTTTCGTCTGATACTTATATGGTCTATTACTTATTTCTTTTTCATAATACTGACTTACCTTCATGTTTTTTCCTTTCATAGCATGTAATGGGCAAAATGCTTAAAAGAACTAAACAATGCGTGTATTTACTTACTTATTTTCATATACAATACACATATGAAATTAAGTTTCTATATTCACATCCCTTACTGCGCCAAAAGATGCGGTTACTGTGACTTCAATACCTATACATTTTTAGGATAGTTGGTATGCAATACACACATTATTCAATTTTTTAATGCGTGTATTATCTTAGGGTTTTTCCTAAACAATACCTGCATTTCAAGCAAGCGTAATTTAGCATGAATGTGGGCAGTATTTAGAAAGACATTAAAACTTTTTAAGCGTGTTATTTGTATTGCTTGAAACAATACCTACATTGGGCAGTTATTACCCATTTGGATTAGAAGGTGCATCAGGTTCAATAATTCCACCACCATCAAGCCATCCAAATTCAATCGCATATTCCATCAATAGAAAGAATAGGACAGTGCCTAAAGCCATCTGAAAACCTTTATGCCAATTAGCCTTATTCTGATTGGTTAGTTCTAATTTATATTCCCTGCCAATGTGGCTGTTGAAAGCCTTTTCCTGCCTTCTTCGCCTCAAGTCCATGACAACG
>Ga0315909_10006423_pt1 | contig 13274 bp, 13 predicted proteins | sample LakEriMetagenome_11_FD_203527 | JGI IMG/M metagenome (GOLD analysis project Ga0315909, IMG submission 203527) | Freshwater fungal communities from buoy surface, Lake Erie, Ohio, United States - Buoy 2 MA125 | ecosystem: Environmental > Aquatic > Freshwater > Lake | place: USA: Lake Erie, Ohio...
AGACTACGACGTTGATAGGACGGGTGTGGAAGCGTGGTAACACGTTAAGCTTACCGTTACTAATAGCTCAATTGGCTTGATTTATGCACTGAAAAAATTTTAGATACAAATTACAATGTTAAAATCTCTTTATTTTGAAAAAATTTTTTATTTTCAAATTTTAATTAACGCATTTAATTTGAATTTTATTTAATAATATCTTTGATCTGATGTACATTTTTAAAAGCTAAAACTACTTTGTCACAATGCTGCAAAGACCATAAAACAGAATTTTTAGCTGATAAATTTTTTATATTTTTTGAAAAATCTATTATTTTTTTACTTAATTTTAAATCTTTAATTCTAGGATCATATCTATTAAATTCATCAAGGTTTTTATATTTGCCTGTCAATAAACCTTTAGCTAACGGCATTCTACCATATATGGATATTTTATTTTTTTTACAAAATGGAATAACCTTTTTAAGTGAGTCTCTTGTATAAAGATTGCAAACTGTTGATACTTTATTAATTTTATACTCATCGCATAGATAAAGCATTTTTAGTGAATTTTTTTTTACCAGGTCATGTTTTAAAGATAAGCAAAGGTTTTCAATTAATCCCTTTTTTTTCTTACTATACAAAAACTCCCAAATATCGTCATTAAAGAATTCCTCATCGGTCCCTGAGTGAAAAAAATAATTGTCAATATAATTTCTTTTTAAAAATTTCAAAGATCTTTCAAATTGATTATTTAAATCATTTAATAAATTTTTTTTATCTTTTAATAAAAACTTATTGACTGAAAACTTAGTGCTTATTTTATATTTTAGTTTATTTTTTTTAATTATATAACCTACTCTCTTCTCAACTTCATGGTTACTTTTTCCATAAACTGGAGCCGTATCTAACTCTCTTATTCCGCTTTTGTAAGCAAAAATTAATACCTTTCTTATTTGTTCAGAGCTAAATTTTTTACCACGGTATCCAGAAAAAACTTCTGTACCTAAAACAATTTTACTCGTTATATTTTTTTTCAATTTATTTTATTCTTTTTAAACAACCCGAATAAAGATTGGAAATTAGGGCTTTTTTAAAGTACTTTTCGTTAACAACAAAATTTTTATTATTCTTTAAAAATTTTTTAACAGCCGTAAGAGGATTAGATTTTATCCCCCAGGGTTTATACTTGTATGCCTTAGAAATTTTAATTATATTATTATGATCAAAAGTACCTTGTGTAGTATCAAAAATGATCATGTATGAGTTTTTTGATACAAATTTACTATAATTTAAAAGTTCTTCAAAAACATGCTGATGTGTGTGGTCTGAGTCCAAACAAACCAGAGTTCTTTTATAATTTTTTGATATTTTAAAAATTTTATTAAGTATTTTGGGATCATTAGAAGACCCTTGAAAAGTAATAACATTTTTTGAGTATTTATGTTCTTTTAAAACTTTTTTCGCATGTTTTCTTATATCAATATCAATGCCTACTACCTTATATTTTTTGTGTATTAAGGATAATATTGAGCTGTAAAAAATCAAAGAACCAGATCTAGCAACGCCTGTTTCAATTATCAAATCAGGTCTAACGTCATATAATAATTCTTGCATTAAAATCATGTCTTGCGGATATTGTATAATTGGAACACCCAGCCAATTGAAATTGTAAGTATATTTATTTAATGAAGCTTCAATATTAAATCTTTTGGTTATTTCTAAAAATTTTTTTGATGAAGAATTTTTTTTTATAATTTTCTCTCTCTCTACCTCGAATTTTTTATCGTACATTTCTCTACTCTATTAATTTTGATGACTTCATTATTTATCTGTTTGTTTTTAATATTTTATTAAAGCAATTAAGTATATTTTAATTTAATTTTTAAGTATATAAAATTTTTAAAGTCATAATATTATGAAAATTTTAGTAACAGGAAATCTTGGTTATATAGGAAGTGTTCTTACTGATATTCTATTAGAAAAGAATTTAGACTTTATTGGTTACGATATTGGTTTTTTTAAAAAATGTAATTTATTTAGGACTAAAGATAATTTTAAGCAAATTATAAAAGATTTAAGAGACGTTGAAACAAAAGATTTAAGCAAATCAGATTACGTAGTGCATTTAGGCGCGCTATCAAATGATCCATTGGGGGAATTTGATTCAAAAATAACTAATGAAATCAATTATAGAGCGACTATGAAATTAGCAAATATTGCTAAAAATTCAGGAGTTAAAAGGTTTGTCTATATTTCATCACAAAGTATGTATGGAATTTCAAATACAGAAAATGAACTTGATGAGTACAATAGTAACAAAAATCCAATAACAGAATATGCCAAAACAAAATGGAAGTCTGAAATGGAGTTAAATAAACTTAACTCAAAGAATTTTACAGTTGTTACTTTTAGACCATCAACTGTCTATGGCGTAAGTCCAAGATTACGATGCGATATTGTTTTTAATAATTTAGTAGCAAGCGCATATACAACAAAAAAAATTGAAGTTAAGAGTGATGGAAGTCCCTGGAGACCAGTAGTTCATGTCAGAGATGTTTGTTTAGCGATATTAGCGGGATTACAAGCTCCAACAGAATTAGTTGCTGGTAAAACTTTTAATATAGGGATAGCAAATGGTAATTATACCATAAAAGACTTAGCAGAAGTTGTTCAAAAAGTAATTCCTAATTCAAAAATAGTATTTACAGAAGAGCATTTAAGAGACTCCAGAACTTACAAAGTAAGTTTTAAAAAAATTTTAACAGAACTAAAAGATTACTATAAACCAGAATGGAATCTAGAAAAAGGAGCATTAGAATTACTAAACTTTTTTAAAGAAATTAAATTTAACGAGTCACAATTTAGAGGCATTTATACAAATAGACTTTCATGTCTATCCAATTTAATTTTGAATAAAACAATTAATAATCAACTTAGATTTATTTAAAAAATAAATAAAAATTATAATGTTTAAGATAATCAAAAATTGTAGGATTTGTAATAGTGGTAATATTTCTTCTATTTTAAATCTCGGCAATCAATCTCTAGCTAATTCTTTTCAAAAAAAGATTATACATCAAAAAAAAGTCCCTTTAAATTTATTAAGATGTTATAACTGTTTTACTTTGCAATTAAGCGCAACAGTTAAACCAAGCTACCTTTTCTCTAAATATTTATGGGTTACTGGAACTTCTCACGCGGTAAAAAAGTATAGAAATTATTTTGTAAAAAAAATAAAAAATTTTCATTCATTTAATAAAAGAAAATTGTTAGAAATTGCTAGTAATGATGGTTTTTTTTTAGAGGAATTTAAAAGACAAAAATTTAAAATCTTGGGCATTGATCCAGCAAAAAATATTGCAAAACTAGCTAATAAAAAAAATATAAAGACTTTACCTAGATTTTTTAATGAAGAGACATCGCAATATATTAAAAATAAATATTTTATGCCTGATATTGTTATATGTAGGAACGTAATTCCACACGTTGAAAACATTCATAGTGTTGTAGCTGGAATTTCGAAAGTTTTAGCCCAAGATGGAAAAGTCTATGTAGAGTTTCATTATGCTGCTAATCTTTATAAGCATTTGCATTACGACTACATTTACCATGAGCATATTTTTTATTTTACCTTATTAACTATGATTAATCTCTTAAAAAAACATGGCTTGTATGCAATTGACGTTTTTAAAAGTCCCATAAGCGGCGGTTCTTTAGTTCTAGTTGCATCAAAAACTAGAGTAGCAATTAGTGATAATTTAAAAAAATTAATTAGCGATGAAAAAAAACAAAAAATTAATTCCTCTAATTATTGGAAGTATTTCCAACAAAAGTGTGAAAAACATAGAGCGATATTAATAAAGCTAGTAAATAGTTTGTTAAAAAAAAATAAAATATTAGCAGGTTATGGGGCTTCTGCGAGAAGTTCAACATTACTAAATTACTGTAAAATTAATAACAATCATTTAAATTTTGTCTTTGATAAAAGCAGTATGAAGCATAATCTTTTTACTTCAGGCTCTAATATTCAGATACGAAAACTAGAGATTAAAGTTATAAAAAGTGTAGATTACATTATTATTTTAGCTTGGAATTTTAAAGATGAAATTACTAAGTTTTTAAAAAAAATAAAATTTGGTGGGAAATTAATTTCAGTTTTACCAAGTATAAAAATATTTAAATGCTAATACAAAGAACTAAGTTTAAAAAATTATTTATCATTATAAAAAAGCCGTTTGAAGATAAAAGAGGATCTTTTATTAGGGATTTTTGTAGCAAAGAATTAAAAAAAATTAGGTTTAGTATTAAACAGATAAATATTTCTTTTAATAAAAAAAATTTTACTTTAAGGGGATTTCATTATCAACAAAAACCTTATGAAGAAGATAAAATTATTACTTGTATTTCAGGAAAAATATTTAATGTATGTATTGATTTAAGAAAGCAATCCAAAACATATTTAAAAATTTTTAAAAAATATTTATCTGATAATAACTATCAGTCACTTCATATACCAGCTGGATTTGCTAATGCATACTTAACATTAAAGCCTAATACTAAAATTTTGTACTATATGTCAAAATATTATAAACCTAAATCTGAAAAAGGAATTAGATTTGATGATCCTTTTTTTAAAATTTCATGGCCACAAAAACCAAAGGTAATTTCAAAAAAAGATTTAAATTATATTGATTATAAATAAATAAAAATTCTTTACATTATAAATGAGAGTTATTTTAACCGGTGGCACAGGATTTATTGGATATCCTGTTTTAAAAAAATTAATAGCACTAGATCACGAAGTATTGTTATTGGGTAGAAATTTTTCTTTACTAAATAATTTAAAAGTAAAAAAAATTAAATTAGATTTAAATAATTTTATAGAAGAAAGAAATAAGATACTAGAGTTTAAACCAGAAGCTGTTTTACATTTGGCCTGGCAAGGTATACCAGATTATTCTGAAGAAATGTCTAAACTAAATTTTAACAATTCTTTTAATTTTCTAAATTTTTTAATTGAAAATACTGAATGTAAAAAAATTATCGTTCCCGGAAGTTGCTGGGAGTACAATGATGGTAATATTATTGGACAATGTTCCGAAGATATAAAAATTAATCCTCAAAAACCTTTTTCTATTTATAAAAAAAAATTATTTGATCAATTAATTAACAAAACAGAGAAATATAAAATAATATTTTATTGGCCAAGATTATTTTATGTCTACGGCCCCTATCAAAAAAAAACTTCACTCATCCCAATGTTGCTAGATTCATTTTTAAACAATATGGAACCGAATATTAAATCTCCCAATAATAAAAACGACTTTATATTTATTGATGACGTCGTTAAAATTCTAATGTTTATGCTGCAATCAAGTATTCCCTCAGGTATTTATAATGTAGGAACTGGAATTGCAACCGAAATTACGAAATTATCTGATTTGATAAAAAATTTTTTAAAAATTAATAACAATTTTTTTTATGAAAAAAAAAAAATAAAAAGAGATATAAAACAAATAAATTTTTTTGCGGATACGAGGAAGCTAAAAAAATATTTCAGCGGTTTAGAGTTTGAAAATATAAATTCTGGATTATGTAAGACGGTCAAGTTTCTTATGGCAAAAAAATAAATCTTAAGTCTTGTAATGGAAATCTAATTAAATTTAAATTATACTGACGTTATGTTAAAAATCTTAATTACTGGATCGAATGGTTACATTGGTAGTCTTTTAGTGCCCTATTTAAGGTCAAAAAAATATGATGTATTAGGTATCGATATTGGTTTTTTTAGAAATTGTTTTTTATATAAAGGAAAAAAAAAAGAAAAAACAATTTATAAAGATGTTAGAATGATTACTGAATTAGATCTTAATAATGTAGATGCCATCGTACATTTGGCTGGTATTTCTAATGATCCTTTAAATGCTATTTCTTCAAAAAAAGTTTACGATATTAATAGAAAATATACTTTTGAACTTGCTCAAAAAGCGAAAAAACTAGGAATCAAATTTATATTTGCCTCGAGTTGCTCAGTTTATGGAGCCGCAAGTAATAAATTATTTTTAAACGAAGATTCTCCAACCAACCCACAAACTCCATATTCATTGAATAAATTGCAAATTGAAAAAGATCTAGAAAAAATTGCTGATAAAAAATTTTTTCCTATTTGTTTACGATTTGGTACTATTTTTGGGATATCAAAGCACATGAGATTTGACATCATTATAAATATGCTAGTTGGCATGGCAATAACAACTAAAAAAATTATTTTAAATTCTAATGGTAGAGCCTGGAGACCAAACTTATATATTGAAGATGCTTGTTCAGCAATTGAGCAAGCAATTGAATATAAAAAAAAAAAAAATGATAATAAGATTTTAATATTAAATATTGGAATGAATAAAAATAATCTTACAGTCATTGGCATTGCTAAGATAATAAAAGATTTAGTGAAAGGTACTGAGATTTTCTTTTTAAAAAAAAATAAGGATTTAAATAATAATTTAATTACTGATAGAAAGATCAAGAATGGTATAGACACTAGAACTTACAAAGTCTCGTTTAAAAAATTAAAATCTTTTTTTGTTAATTACCGTTGCAAAACCACAGTACGTAGTGGTGTAAAAAAAATGATTAAAGAACTAACGAATTTGAAGTTAAGTAAAAAAAAGTTCTATAATAAAAAATTTTATAGACTTCAATATTTTGAATATTTGTATGAAAGAAAAGTAGTTGATCAATTCCTCAAATTAATAATTTAAATATTCAATATAATTAAGAAATTAATTATATATTTACTATGAATATTAAGATATTTCTAATTATACTAATTTATGAATAAAAAAATAAAATCTTTTTTTAACAAATATTGCTCAGATATTTCTAAAAGATTAGATTCAATAAATTTTTCAGATTTTTTAATTTTAAGAAAAAAAATTATTCAGTTAAACAAAAAAAACAAAATTATTCTTATTGGCAATGGCGGAAGCGCATCAATATCTAGTCATGTTGCAGTAGATTTCACAAAATTTACTAATTTTAGAGCTATTTGTTTTAATGAGGCAAATCTCATTACGTGTTTTGCTAACGATTATAATTATGAAAATTGGGTAAAGAAATCTCTAGAATTTTATGCAATCCCTGGTGATATAATAATACTAATTAGCAGCAGTGGAAGATCTAAGAATTTGATCAATGCCTGCTCTTTTGCAAAAAAAAAAAAATATTTTGTTTCAACTTTCACTGGTTTTGAGAAAAATAATCCCCTCTCAAGATTGGGGAATATTAACTTTTGGGTAAATAGTAAAAAGTATAACTACGTAGAGATGATACATCATATTTGGTTGGTTGCTTTAGTAGATAGCTTTTTAGAAAAATAGTGATAACGCAGGCTGTAATTTTTTGCGGAGGTCTTGGCACAAGACTCATGCCAATTACTAAAAAAATTCCAAAACCGATGGTTAAAATAAATGGAAAGCCATTTTTGGAATATTTAATTATGCAATGCAGAAGTAATGGCATTGAAGAAGTATTATTATTATGTGGCTATAAACATGAAATTATAAAAAATTATTTTAAAGACGGTAAAAAATTTAATTTAAAAATAAAGTACCATTACAATCCACCTAATGTTCAAACTTTAAAAAGAATCTATGATGTACGGAATATTCTTAAAAGTAAATTTCTATTATTATACTCTGATAATTATTCCCCTTTAAATATTAAACTATTAGAAAATAAATTAAAAAAAAATAATTTAGTAATTACTTTATGTAAAAAAAAGGGGGGTAATGTTCAACTTAATAAAAAAGTTACATTAATTAAAAATTATTCTAAAAAAAGAAAATATAATTTCGTTGAAATAGGTTATGCAATTATAAAAAAAAAAATTTTAATAGATAAAAAATATAGAAATAATAAAGAATTTAATTTTTTAATTAAAGATCAAATTTATAAACAAAAAATTAATTTTACTTTAAATAATCAGGGATATTTAAGTATATCAGATTTAAATAGGTTAAAAAAAACAAAAAAATATTTCTCTAACGATAAAATTATTTTATTAGACAGAGATGGAATAATTAATAATAAAAATAATAAACATAGATATGTAAGAAATTTAGATGAGTTCAAAATTAATAAAACTTTCTTCAAAAAATATAAAGATATTTTAAAAAATAAAAAGGTTATTTGTATTACAAACCAAGCTGGTGTATTTTCAGGAGATGTCAAAGAAAAAAATTTGTCAGAAATTAATAAAAAAATTATCAATTATTTTTATACGAAAAAAATTAAATTTTTAGATTTTTTCATAAGTAGGCATAATTTTAATTCTAACCATTATGATAGAAAACCAAATCCAGGACTATTTATAAAAGCTTTTAAAAAATATAAATTTATTCTTGATAGAACAGTGTATATTGGTGACGATATAAGAGACATAGAAGCATCGTACAGAGCTTGTTGCAAATGTATTTACCTTGGAAAAAAAAAGCTAAGCAAAACTCAAAAAGAAAGATTTAAATATATACTTGTAAATTTATGTACCATGAGAAAGTTGTAATTTCTAAAACTCCGTTACGGGTCTCCTTTATGGGGGGAGGAACAGATATGCCTTATTTTTATAATAGATATTCTGGAGCGACTATAAGTTGCGCAATAGATAAGTATGTTTATGTGACTGTAAAATTCCACACCAATCTAACTCATAAATATCGTCTAAATTACTCTGTTACAGAAAATACAAATTCTATTAACAAAATAAAAAATTTAAGAATTAAGAGTGCACTTAAATTTTTTAAAATTAAAAACCCAATTTATATTAATACTTTCTCAGACTTTCCAGCAAACAGTGGATTAGGTTCTTCAAGTTCATTTACGGTTGGTCTGGTTAATGCTTTAGCAAGGTTAATAAATAAAAAAATATCAAAATTTCAACTTGCAGAAATAGCATATAAGATTGAAAAAAAAATAACTAAAAACTCATTAGGAAAACAAGATCATTATATTGCCGTATTTGGAGGTTTAAAATTAATTAAATATAAAAAAAATAATATAAATATTAAAAACTTAAAAATAAATAAAAATTTTTTTAAAAGGTTATTTTTAGTTTGGACTGAAGTAAGCAGGCAATCCACAAGTGTTTTAATAGATCAAAAAAAAAATAGAAATAAAAATATTAAAAATTTATTAAATTTCAATATTATGACAAGAGAATTTTATAAATCTCTTAAAAATCTAGACATCATTAAAATCGGAGAATTACTAAATAAAGCTTGGCAAATAAAAAAAAAGTTCTCAAAATTTATTACAAATAAAAAAATTGACAAGTTATACAAACTAATTATTAACTCAGGAGCATATGGAGCTAAATTATTAGGTGCTGGAAATGGAGGATTCATATTAGTTCTAGCAAAAAATTTTCAAATAAAAAAATATAAAATCAAAAAAAAGGTTTTAAATTTTTCAGTCTCTAGAAAAGGATCAATTATCATCTAATAATAAATTAAAGAGTTTTTATGTTATAATAAAATTTTTTTAATAAGCATATTAAGGTTAATTATATTTATTTTAAAATAAATGAGTCACTCGATTATGATAATGTTTAATGATTAATAAATCTTTTTTACTTAAGGTTTTAATATAAAATTATAAAAAATAATATGCTATTAAAAAAAATATTAATTATTGAGATATTTTTAAAAATATTAATTAAAATTATTCCAACGATAGATAGAGAAACTCTAATTAGTATTGGGAAAAAGAAAAAGTCAATTTGCATAGTAGAAGAGGCTTATGAATTTGTGGTCCAGGAGCCAGAACAAGAGCTTGCAAAAAAAAGATTTAAAGATTCTTGTGGACCTAGAAAAGTCGATTGTTTTTTTGGGATTTTTTTAAATGATGTACGTATAATTGGTTCCTACGGTCTTGTAGTGACAAGATATGGGCAAGTTATAAACGAGCCTATCTCCGGATATTTAAAAGAAATTCTTAGGGTAACAATTCATGATCTTGGTTTGATAGGTTTTTTTAAAGAATATCTTTTTGCTGTATTTCCATTTTTTGATTTTAAAAATTTTTTTTTAAAGGAAGGTGCCCTTTTACACTGTCGCGGTGCAAGAAATCTTATATTAAATGATTATGTTTATAGTTCACCTGTGTTTGGCCATTGGATGTTAGAGCAGCTGCCACAGTTAAGAGCTATTGAAGAGGTAATAAAAAAATATAACCTTACCAGCTGTAAACTAATAATTAATAAATTACCGGAAGAATGGCAAATTGATTCATTAAGATTAATGGGGCACGATAAAGATAAAATTATAGGTATGCCTAAAAATGGATTAAGAGTGGGTCGATTAATTATTTCTTCTTTGCGCAATACCGGCTCCAAACCCAATCGGATGGAGTTAGATCCAAAAGCACGACAGTGGGCTGCTAATCGTTTGCAATCTAATTATAATCACATAAATTCAAATAATATTTCTTTTAAAAAAAATATTTGTTTATTTCGTTTAGATGTACCATCCAGAAGAATAAAAAATATAGATAACGTAAGAAAAATTATAAAACTAAATAATTTTATCGAAATAAAAATTGGTAAACATGATCTATTTGATAGCGCAAAAGATTTTTTGTATGCAGAAAGATTTTTATATACTCTTGGTGGAGGAGTAACTAGAATTATGTTTTCGAAAAATCTTAAGGAAATAATTGAAATTTATTCATGTGATCAAGATAAAATTGATGGCTTTTTTTTATTGGCAGCCGAGTTGGGTATAAAATATAAATGTGTTGCAGCCGCCAAACTTCCTTTGAGTGTTTTAAATAAAATTGAAAATAATATACTTTATAATGAAAACGAGATAAATGAGTGGTATTTGCCCGAGGATGATTTAGTCGCTGTATTAAATGATAAAAATTAAGTTTCTTTAAATCATGAATATTAAATTTTTTCGAAAAATTTCTCCTAATCCTAGATCATTTTTTTTTGATTTTATGGAGATTTTTAGATCTAAATTTTTAATTTACGAATTCGTGAAAAAAGAGTTTGTTTTATCATATTCTCAAACAACATTAGGACCCGCTTATTTTATTTTTTTACCTTTGATTCAAAGCATTGTTTTTAATTTTTTTATAAAAAGTTTGAATTATAATCCAACAATTAATGGCGTCTCACCATTTATTTTTTTTTTAATAAGTACAACTTTGTGGAATTATTTTTATTTAGCATCTATTAAAAATTCAAACGTTTTTTTATCTAACCGAAAAATAATAAATAGAGTTTATATAAATAAACTAGTTTTTTTTATAAGTTCATCTTTGATAACTTTATCTCACTTAGTAATGAATTTAATTATTTTATTTTTAGTGATCTACATTTACGACTTATTAAACAACAGTGTTACAAACGTTTATTCTATAAAATTATTACTGATACCTATAATAGTTTTTTACACCTTAATTTTATCTTTCTTTATTGGTCTTTTAATTTCATCAATTTCTATAAAATATAGAGATATAATTTACGGTCTACCTTTTTTATTAAACATGTTATTTTTTTTAAGTCCTGTTTTGTATTCGATTGATTTAAAAAGTAATTTATATTTTATTTCCCTTTTTAATCCTGTTTCTCTTCCATTAGAATTGTTTAGATGGTGTTTTTTAGATAATTATTTGATACAGCCTATTTTATTTTTTTCTAATATTATTATCTTTTTATTTTTAGGGTTTTTTAGCATTTTTTTTTTTAAAAAAATAGAAAACAAGATTTCTGATATAATTTAATTTATGGCTAATGATATTATAATTAATATTGATAGTGTTTATAAAAGTTACCAATTGGGAGTTTTTAATCTTAAATCTTTAATAAATAAAAGGGAGTTTGAAAAAAATAAAATCGAAGCATTAAAAAATATTAATTTAGAGATTTGTAGATCTGATAGAGTAGGAATTATTGGAAAAAACGCTTCAGGAAAATCTACTCTGTTAAAAATTATTTCAGGTGTTACCTACCCAACCAAAGGTAATATAGAGATCTATGGTAAAGTGTCTAGCGCTTTGGAAGCTGGTGCAGGTTTTAACCCGGAGTTAACTGGATATGATAATATTTTTTTGAACGGAGCTATACTTGGGATAAATTATAAATTAATTAAATCTAAGATTAATGATATAATTAACTTTTCAGAGCTGCAAAGTTTTATTAATACTCCTGTAAAACGTTATTCAAGCGGTATGATTATTAGGTTGGCCTTTGCAATAATATCTAATTTGGATGGCGATATAATGATACTTGATGAAATACTTTCTGTTGCAGATGAAGATTTTAGAATTAAATGTGTAAATAAAATTATTGATGATTGTAAAATAAATAATAGAACTCTATTATTTGTAAGTCATGATATTAGAAATGTTCAAGAGGTCTGTAATAAGATTATATATTTAAAGAATGGAATGGTTGAATTTTACGGGTGTATAAAAGATGGTATAAAGCAATACAATCTAGATATTTCAAAAAATTACTAAATTAAACCTTAAAAAAATTTTTTAAGAAAATTTTTAACTTGCAGTATAAAGAAATGATATCTTGTGAATTTAATTAAATTATTTTCTAATAAACAATTATAATTTAAAGATCCTGGGCCATGTCTGGTAATGCTGTATTTATTGTCTAAATGTAGGATTACGGCTCCTTTCTCTATTTTTGACCTATTGTTTATTTTCTTGATTGGAAGAATAGTAGCTTTATAATAATCTATATTCTTAGCATGTCGCCCCATAGCAGACATCGCTCTAATATCACCGTAACTTTGATATTTAGTCTTCCATTTAAATCTCCAAATATTAGATCTTATAAAACTATGCAGTTCATTTTTTGACATAATCCATAATGCGCAATATGGATTATTATCATTAATTATAAAATTTTTTCCTTGAAGATTTATAAATTTCTTCAGTTTAATAAATATATCAACTGCATAAAGTCCCTTAAATTTTCTATCCTCTACTCTCACAAATCCAATATTATAATTATTTTTTTTGCAAAAATAATTGTATTTTTTCCAATATAAAAAATTTTCAAGATTAAATAAAATATCATCTTCTGAATAAATAAAATAATCATAAATATTTCTCTGTTTAAATATTAAATTTCTACATTTCCAACTTAAATAAAAGGGATGTTCACCTTTGAGGTCATGAATAATTCCTTTAACAGATTTATGTTTGTAAAAAAATTTCTTATTTGTATGAATAAAAATTTCCACATTCTTAGATATTGATAAATAAGAAAGAAT
>Ga0315909_10006428_pt1 | contig 13266 bp, 25 predicted proteins | sample LakEriMetagenome_11_FD_203527 | JGI IMG/M metagenome (GOLD analysis project Ga0315909, IMG submission 203527) | Freshwater fungal communities from buoy surface, Lake Erie, Ohio, United States - Buoy 2 MA125 | ecosystem: Environmental > Aquatic > Freshwater > Lake | place: USA: Lake Erie, Ohio...
CTTTCTGGATACCTAGCGAAACAGCCTCGGAATACATCTCAAGTTTCTTCGCTTTCTTCAGGTTACTCTTAATCTGAGCAGCCTCTTGGATACCTGTGGTTCCGGTAGGACGATCATTTATTAAACGCCCATTCTTAATTGTTAGTCCATCGTACATGCACAAATATAACTATTTAGATGATATCAGTGTGGGGGTAATACCACCAAATTACGCAGCGTGACCCAAGACGGAAACTGATTTTTTTTCGCATAGGGGGGGTGTGACCTTGCTTCGCTTCGGTCAGATTTTTAGGCTTTTCCCCTTGGCAGTCTACTGCCATGGCCATGGCGTTTCGCGTACACCTTATCCCCTCCTTTGTTCCCTGTCCCCTCCATGTCATGCAGTCCATTACCTACAGGAAGACTTGACTCGCGGTCAATAAATATAATTGACCCGCGGTCAATATGGGGAATCCCCAAGAAATCCCCAGCACAAAAAAGGTATACACATATCCTTTCTGTTTGCTTTATATCCCCTCATTTCAAATCAAGTCTAACATCTACCAGGTAAACATGAAATTTTTATCACTGATTATCAGCGACTTATATAAAACTTTAGAAAATATTTCAATTATTTTTAAATCACCTATTGCATATGAACGAGAAATGAACTTACTTTACATCATCAAACAACGACAAACAAACAACACATGAAATCACTACTTAAAAAAATCGACCTAATTAACTCTATGATTGACCAAGTCAACAATGCTGATGAAATTCCATTGACCTATGCTGGTGGGACATGGCCATACTATGTACAAATCAAACCAATTGAAGTAAAAAATCAATTCGTTACTATTAGACCATCAGATGATGCATCTACATACACCTACTTTGAAACAAAGGAAAGGTACAACATGAATAAGAAGTCTATTTGTGGGGACGAATATTGTGCAAAGCATTTAAACTACACCTTAAATATTATTCTAAAATCATTTCAAAAAGTAATCAAATAAAACTATGCTACTAGACTTAATCATCATCTTCACAGGGACTGCCCTAATCTTCGCAATTGGATTTCTAACTACTAAGAAAAATGAAACTACTAGGTAAAATCATCTACACAATTATAGCATTTACTCCAATCTTTATCCTTGGGTATTTGCTAGGGATTCACATCCTAAAATAGACCATCTTGGAGTACAGGCAGAATTTAACTTAATCTAATCTATGAGAATCACAACACAAAAAGATGATGCAATCATCGTATTCCGATTGGGCAAAAGTTCAAACGGAAAAATTTCAAATGGCAAGGAAAAGATCCTACAGGTTTATTCCTTTAGCAAAGCCCAATTGGACTATGTCGCTAGTAACGAGAAAGTGAATGCGAAAATGTTTTTTGACCTAGCCGATTCTGTATGTTTCGATTGTCCATTTAGGGGATATCTGAAATGCTATACCCATAAATACAATCAGTATTCTGGATTCTTATCCATGATGCGAAGTATTGCAAGGGAATTCAAAGAGAATCCAATTCCCAATATCCTAGATGCAAATGATAAGGTATTGAAGATGTCCAAAGATAGGTACATCAGATTTGGGACATATGGCGAACCAACATTACTGCCATTGGAAATGGTATCTAACATGGTTAACTTATCCAAATCACATACAGGATATACTCACCAATGGGCAAAAAGGCCGGAGTATTCTCAATTCTTCATGGCATCTACACATAGTATAGGTCAATCTGAAATGGCAAAGAAGTTAGGCTATAGGTCATTCATGGCAGTGAAAGAAAGTATTGCAAATGCAGTCCAATGTCCGGCAAGTAAGGAAATGGGTTATAAATCTACATGCGAGAAATGTGGATTGTGTAGTGGAATGCGAAAGGGTAAAACAAATATCCAAATCCTAGAACATTAATATGAGAGCAGTGATACACATGAGAGGCATCTATGGTGGGTGCTTCTCCCAAGTTCGGGAGTTTAAAAATGACCAACACCTAGACAATTGGCTTAGGTTTATGGACAGAAATCAAGATAGAGTTAAAATAATTGGAACAACAAAACTATGAAAAATCTAGAAAAAAATATTCAATGGCTGATGCATTGGGGAGAGAATGAACATTATCAGAGAGGATTTGAATTGGCAAAAAATACTCCCCACATTGATAGTATTGCATACTATTCGGGTGGAGGGCATACACATCTCTTTTTACATCTAGCAAACAAGAAAGTACTGTCTTTTCATTTTTGCGAGTTTGTTGTGGAGTTATCCTATAAAGAATGGGATTCGCTAGAAGATTATATGGAGGGTAAACAAGATGATGGTGATGGCTTTGGGTTTGAGTACGATTACCCAAATTGGGAAGAAAGACATCTTGATATCAATTGGACTACTGAAGATTACAATAAACTACTAAAACTATGAAAGCATACGAAGATTGGAATGAGTTTGATGTATTAGAAATGCCAATAGAAAAGTTGATAGACTTTCTATATTGGAATGATAGGAATGGATGTTGGAATGAGGAGGATGACTTCCCTCCGCTGACATTGGATGAGGCGAGAGAGTTTGCCATCAGATATATTTTGGGAGTTGAAACACAAGATGATGTGATTGGATATCCCACAGAGAATCAATATTACTTAAAACAAACGCTAGAAAAACTATGAAAAATCTAATTGAACAAATGGTAGTGGACTACCACAAGACTTGTAGTGTAGATGGATACGGACAAGTTGGTACGCTCAGAATGTATAGTGTATTCAATGATAAGATGGATGATGTTTTGGAGTACGCTAAGAATGACAACACCTTGATAGAAGTATCTACCTATGGTGGTAGGCTGGGGACATTTAAAGGATTCCAAATAACGGATTCAGACCTAAGAAGAAAGTGTAGTGATGCACTAAGAAGTAATGAGAATAGAAAACAAGCAATGACAACTTGGTAATTTAAACAAATAAAACTATGGACTACAATTTCTTTCTTTTTACCAAACTACACGAGATTATATTTAATCCAAAGACCGAATATGACAGACTATTCGATGAGTTGATACTACTATACGAAGAGTGGGAAGAATGGGATTTAAAAAATGCAAGTGACGTTGGGACATATGAATCAATTTTAAAATTCTTAAACAAATAAAACTATGCCAAATTGGTGCAACAATCAAATTAAAATTAGCGGACAGGGAGTGTCTGCTATCAATGAGATCCTAAAAGAGGGTAGTAGAATGTTTGAATCCTTGGTGGGGAAACTTGCCGATGGACAAACTGAACAAGAGTACAACGAGAATTGGTACAACACAAACTGCGACCGGTGGGGATGCAAGTGGGATGTAGAAATATCCGAGCATGACATGTCATTGGAGGATGATACAATCTACATGTACATTCAGACTGCATGGAGTCCATGCAATGACTTCCTAAGACTGCTTAGTGAGAAGTATGGTGTTGATGTAGAGAATAGGTATAGTGAGGGTGGCAATGACTTTGCTGGTATGTTTATGATTGAGGATGGCAATGAGAGTGATGAGTGCTATACCTACCTCAGAGGGTTGTATGAATTCGATTACGATTCATTTCTATATGAAGTTAGGAATCAAATAGAGTTCATGATTGAGGATGAGAATCCAATTGCATTGGAGGATTTATTAAATGAGTTTGATTATGTAGAAGATAAAGAGAATCTAATTGAATTATATAAAGAAATCACAGAACAATATGAAATTTAACCCAACAAGCGAGACTGCCAAGCAAGAAGTATTGGAGTACGCAAAAGAGAATCTAAGTATTGAGGATGCTAAGAAGATCCTAGAAAGAAACGGCTACTTTGTGGCCAACCTATGGCACATCGATGATGTAAAGACTGACTGGAATTGCGATGATGATACGGCACAGGATATCCTGTACAAGTCATTGACAAATGACCATGTCATGGAGGCTGTATGGGACTCAATAAATTATTTCACAGAAGACCTAGAAAGAAAATGAAATTTAACCACAACACGAACTCCCTAGCAGATGCATTGGAAGTAGAACAACACAAGTATGCGTCCCAGTTGGCGGCAATCATGACATTGGTTGCGAGCGGTGAACTTGAAAAGGTAAGTGAGATTAGCGAGATGATGCACAAATGTGTAGACTACAACATCATCATGCTACTAGCAACTCAGAGGCTTATCGGAATGATGGAGGATTTTTCGAGTGATACATTTAACCTATCAAACAACTAATGAGAACGATTGAAGGACTAGAAATCGACCATCTGCGTAATGAGTTACGCAAGGTGAGACAGAACGAGGAACTACTGGTGGAGGAGATCTACCAGTGGATCATGGCAAACGAGGACATGGGCATGGGCGAGTGTGCCGATGCATTATACGAGGCACATAAGATTGTACAATCATGGAAATCAAAATGCAAATAATGTATGACTTTGTTACCAAGTTTGGTGACCAATTGAGGGATGCATACAAGAGCATCCCAAAGAAAGATAGGAAGCGATTTACCTACGAACAATTTATTGTTGCACAATTCTCAAACCTAATAGAAGATGAAAGCATTTGAAATCAACACAACGGCATGGGATGAAGAGAACTTTATCCTATTCACTGACTTGACCGAGAGTCAAATTATAGATGTCATTACTCCAATCGTAATGAGAGAGCGAAAGCTCGGTGAGGAGTACACTAATGATGACCTAATCGATGCACTCATTGAGGCTTACCCAAGTAACAAAGTATACGCATATCAAAACAACCCCAAACTAATATCAATATGAATGTACTAGAACTATTTGCCGGTAGCAGATCCATAGGCAAGGAGGCAGAGAAGTTAGGGATGAATGTATTTTCATCTGACCTAATTGAGTTTGATGGTATCAATTATCCAGTAAGTATTTTGGATTTTGATGTAAGAAAAGTACCTTTCAAACCCGATATTATTTGGGCATCACCACCCTGTACTGGGTTTAGTGTGGCTGCCATTGGGAGGAACTGGAATCATGACAAGACCCCAAAGACTGATAGTGCTAGGCTTGGTATCCTACTGGTCGAGAAGACAATTGAAATCATCAACCACTACAACCCAACATATTGGTTTATTGAGAACCCTAGAGGGATGCTGAGGAAGATGCCAATCATGGAGAAGTTAAAGATGAACTCAGTTACTTACTGCCAGTATGGTGACGAGAGGATGAAGCCGACAGACATCTGGACTAATAGTAATGATTGGACTCCAAAGAAAATGTGCAAGAACGGAGATTCTTGCCATGTATCTGCACCAAGGGGGAGCAGTACTGGTACTCAAGGATTGAAGAACGCCTACGAGAGAAGCAAGATACCTAGTGAATTATGTTTTGAAATATTAAAATCCTGTTTAAAATGAATGTATTTAAATTAAAGATTGGGACATGGGAAGATGACCAGTGTACCCTTTACACCACGCTAACTGAAGAGAATGTTAGAAAGATTGTAGAGCCTATGGCACTGCAACACGAGGAGATGAATTACTTTATTGAGGACTACATCATAGCCTTGGAGGATGCATATCCTAAGAAAATTATCCTATCAAACTTAAGTGACACTATAACAATTCAACTATGAAAATCGAAGTAAAAGTACCCGATGGTATGGACTTAGACCATACCTACCAAGCAGTAATGGATGCCATGTACAATGCAGACAATGTAAGTAAGCAAGAGGTGTTACTGGTATCCAGTATCCTCAATCAGTTGGCACAGACCAAGGTGTTTAAGACTGGCTTCAGAGAGTGGGCAGAGACTCACCATGAGATTGTCTGCACAATCCATGCGATGATTGACAACGAGACCATGCCACCTAGACTGGAGCGGATCCTAGATAGAGAAGGATTCGGGGGACTATATGACTTGGGTATCGAGTTGACTAACGAGTTCTGCAACACCTACGATAACCATGTATGGGATGGGGACTGGATTGATAAGATTATTGAATTCACAAATCTAAAACTACAATGAACATAAATGAACTTAGAAGTGGTAACCTTGTAAGTTACAAGGGATACCACTGCGAAGTAAAGTTTGTAGATACATTTAGGAATCATGTATATATAGACTTGGGTCAATATATTACTTATGAAATATTTAAAGAGGAGTTAATAGGTTCAAGGGTAGCATATTCAAACTATGTTATTGTACCTGTAGTTGATTTAAGTCCAATAAATATTAATGAAGTACTAGTTGAAAAATTAAAAATTGACAACAGAATAGTTTGTGAATACTTAAGCGATAGAATTGATCATGTTAAAGTAATTTCTAAAGTTAGTATTCGTTGGGATGAATCATGTGACTTTGAAACAATGCAAAATGTTTTTATACTAGACATGGAGGGAACAGAGGTTGATGACAAACTGGAACCAAAATCAGATTTCAATGGAGGTCGTTTTGAAATACCTAATATCAGATACATCCATCAAGTACAGAACTTATACTTTACACTAACAGGAAAAGAATTATGACCCCAGAAGAAAGATTAAATATGTTTGACATGGTTCATGGACTCAGAGACAGAGTCCTGTACCTTGCAGATGGTGACAAGGCTAAGTTCATCAAGGCTGTTGAGAAACTATTTGAAACCTATCCATGCCCGAGAGAGGTTCGGTATGGATCAGCAGCGAGGGTAAAGGATGAATAGTTACAATGTATTCTACCAAGGTAAGGTGCTATGCTCCTTGAATGCAAGCACGAAGTGGGAGGCAATCGAGAGGGTCTCCAGTAGGTTCTACGATGTAGACAGAACAAAATTAATTGCGAGTAAGTATTGACATTGTTTATTTATTGTCTTAAATTGTATCAAAATTAAATCAAATCTAATGAGCGAAGTATTTATCAATGAGGAGATAGAGTTCTCCCTTGATGATGAGGACTATTTTTGGATCGGTAGTTACGAAGTAGTTACTGAAGGCGATGATGGGGACTGGGACACACCTCCGTATGGTGAGACATCTGTCAACATTCTAGGGACTATTCAACTTTCCAAGTGGGATAGTGAGACTAACAAGTCTATTAATGTGGTGCCAACAAGGGCATTCGAGGAGTGCGTAATCGAGACTATTCTGGATAAACTATGAGCCATGCTATAGCCATGGTTGCTATCGCCTTTGCGGTGGTGGCGGCCAACGTTTTGTTTACCAAGTTCATATTTGGTAGGCACTACGATGATGCTCCCAAGAGGGAGAAGATAATGATGGACGTGCTAAGTTTCGGTGTAATGGTTGCACTATTTCTAATTTATATTGTACTAATAAGTAATCTTTAAAATGAAAAATGAAATATTCAATGACTATGTAGAACGAATAGTTGGATTGTACAAGATTCCCAAGGAGGAAATCTTTTCAAAGAATAAACGAATGGATGTGGTAGATGCCAGGCACTTGCTGTACTACCTATGTTCGAAGAGAAAGATTCAGATTAGTTACATACAGAGGTACATGAAGATGAACGGATATGTGATAGGTCACTCGTCCATTATTCATGGGATTAAATCAGTAGAAGTAAAAGTAAATGAAGATTCAGACTACAAACAAATAATAAATAAAATCAAATGAAAGAACTAATTAAAATCCAATCAGAATTAAAAGCACCAAAGAACCAGTTCAATGCATTCGGCAAGTACAAGTACCGCAACTGCGAGGACATCTTGGAGGCACTCAAGCCACTGCTTTTGAAGTACGAATGTACGCTAACTATCCATGATGAAGTTAAGGAAGTAGGCGGCTTAGTATTTATTGAATCTACTGCATCTATTCAGAAGGATAACGAAGGTAGATCCGTTACAGCACAGGCCGGAATTGATCCAAACCGAAAGGGTATGGATGTTGGGCAGTCCTTCGGAGCGTCAAGCAGTTACTCTCGGAAGTATGCACTTTCAGGCCTCCTTTTAATCGATGACTCTGGTCTTGACCCTGATGCAAGTAATGACCACCAGCCAAAAGCACCTGAAGTCTTGATTACTTTGGAGAAAGACACTGACAACTGGAAGAAGGCTGTTGGGTTTGTTCAGGCCAACAAGGAGCAGGGTATTGACGCCCTAGTAAAGAGGCTTGGTGTGAAGTATAAGATATCTGCTGAACTTAAGAAGGAACTAGCCAAGATATGCAGTCAGTAATCGATGAGTTGAGAAATGATGATGAGTACTACAATGGAAAGGGCAAGTACTACCTATCCAACTCAGACATCTACTCACTGCTTAATAATCCTAGGCTATTTAGAGCCCGCTCAGAGGACTCAAAACACTTTCATGAGGGTAGACTATTCCATCAGCTAATTCTCGAGCCTGAGAAGGCTGTAAACGTGCCACACGTGGACGTTAGTACTAGGAATACAAAGGAGTATAAGAAGTACCTCGATGAAAACGACTTGTCGTTCGCTCTTTTGACCAAGGAGTACGATGAAATACACCAGCTAGTTGGTGTCATGAGATCCAACGTGCTGTTCTACGATGAGATCTACAGGGATGGTAACCTATACGAGGAGCCAATCATTGGGGAGATTAAGGGATTGAACTGGAAGGCGAAGGCTGACATCGTTACAAGCGATTCAATCATTGACCTGAAGACTACCTCTGACATCAACAAGTTCAAGTGGTCTGCGAAGTCCTACAACTATGACTCGCAGTGCTACATTTACCAGCAGTTGTTTGGAAAGCCCCTGTATTTCTACGTTATTGACAAGGAATCCCAGCAACTAGGTCTGTTCAGACCATCTGAGGAGTTCGTCAGAGGCGGTGAGGCTAAGGTTGAACGAGCAATGGAAGTATACTACAAGTTCTACGGACCGAATCCTACGGATGACATCGAGAATTACTTCATCAATGAAGTTCTTCTGTAAGGGAGGCTAAGTGACCCCACCTGCCTGCAATTGGGGTGTGAGTTGTTAGCAGGTAGTCTCCCTTTGAGTACTAGTCAGGTGGCGGAATGGTAGACGCTAAAACTGAAGGCGGATAAGTGATTTAGGAAGCATTATAAAAAAGCATGTCAAATCACATACAGGTTCGAATCCTGTCCTGACTAAAAACATTTAATTTAAACCAAACAAACAAACAAATGCAACAAGAAGAAAAAATTTACGGAGGAACATCTAGAGTTATTGCTACCAAGTATGGAGAGATGACAACTGTAACTCAAAGCAAGAAGGATCTAGAGAATCTTTTGTTCTACCTATCAGACAACAATCTTGAGTGGGTGAATCTAAAGATTAAAGAGAAGAAGACTAAGGTTGCAGGCAAACCAACGCACTACCTTGAGGTAGACACTTGGAAGCCTGAGAAAGTAGAGAAGAAACAAACCAAACCTATTGACGAACTTGACTTCTAAAAGGAGAGGGGAACTCCCCCTCTTTTTTTTCTATGACGCATGACGATTTTCTTCTTCCCTATATATATATATAATTACTTATATATTATTATTTTTTTTATGACTATCAAAAGGTTTAAGAATCGACATAATCGACATTAATCTAATTATCAATTACTTACGCGACATATTAATGACATCTATCGTACATCAAGTGACCATTTTCCAGAGTATTAAGGACACTAGCACTCCATTCTACAGGAATGTTGGTGTGATTCTGGGAAGAATTAAATCAGGTGCTTCCAAAGAACTGGTAAAAAAGATCAGGGCAGAGAAGCGAAAGCCTGAGCGAAACGAACTAAAGAAGAAGCTTCCAGCGGTATGCTTTAGCGGTAAGTTTACAAAGCGTGCAGACTCCTATCTCGTGGAGCATAGTGGTCTGATATGTCTTGACTTTGATGGGTATACCAAGTCAAAGGACTTGCTTGAGGACAAGGAGAAACTATCCAAGAATAAGTTTGTGTACTCGGTATTCATCTCCCCATCAGGCAACGGGCTAAAGGTGCTGGTGAAGATCCCTGCGGATGCTGACAACCACATCAACTACTTCAACAGCCTAGAGAAGTACTTCAACAGCCAGTACTTTGACAAGACATCTAAGAACGTATCTCGTGTATGCTACGAGTCCTATGACGCACTGATACACGTGAACGAGAACTCATCGATCTGGGATGTGATTGAGGAGCCTGAGTACACTGAGGTAAGCAAGGTGAAGGACAGCCCTACGATTCCGATTACGGATGAGAATAAGATTGTGGAGATCCTTGTCAAGTGGTGGACTAAGAAGTACCCAATGATGGAGGGACAGCGTAACCACAACGTGTACATATTGGCGATGGCGTTCAATGACTTCGGCATCAACAAGAGCCTTGCATCCTACGTGCTGAACCAGTACGCATCTGAGGACTTCACTGTTAAAGAGATTGCCGACACGATTGACTCAGCGTACCGGCATACTGCCAACTTTGGTACCAAGTACTACGAGGACGAGGATCGAATCAATTCAATCAAGGCTAAGCTTAGGAGGGGTGTATCAAAAAAAGAAATACGTATCCAGCTACAGGACTCCCAATTGGATACGGCTACTATCGAAGCAGTCTTGAACAAGGTGGAGGAGGAGAACTCCAAGCAGACATTCTGGGTCAAGAGCGACAAGGGGGTCATCCGTATCATACACATTCTATTCAAGCAGTTCCTTGAGGACAACGGGTTCTACAAGTTCTGCCCTGAGGGTGGGAAAAACTACATCTTCGTGAAGGTAACCAACAACCTGATTGACCACACCTCTGAGAAGGAGATTAAGGACTTCATACTTGCCCACCTGCTGGAACTGGATGACATTGCGGTGTACAACTACTTCGCTGACAACACTCGCTTCTTCAAGGAGGAGTTCCTGTCCATGATATCTACCATCGACATCCTATTCATTGAGGACACCAAGGATGCATCGTACCTGTACTACAGGAACTGTGCTGTGCAGGTGACAAAGGATGAGGTGAAGCCAATTGACTACCTAGACCTAGGTGGGTACGTGTGGAAGGACCACGTGATTGACCGCAACTTTACCATGTGTGATGTCACATCTGCATGCAACTATCGTCAGTTCATTCGCAACATCTGTGGGGATGACGATGGCAGGGTCGAGTCAATGGAGAGTACCATCGGGTTCCTCATGCATGGGTACAAGAACCTTTCGTTCTGCCCAGCTGTGATCCTCAATGACGAGGTGATCAGCGACAATCCTGAGGGAGGTACCGGCAAGGGTCTGTTCATGAACGCACTGGCAAGAATGAAGAAGGTGGTGACTATCGATGGCAAGTCCTTTACATTCGAGCGAAGCTTCGCCTACCAGCTGGTGTCTGCCGACACGCAGATACTGGTGTTCGATGACGTGAAGAAGTACTTCGACTTCGAGAGACTGTTCAGTGTCGTGACCGAGGGGCTAACGCTAGAGAAGAAGAACAAGGACGCTATCAAGATACCATTCAGCAAGTCACCTAAGATTGCAATCACTACCAACTACGCTATCAAGGGGTCGGGCAACTCGTTTGCTAGACGCAAGTGGGAGCTGGAGCTACACCAGTACTACAGCAAATCCTATACGCCTTTGGATGAGTTCGGTAAGTTGATGTTTGGGGACTGGAATGATGATGACTGGTGTGAGTTTGACAACTACATGATCACCTGCCTGAGAGGATACCTCCACACTGGTCTGGTGAGAAGTAAGTTCGTCAACCTAAAGATTAGACAACTGTCTGCGGAGACTGCTCATGACTTCATCGAGTGGTGTGGTCTGGTCGAGGGTCAGCCTAAGAACAACACGCTAGAGCCGGGGCAGAGGCTGTATAAGAATGACCTATACAATGACTTCGTGAACGAGTACCCTGACTACGGACCTAAGTCTAAGATGACTATCAGCAGGACCAAGTTCTACAAGTGGTTGGTTGCATACGGACTATTCAAGTATGGCGTTGCCCCTGAAGAGGGGAGAGACATGATGGGTAGATGGATAATCATTCATGAGCAGGATAGTTGAGAGGATACCAGCGTACTCTGACAGGCAGATGTTGGAGTACTGCGGTATACTTTACGATGTGTTATCAAAGAGTACATACTCAGATGCTGATGCACTGGAGAGAATCAAGAACAGTTTCACTCACTACGGATCAAAGAACATGGAGTTCAGACCATACCAGCAGGACATAATTAACCAAGGGTCAAGTATCCTGAAGGAACACGGCTTCGTCTTCCTAGCCATGGAGGTACGGACAGGCAAGACACTGACCAGCCTAGGTATCGCAGATGAATGCGGTGCCAAGTCAGTGCTGTTCGTTACCAAGAAGAAGGCCATCGGGAGTATCGAGAAGGACTACGATACACTCAAGCCAACCTTCGCCATAAAGGTGGTCAACTATGAGAGCCTCCACCACGTGGTAGACAGCCTCAAATTTGACTTGATTATTATCGATGAGTCTCATAGCATAGGTGCGTTCCCAAAGCCCAGCAATCGGGCTGTAATGATTCGACACGCCATCGCTAAACACAAGGCTAAGGTGATACTGCTGTCGGGCACACCAACTCCAGAGAGTTACTCGCAGATGTACCATCAGGTGTACGGCATACCAAAGAATCCCTTCCGACAGTTCGCTAACTTCTACAGGTTCGCTGATGTGTACGTCAAGTTGAAGCAGAAGAACATCAACGGCCTGTTCGTGAATGACTACAGCCATGGGTTGGACAGCATCATCGAGGCGATGCAGCCGTACATGATAAGCTTCTCACAGAAGGAGGCAGGGTTTGTATCGTCAGTGACTGAGGAGATCCTAGAGGTTGAGATAAAGGACTCGGTGAAGGGTCTGATACGAAGACTTGAGAGGGACCTAGTGATTGAGGGCAAGCAGGAGGTAATCCTTGCGGACACTCCGGTCAAGTTGATGATGAAGGTACACCAGTTGTGCAGTGGTACGATTAAGTTTGAGAGCGGCAACAGCATGGTGCTGGACACCACGAAGGCTCAGTACATTTACGATAACTTCTGCACTCAGAAGATTGGTATCTTCTACAAGTTTAAGGAGGAGCTGTCTGCACTGAAGCAGGTGTATGGTGATGAGTTGACTACTGACCTAGCGGTGTTCGACCAGACTGACAAGAGCATAGCATTGCAGATTGTCAGTGGTAGAGAGGGCATAAGCCTACGTAATGCAGTAGCGTTGGTGTACTACAACATTGACTTCAGTGCTACCAGCTACTGGCAGAGCAGGGACAGGATGACAACCAAGGAGAGGTCATTCAACCACGTGTACTGGGTATTCAGTAAGGGTGGGATTGAGCATGACATCTACAAGGCAGTAATTAAAAAGAAGGACTATACTATTAATCA
>Ga0315909_10006431_pt1 | contig 13265 bp, 9 predicted proteins | sample LakEriMetagenome_11_FD_203527 | JGI IMG/M metagenome (GOLD analysis project Ga0315909, IMG submission 203527) | Freshwater fungal communities from buoy surface, Lake Erie, Ohio, United States - Buoy 2 MA125 | ecosystem: Environmental > Aquatic > Freshwater > Lake | place: USA: Lake Erie, Ohio...
TTCATCAGTCTGTGAAACTTTTATTTTTTTTGTCACAATTGGTAAATATCCAACCCCAAATTCCACGTCCACCAAACCACCAAAAGAACTAGGAAGATTGTTATACCTATATTCTTGAGCAACTAAGGTAATTTGTATTCTATAACCTCTAGCAAAATTCTTGAAAATATCTTTCTGTCCTTGATTATTACAAAGATATAGTTTATAAGAACCAACAATACCCCTTGATACGAAATGGTCCCTCAAATAGTCATTGCCATCCAAATCAACCAAGGTAGTTTTTATATCCCACACTGGTGATCCTGGGTCACTTCCACCCCCACCACTACCGGGACCTACCGCCGCTGCTGCAATTACACCCAAACTTCCTAAATTAGAGGTGGACCCACCAGATAATTCTTCTTCTTCTTCCATTACTCTTATGAATTATTTTGTTCATCAAATTTCCATTTATTAAATCCGTTCGCATCAAAAGTATGTTCAACACTCAAATTCAGATTACTAACTAGAACATTCGAAAGATGAATTTTATTATTCTGTGAATAACTAGCCACATTCTGTAATAATTGATCAACAAGTTTGTTTGTTATTTCCCAGTAATTACCCAGTTTGGAAATATGAGTGTGATCATACGGGGAACCATTCCAGTTACCATTTCTCCATACACCATTCTCCCAGTAACAATTGTTCATAAATCCATAATTGAACACACCGTCCTTCCATATTGCACCATTCATAACACCATCGTTAAAATTACCACCATTCCAAACCGAATAGTTAAACTCACCACCATTGAAATTTCCACCAGTCCACCTACAGGTCTCTGAAAGATTGAAAGAATGTGGTATAACATCCCAAGTGGGTTGATTCGGATATATGGAGGTTGAAATATTAGATTGATTTGAGGAGCCAGCCACATAGAAAGAAATACCTATATAGTCAGTTGGGATTAAATTCAAAATTTTCTCATCCGAAATCCTGATAAACACAGTTATATCAGGTATCAAACTATCAAACTGTGTAAAGTCTTGGTGTTGATACCCCAATGTTGAGAAATCTGGTGGATTTGGTACATAAAATCCATTATAATAAAAATACTGAATTCTGAAATCGAGATTCAACTGTGGATCGCTATTATATCTGGATACCACGTCTTGTATATCACTTAAATAGAATGGTAGGGGAGTCGATGTCAAATCAACCGATTGTAGGATCAGTGAAATTTCATCATTTATTTGATTTAGATATCTTGATTTTTCATAATCTGATAGTTTGAGTCCCTTTAGGGTCGCATCGACGAATGGATTGAAATATGAAGAATTGAAATTACCTGATTGAAATTCACCATTTAACCACACAGAATCTTCGAAAGTAGATAGTTCGTGTGAAAACGTACCGTTTTTCCAAACAACCCCTTTCAAATCTGCGATTTTGGGTCTATCTTTTCTCCTTTTGGAACTTACTTGGGTATCCTCTGTTGAAACTATTCTATCTCTCTTAACATTGTAAATAATCTCATCGACAAACCCATCATTCCACAAACCATAAAAACTTTGCGTATATGTTTTCAATGAATCACTGACTTGACTTTGTGTTACATAACTTCCAAAAAATTTACCATTAGTTATAAGTCCATTCCTCCAAAATCTACCTTGAAAAACACCACCTTCCATAACACCATCATACCAAACAGAATTTGTTGAGGTATTTGCATTTCCAAACTCTCCTCCGGAAAAATATCCATCCACCCAACCATAATCAAAAATGTCGTTGGAATGGGTCAAGAAATTTGCCTTATCCCATCCTATCTCACTTAAGAACTTCCCACTGTAAAAATTTCCATTTTTCCACCAAGCTTGTCTAGTAAACGAACTACCATAAAAATCCCCATCATGCCAAATTGAATAGGTTTTTCCCACTCTTCCAAAACTTGTAAATTCACCACCTATCATTTTACCACCATACCAGTCAATCGATCCACCACCACCAATTAGAGCATTTTCGACCAATCCGTTGTACCAAACAGTGTGAGTAGCCCCAAATGAAGTAGTTGGTCCGTAGTATGCAACAGTGGTATCTTGAGTTCTTAAATCTTTGCTTCCCAAAACACCATTATTCCAAGTTCCGCCAGTCCAGTCGGAAAAAAAGAATCTACCACCGTTGAAATTACCTCTGACCCACAGCGAATTGAAAAACTCACCACCATTGAAATTACCACCTTGCCATAATTTGATATTATTTGTGGTATCAAAATCAAATGAGAATATCGTTGACTCTCTACTATCTACAAACCTACCACCGTTGAAATTACCACCTGTCCACACACTAGACTTAAATAGCCCATCTGAAAAAGTACCCCCCAAGAAAAAAGAATTATAAAATGTACCACCATTGAATATGTCGTTTACAAAGTGACATTTATAAGCAATACCACTTCGTACTTCATTTTTGGTGTCTTGTAACATTATGTTTACTAATCTAATTAGTTCGGTATTTTTTATGTCTGCAAGTGGGTAAATATATTTTTTGAATAATTCATTTTCGAATATTGAATTATCTATTCCTGTCCTTTTGAATTTACCAGACAAAATTTTAGACTTTGTTAAATTGAATTTATGAATAGAATGGTAATTATTAGTCCTAGCACTTGTAAGATAAAATTGGCCACCACTACTCAAATTTTGTATAATGTCTACAGTTTCAGCGGACTCGATTAATAGTTCCGACTGTCCGGATATAAATCTCACTACCTTATATCTTCCATCCAAAGAAGTTATTTGACTATTCAGATCATATTTTATGGACTTCAGCCAAATATAATCTCCAATAGAATAGTCATATCCGTTTTTGAAGTAGGTTGATAATCTTCTATTTTTTAATTTTATTTTCAATATTTTCTTACCAAGGTAAACATCTATAATAATGTTCAAATATCCCCCCTGTAAAGTTTCTATTATATTGTTTGAATAATTAATATTATCGCCACTTATCCAGGTAGAATTTTCCATGACACCACTCTTGAAATCACCATTTCCAATTACAGTATTCAGAAAAAGTTGATTGACGTTCTGTGGGGATATTGGACTTATTTTGTTGACTATACTATCTCGATATTGACCGAACTCATCTATGTACCAAGAGAATAGTTTACTACTAATATTTATCGATGGTAATGATATGTTTGACGAGGTAGCAAAGTTTTCACTAGTATAGATTTTACTAACTATATCATAATTATATGCGTTTGTCTTTTGACCAGGTATATCTTCTTCAATGAATTCACCCAAATTTCCTAATCCTATACCGAGTCCGCTGGATCCAGAATACGATAAGCTAATTTCGTTTTGACCAACAAAAATCCAAAAATTATTGGAACTCGCTATGTCTATACCATCAGAAACAATCGAACCTGATGCAACTATCGGGGAGAAATATGGTTGAGGCACCTCTGGAGCATAGTAACCTTGATATATCCCATCTATACTCCACTTTCCAGAGAAAGTCCCTAAAAATAACCAATCACTGACTCCACCAACACCTGCTAAACCCTCTCCTAAATGACCACTAGAAAAAGATTCAAATTCTGTCATATTGGAAGCTCTACGAATATTTGGTAAAACACTTCTATCATATGGCACATATTGGTAAAAACTAATATCGTCAAACACAATGTCATTGAACTCATAACCAACATTCGTATCATAATCGGAACTAAACGCACCCCTCAATTTCGATACAGGAATTGTATACCAATAATCAGTATCACTCTCCAATATCTTATAACCATAAGTTGCGACGAATTGATTAGAAGCTCCAACAAAATATTTCCACTTGTTTTCGTTAGATGATGAGAGTGATACTTGTATAGAGTTATTTTGATTCGTTTCCAAATCCCAATCTTCAAAATTGTCGATTATGAATTTTGTTTCTAATTTGTTTAGAATATTTTCATCATCAGTAACTAACTCACTCAAAACTTCCTTGTTAATCTTCTCAAGATAGAATGTGTCTCCTTTACTCAATTTGAAATAATCCTCCTCTGATATATAGAGTTTCAAAGTACCAACCATGTTACTTTGAGGACTATCCAATAATTGACCAGCGGCATAGTCATATGACCATATATCTGCTCCAAGTAACTTTATTCCACCACTTGTTGACCAATAACTGTTGTTGAGTGATGTGTTCACAGTTTCCGAACTGACTACTTTCGAAATATTCAAATTAGAATTTTCTATGTAAGAGTTGATAAAATATCCTCCATTACCTCTTGTATCGTAAATATTACAAAATTCGAACTTGCCACCGTTGATAACATTTGTGAACTGTTGTCCCTGACCGTAATATATGTCAAGTGCAGATTGATACTGACTACTTGTTACAAATAAACAATTATAAAAGTTACCATTTCCTATACTATATGTGAAAAAGGTAGATTTCTCAATAAAATTGTAACCAAATCCCCTGTTATTAGTGTTGTCTTCGATTTGAATTACAGTCGATACCCCACCAACATCCTGTATCTTACCACTAAAGGATTGTTCTTCAATTGTATGTTTTGAGTTCATAAACCCACCTAACCAATCCGAATTCAGAAAAACACCAGAGTTCCATTCTGACTTTTCCCAATATAACTTATTATCAAATGAACCAAAAACCCCATCATTGTGAGTCCCTCTGAATTTACCCCCTCTAAAATTTAATTTCGAAATGAACGGTCTATAATTCGTTATATCCAATTTCCAAATAAAATCTTCATACTTGTAAACATCACCAGATTTATATACTACGTTATCATATTCAAATGTATTTCCTAGTATGAATAATTTACCCGTGTCTGAAAATTGTTCATTCTGAACTATCTGATTAGATGTAACAAAACTTGTCACGTTTAACCATTGATTGTTGATACCATCATCAACCCTTACATGGAAACCAATCGTATAAACTCCACTATTCAAATAATTTTGATTTTGACTACCTGTGAATTGTGTACTTACATATATGATATTTTGACAACCTAAAATTAAATCATTACCAAGAACATCTCCATAAAATATACTTTTCAAAGTCTTCTGACCAGATATAGATATTTTCAATGAATTTATGTAATCGAATTGTTCTTGGGTTTCGATATGATGTATGAAAATTACATTTCTTGTAGTTAATTCATCGTATGGTTTCTTTCCATTATAATTGATGTCTAAAACCAGTCGACAACCATTAACTGAAAGAACTCTGTATCCATCGGATTGTTTTTTGTATTTATTATCAATTGTTTCAGAATCAGAATCAAAGTTTCCATTAACTATAAAAACCCTATCTCCAACATTAACATTTGTGTTGACCTCGGTGAAGAATACAGTTTTTAGAAATCCATCAACTTCGATTGATTCAGTATAGTTCAGTAATTTAGACGAATAAAATTTATCATTCTTCTTTTGTGATTGTACTAAAACCGATCCAACTATTGGTTGTGGATTATTAGTCGATACATTTGTAACCGTGCGTTGTAAGATAGCCATTAATTATTGATACTAATTGATGACTTATATATTAAGTATGTCGATATTCTAATTAAATTCTGTTTTATCATCAGACAAATAAAAGTCTTCGAATTTGAAATACTTTTCATAGACATCCATAACTTTGTCATACTGAATAGTTTTTATTATGTTCTTGACGGACCATTCAGTAGGATTGATCCACATACTTACATTTTGAAATCTATTAATCTTATCTTTCTGAAACTTTATCAGATATGAGTCCCTAACTAAATTGAATCGTTTTTTTGATAAGAATTTATTTGGATTGTTTAAAACCTTCTTCACTGTATCGTAAAGTAATTGTACATTTTTTTCGGAAGTCTCTGTCGTAATTAAATTTACACTCTGTTTGTTCATTCTTGATTGTCTAGCTCCTATATTATAAACTAGACCTCTCTTCTCACGGATCTCCGAATATAGTGGTGAGGACAATCCAAGGGATAACATATTGTTCAAGAAAGATACATAATTGAAATCCTCTGTGATTATTTTGGATGTTAAGCAAATAGAAACTTTATCACCGAAATTTCTTCTTGGTTCCAATATGACGTCTTTATGGGGACCAAAATCATATCTCATTTGCGTATCATAATTTGTAAAATCCAAGCTTGACTTGAATGGTGTTGTTTTGGAAACATTTATTATCTTGGATGGATTTTTGAACTGTTTTTCAAAGAAATTCAAACAATCCATGTAAGTCAAAGAGGTCAAATCTTCCTTAAGTCCTATTGCGTTATAGTCTTTGAAAAGTTTTCTGGATAAATTCGATAAATGACATTGTGATTGATCTGAAAAATGGTTTCGGTATTCCTGTAGTATTATTTTTCTTTCATTTTCAAATTGTTCTTTTGTAGCTTTGAAATCAGTTATTAAATCAACAACTTTTTCTCTTATATCTAGTAGGTATTTGTCCAAACCGGTGAAAAAGAATACTATTTCATTTTGTGTTGTGTATGCATTCCAATCTATTCCCATTCTCTCAAAATCATCGCGGAGAAATTCGAAATTTTTACAGATTAAATGTTCCATCAAATGTGATATACCATAAACCCCACGAGATTCTAAATTGGTCGCACCGTTGAAAACTATGTAAAAACCGGATAAATCGGACTGACTCTTTAAGTTTATAATCATTTCAATTGAATTCAATTAATATTGAATCGACACCTATACTGACATCGTTTGTGAATTTACGAATAACATCTTCCAAATCTGTCAAGAATTTCGATTCACTAATTTCAAATCTATTGATTTGTTCCTTTTCCGAAATACCCCTCTCCAAAATATCGGAAAATTTGTACTTACCAAAAGTGTCATTCGATTCATTCTTTACAATTTTATCCGACATTTCAACTTCGATACACAAATTCAAATTTTCCAGAATGTTGTAATGATGAATTGTTAGTGTATTGTGTTCTTGAATAATCAACTTACTAATATTCTTTCTTAAAACATCTCTAGTTTTCTGATCAGATATTTTTGTAAGAAGATATTTTTCATATATAATTTCGATAATTAAATCTTTGAATTCATTTGTTATCAAATCCAAAGTTTTGGTATCCATACTTGTCCCAACAGAATATGTTTCTAACATTTTACTAATTTTCATGTCTTCTAAACTTTAAGGTATATATTATATTTAATTTTTTTGGAAATCAAATTCTAAACAACTACCTTTGTCATATGTTTAAAGTTGGATTGACAGGTAATTATTATTCAGGACAAACGGAGGTATCAGAAGTATTGATAGGCTACGACGTTCCTTTGTTTGATGCTAATTTAGTAGTCAAATTTTTGATAAACCACTCACCCAAACATATCAAAAATATTAAAGAAATTTTCGGAGACGATTCATATAGTTTTGGTCTACTCGATTCGAAAAAATTCGACACTAATAAAAAAATTGACAAACTTTTTGATATTATTGAATTAGATTTGTTAAAATCATATGAACTATTCAGAATCAAACACAATAAAGAATTTTATACCATCTTTTTGTTCGATTATTTATTCGAAAGAGGATTGGATAAACTTATGAATTTTAATATCAATTGTTACCGACCTCAACACTGTAGAAAATCTGATATGAAATATCTTACATCATACCCAATTCCGACAATCGAAAAAATTTTGAATAACGAAATGGATGAAACAGTGAAAAACTCAAAATCTGATTATATCATAAATAATTATAATAACAATGGGGATTACAAGTCTGACATAGTCGTTGGACTTGAATCACAGATAAAATTAGTCCATAAAAAAATTATGAATAAAAAAATGGATAGTGTTCTAAAAAAACACTATCCATCGGATATCGATATGATTAGTTTGGATTAGGAGACCTTCAATAAAATGTCCTCACCGTTATCTACATAAGATTTAAAACAGTTTAGAGATTTAGCGATTAGGTATCTATCCAAATCGTTAAATACATCAGAATCAAATGCCAATTGAACAGCATTGATTAAAATATTCATTGATGTTGTTGGATCAAGTTTTTCTGCTTCGACTAAAGATTTGACTTCCTCCATTCTTGCTTTTTCTTCATCAGACAACTCAACTTGGATTTTTTCGTTTGGCTCCATACCAAGAGATTGAATGGTTTCCTCATTCACATTTTCGGAAATAGTTTCAGATTTCATAAAAATTTTTTTTTATTTATATCTATCTTTTTTTGTAAAGTTCCCAATTTTTCACTATTTTTGTTAATATTTCACATATATAAACCGTTATGAATGTAATTTGTAAGAAATCAACAACCAAGTTAGTAAAAGGTGCTACCTATAAAGCCGTGTCCTTCAATAATCAAAATAATAAGGGATATTCATTCTTCAAACCAACAATTAGAATATATCTAACTGAAAACTCTATACAAACTTTCCCACTGGAAAACTTTAAACCGAGCGTTGGTGAGGATTTTCAGTCTATCAATTGGTTATGTCCAGACTACCAATTAGTCTTGAACGAACGCGAACAGACCAAGATAGATAAAAATCTCAAAGTAAATGATTATGTAGTCCCACTATATGATAGTCTAAAAACTTTGATAAGAGGTAGAAAATACAAAGTTAAAGAAGTGAAGTTCCGTGATCATAAGTCTACCTACGGAGCAACTGTTTGGACTGACATAAAAATAAAATTGGAGGGTTCTGAAAGATTTTATTCCTCTTGGAATTTCAGAAAATGTACAAATCAAGAAACCAGAGACATTGGTTTGAAAGAAATATTTGATGAGGAAACTAACACCGAAATGGTCGGTAAACATAAAAGGAAGTTCGATTATTTCACTCAGGAAGAAAAGGAAAGACTCCTCGTTCAATTTTTGATTTCATCATCTTGTGACAAATCTCGAAACCAATTAGATGTGATAGATTGGGCGATATCCAAGTCTGGTAAACTTTATGGATTAACAAGATCGGATTTTGATGTAATACAAAATTTTACTGTTTCCCAAATAATCGAATTGGTTAAATAAAAAAGGGGTCTTAATCAGACCCCTTTTTTTATACTACAGATAGGAAAATCTTTCGATTCATTCTATCAACAGCTATAACCTTAACCTTTATACTATTACCAATCGAAAGTTTTTGATTGGACTTTTCTATTTCAGATGTATGAATCAATCCATTGGTTTCATTATCTAATGTAACTAGTGCACCGAATGGCTTTATGTCTCTGATATTTCCTTCAAAAGTTTGACCAATTTTAATCGTATCCCAAAGGGTTTCTCTTAAAATTTGTGTCAAAATAATTTTGTCCTTGATGATTTCCTTTATGTAAAACTCAATTGAAAGACCAGGAGTTATTTGATTGATTCTATTTGTCCAGTCTGGATGCATGTTAGACTTGTGAATCATTCCGGTCAAACACTCGTTGAACTCGACAAATACACCAAATTCTGTTGTTCCAGTAACATTACCAATATATATTTTACCAGACTCTAAAGACTTTATGGCATCAGGTATCAAAGATTGTAGATACTTTCTACGACTCACAATATAAGTTCCCTCTTCATATGAGTATGATTCTATCATAACCTCAAAAGTCGTACCAACAATAGAATCCGGCTTATAGAGTTTGTTTATACCAGCAAGGGTGTTTGGCATAAATCCAGCTAATGTCACACCTTCGAAATGAAGTTCTACACTGTAACCAGCCGGTGTCATTTCCTTGATATACGCAGAAACAGAAGTACCCTCCTCAAGTTGAGTCAGAATCTCTCTAGCTCTATTTTCGTACAACTCTACAAGACTTCCCTTGATATGATAGTTATCTTCATCAATACTGACAACAAATAGATCGATACTATCACCAATTTCTATGTTTTGAAGATATTTAGCTTCATTCGGTCTGTCTTCAACTCTCACAAAATCTTTAAATCCTCCTTCGAAGTTGTATCCAGCAGCAGAATAACCAACATAAATTACATTTACTATCTGACCAACTTGAGGTATATTTACATCATATTGATTATATAATTCTAAAAGTCCCTCTCTGGTCATTCCAACCGTTTCTTGATTAGGTACATTTTCGAAAAGATCCCCGTGTAAGGTCCTTGGGTCACCATAAAATTTTTTCGACATATATTTCTTGTTTAAAACTATTTTTCTATTATAATTTAGTTAACAAGTTTATTAGTCAATATTAATTTTTTCTTTTAATGTTGTTTTGTATCATGAAATCTCTTAACTTAATGGCTTCCTCGTATTTTTCTAATTTCAAATAGTCGTCTAATTTATCATTAAGTTCTTGTCTCAATTTATTTTCATCTAACCCCTCAACATTATACTCATAGGATAGATTCTCGTAGAATTTCAACATTTCTTTGAAATTTGTAAAATAAATATTTGGAAGTTCACCAATTTCATATTTCTCACCTATATCAATCAATTTCTTACTTTTAGAGATATTCTCTATAAAACCCTCATTGAAACAGTTGTTATCTACAAAATATTTCGCCAGATGATGAGGTCGATTCTGGAACAATCTCAAAAAACACACTAAGTTTCTTTCATATTGTGATAAATCCCTATTACTCATCATAATTTTGTAAATTTTAGATTGAAATAATATCTAAATGCATATTGACTAGCCGAAAAATTTTGGGAAAAGAAAACTTGTATATCTTCAAAACGAAAATCTGTAACGGTGGAAAATTTTGTAAATTTATATTCATCGTTTACAATAGTTTCATCCCAAATATTCTGATACTTTAGACTACCTATGGTGAGCAAATCAACAGGTACTATGTATAGATCAATACCCGAAAATGTATATCGATTTATCACGTTTCTTTCAATATACTCCTTTATTGCAAAGTCTACATTCTGATTGGTTGTCATATCGTTTGAAACTCCTTCGAAAGTTCTACTCCTTTTCAAAATTGCAAATAAATAATTTCTCAAAATGGTCCGAATATTTATATTCATTATCCATTTAGCGTAGTTATTTTTTTCTATTTGTGTCTGGAATTCATCGAGTAATATCGTATGATTGGTTCTTTTATCAGATACAGTGTTATAGAAAAGAGGAGTGAAGTCGTATTCTTTTTCCAAATCCAGTTGTTCGTTCTTTTCATTTTGATAGTAAATTATACTTTCATCACCAACTGTCAATGAGTCTTCGATTTCTAACATTTTCGAACCAAAATAAGAACTTTCCTCCTCCATATTGAATGTTCCGAAAACTGGAGTATATTTGAACTCTGGACTAATATAACTTCTTTTCATTTTAAAGTAGATTTGAATTATTATTTTTGAAGGTAGATACTTTTACATCATCTCTTCTAGTTTCGAGTTGCGATAGTTGTACCTCTGGCTCGTATTCCTGTGTTTCATAGTGATATTCTAAATCCCAAGTAGATTTAAACATAAAAAAATCTACAATATGATATCCAAACTCATCGATCATAGGATATATGGATTTTAGATTTGCTTGATTGCTCAATTTTAGTAAGGAATTTTTTCTATTCACTTTGGAAACAATTCTTTGTTTAATAACACCGAAGTATGTTAAGTCAGTATCAAATTTATAGTTCGTCTCGCTTTCATCGATAGTCGGTGAAGAAAAAAGATCTATATCTCTCAATATTGGAGAATAATAGCCAGAAAATCTGTAAATTCTGTAATATAATTGATTTTTCAAACCACTGAAGCTAGGTAAAATTATTGCCGTTTGTAGATTTTGCGTAATTTTGGAAGCTAGGTGCATTTCATTATACCAATTTAACTTTGTTAAATTATCGATATTTGAATCACTCAAAATCTTTTTTGATTTGATTTCCGAGGCTTTTAAGGTCAATGGCTCATAGATGTTAGATCTAGCTCTGACCATTAGCTCATCCGGTGGTTCACAAGTCAGTAGATATGGTAAACCACCCACCGATTTAAGGTCATTGAAATCATAAATTTTCGTCGAATTTTCACCTACGATAATATATTTCACCTTATCACTGAAACCAAAGTTATTTGATAAATCATTCAAAGCGTTCATCAAATTATTTGTTGATAGTTTGGAAAAAATAGTAGAATATATGTCGTCTCGATTAGTGTTCATTAAATTATTTTTATCAAAATCCCAAACTGATGGACTACTCTCTATCACATCTGTGTAAGTATTATCATTCACATAAACATTTATCAAAATATTTCGGAATTTTTCGTTGATAATCACATACACACCATTATCCAATGAGTAGTTTACAAATATATCACTTGATACACTAGAATTCAAACTACTCGCGACACACTGATAGAATTTACCATTCATTTCAATTATGTTGTTAGATGTAATGGATGGACCATAGAAATATGTTGTATCTGGCACTAAACTGTATATTCTTCTCCAATTGGTATCAATATCCGGTGGAATAGAATACCTCGGTGATTGTGTCGATCCATAAACAACATTGTTGTAAATTACGTAGTTACCAGAAGTATACTTAATAACGTCCCAAGTTGGATCGATGTATTCAAAGTCATTCTTCCAAAGCTCAACATTTTTCCACCTTGTAGGAGTATTAGTTTCCTCCCAAGAATTTATAAAAACCGAATTCGTCAGAAACCCCGATTCTTCATTTGGTATAGTTCGATTGTTGTTGATCAACGACTTCCAATTTTTGGATTTGTACGTAACGACGTTATTTACCGAATATGTAAGACTACTATCCCAAAAAGTATAATTATTTCTACCATCTGAATAATAATATTCTCCAGAGTTATAGACAAGTGGTGGTAAATTTGAACCGAAAGCACTCATGTTGTTATTAGTTAACCCCTCGAATAAAGGACTGTAAAATATATTTGGAGAATTGTAAATTTCCCAATCACTTGAGATCTTGGGATTTATATCTGGCTCAACTATTCTGGATTGGGTCAAACTACGATACAAAACATCCTCATAAATAACTAAATTATTATTTTGATAGTCCTTTTCGTGTTTCCACTCGTCTATTATTCTCCACTTCAAGGGATTTACAGACTTCAAAAGTCTCAAGGAATTGATATCATCATCAAAATTTGTTACAATATGTTCATTACTAGATACCAATACCGAAAATTTCCAAGAATCAAATTTATTTGAATTTCTTAAATTAATTTTATCTATTTTGTTTCCGGTCAAATTTATATTTTCAATTTCTGAAATTTTAAATCTCAACCCTTTGAAGAGTGTAATATTTGGCGTGGATTGATCTCCGGTTTGAAAATATGAATATTT
>Ga0315909_10006433_pt1 | contig 13261 bp, 15 predicted proteins | sample LakEriMetagenome_11_FD_203527 | JGI IMG/M metagenome (GOLD analysis project Ga0315909, IMG submission 203527) | Freshwater fungal communities from buoy surface, Lake Erie, Ohio, United States - Buoy 2 MA125 | ecosystem: Environmental > Aquatic > Freshwater > Lake | place: USA: Lake Erie, Ohio...
CAATCCTTGCCCTCAACGCATACCGAGCCTGCGCCTTGGGCTGGCGCAGCATGGCTTCGAGTTGTTTCCGCTCATCGCGGCTGAGGACGATTGGCGTGGATGGGCGTGACATGCCCTCCCCTTACGTTAGGTCGCGAACTTATGCAAGTAAGTACTAGGCGCACGAAAAAGCTGACTTGTCCTCCCGCGAGGAGCGGAGAGGCTAGGTTGAAGTCTATTTGATCCCCGCACGTTCGACGAGGTCGAAGAGCCAGACCCAGCCGTCCTCGGTGGTCCGGATTTTGGCGCCGTCGGTGGCCCAGCGCACATTGGGGGCGTCGGTGATGATGCGTCCGTCGTGCGCCTTGGCCGGGGCGAAGGTGGTGCGATGCGGGGACAGGAGGTTGTGGACGCGCATGAGGCGCAGGACGCGGTTGCGGCCGACCTTGTGGCCGGCGAGGAAATGGAGGCGCGCATGGACCTTGCGGTGGCCTTCGCCGGTGAAGGGAGAATCCTTGATGTCGGTGCGGATGAGGGCCAGCAGGGCATCGTCATCGGAAGGTCATATGATTATCCGCGAGGACATCGTCGCGGTCATCATGCACTGCATGGAACGGAGCAATAGTACCCGCCTAACCGCGCGGGATTTTCGGCTCCAGACCGTCCACGCGCATTCTCCTTTCTCCATTGCCGAGGGCGTCAGTCTGCACGGAGGGAAGTCCGCTCTTGAAACTCGTTTGCGAGATCGCGACAAGACGATCCGCGAGGCGTGTGCGCTCCGAATCAACCGAACCGAACCAAGACGAAAAATGATCCTTCCCACCGAAACCCACGGCGCGGCCAGCGTGCCGCTTTACCAACTCAAGATGACTTTGAAATGGTCCGACCCGGCCATCTGGCGGCGCGTGGTGGTACGGGCCGATATGCCGCTCAGCTGGCTGCACTACGTCATCCAGGAGGCAATGGGCTGGACCAACAGTCACCTGCACCACTTCATCGCTGGCAGCGCGATTTACGGGACGCCCGATCCGCAAAACGCCGGCTTCGGTCGCGAGATTCTGGACGAAAGACGGCACACCGTCGCGGATCTGGTGCCGGCGGCGAAGAAGAAGTTCCTTTACGAGTATGATTTCGGGGACGGATGGATTCATGAAGTGGTGGCCGAGAAAATTCTCCCGCCGGACCCCGGCTTCAAGAACCCGGTTTGTCTCGCGGGCGAGAACGCGTGTCCGCCGGAGGACTGCGGCGGCATTCCCGGCTACTACAATCTTCTCGAAATCCTCGGCGACCGGAAGCATCCGGAATACCGGGACATGAAGGATTGGATGGGGGGCAAATTCGATCCGGCAGCGTTTAAGCTGGATGCGGTGAACAAGGCGTTTAAGCGGCTCAAGGCATGAACATCGCAGCCGACCGCAGGGACGCCGCAGGCCGGGTCGTCTAGCGACATGTCACGCCTGCCCGCGCTCAGTCCGCATGGACGATTGTTTCTCAATGAATCCGAGGCTGCGGATGCTGCTGGCACGGTGGGGTTGTCCGCGGAGACGATGCAGCGGATTGGGGATGCGTTTGCGGAGAGTTCCGCGCGCGGGCTGCTGGCGCTCGCGGTGCGGCGGGGTGAGGGCGGGCGCTGGCCGGCGGAGTTTGCGTTCTGGCGCGAATTTGCGGATGCGTACCTGACCGCGCTGGCGCACACGCCGGACTCCGCCGACGGGCAGGCGGTGCCCGAGGCGCTGATGCCGTCGGATCTGGGATTCGATTTCACGCTGCGCATCCCGGCCATGCGCGGGGCGGAGTACGCGTCGCCGGAGATTTTCGGCGCGCTGTGGCGTGAGCTGGATGTGCTCTCGCGCGCGGAGGCGCAGGCGGCGGGCGGGTTGCGGAAATGGCTCGGCGCGATCCATCCGTCGCTGCATCTGCTGGGCCGCGTCACGTTCCACCTCGCGGAGAACAAGCGGTCGCCGGAGACGCCGTTTGCCTTCATGGCCACCTTCACGCATCGGCTCTCGGCGGAGGAAAAGGCCGTGCATGTGCCGCTGGCGCGCGCGCTTCAGGAATACGCGGGCGCGAAAAATCAGACGGCGCTGCGCTCGTTGCTGGAGCCGGTGCAGAAGGCTGCGGAGCAGAGCGTGTGGACGCGCGAGTTGCTGGACAGCCGCCGCGTCTTCCAGCCGCAGGCGTGGACGCCCGTGCAGGCTCATGCGTTCCTCCGCGAAGTGCCGGTGCTGGAGGCGAGCGGGATCATCACGCGCATTCCGAACTGGTGGAAAAACGGGCGCGGGCCGCGTCCGCAGGTGAGCGTGAGCGTGGGCGGCGCGCGCGCGGCGGGACTCGGCGTGGAGAACATGCTGAATTTTTCCGTCGAGGCCACGCTCGGCGGCGAGGCACTCACGGCTGCGGAGTGGCAGTCGCTGATGCACGCGCAGGAGGGGCTCGTCGCGCTGCGCGGGCAATGGGTGGAGGTGGATCGAGAGAAATTGCAGAGTGTGCTCGAACACTGGAAGCGCGTGGAATCGGGCGCGGCGGGCGAAGGCGTTTCATTCCTCGAAGCGATGCGGCTGCTGGCCGGAGTGCGGCTCGGCGGCGTGGCGGATGAGGCCGCGGCGGAGAGCGCGGATTGGAGCGAAGTGAGCGCGGGCGGCTGGCTGCGCGAGACGCTGGAGCGGCTGCGCAATCCCGACACGGCGGCGGAATTTGATCCGAACGAGCATCTGAATGCGCGCCTGCGTCCGTATCAGGCGACGGGCGTGAAATGGCTGTGGCTCCTGCAAAGCCTCGGCCTCGGCGCGTGCCTCGCGGACGACATGGGCCTCGGCAAAACGATCCAGGTCATCGCGCTGCTGCTGCGGCTGAAGCACGAGAAGCCGGATGCGAAATTGCGCGGTGGAAAAGCGCCCGCGCCCTCGCTCATCGTCGCGCCCGCGTCGCTGCTCGCGAATTGGAAGAACGAACTCACGCGGTTCGCGGCGGGCCTGCGCGCGGGATTCCTGCATCCGTCCGAGACGCCGCCCGAAGAGTGGCGCGACGCGGCGTGCGCGGAGAAATTTCTCGCGGGCCGTGATGTGATCCTCACCACGTACGGGCAGGCCGCGCGAGTCGAGTGGGTCGCAGCGCGCGAATGGCGGCTCGTGATCCTCGATGAGGCGCAGGCGATCAAGAATCCCGGCGCGCGGCAGACCCGCGCGATCAAGCGACTGCACGCCGGTGCGCGCATTGCGCTGAGCGGCACGCCGGTCGAGAACCGCCTCGGCGATCTGTGGTCGCTGTACGATTTCCTGAATCCCGGCCTGCTCGGCACCGCGCCGGAATTCACCCACTGCATGAAGGCGATGCAATCTGCGCTGCCGCCCGACTTCGCGCCGCTGCGCCGGCTCGTGCGGCCGTACCTGCTGCGGCGGCTGAAGACTGATCGCAGCATCATTTCCGATCTGCCGGACAAGACCGAAGTGAACGCGTGGTGCCCGCTCGCGAAGAAGCAGGCCGCGCTCTACGAATCGAGCGTGCGCGACCTTGCCGAGAAGCTGGAGGCCGTCGAAGGCATCCAGCGGCGCGGGCTCGTGCTCGCGTTCCTCATGCGGTTCAAACAGATCTGCAACCACCCGAGCCACTGGCTTGGCGACGGCGCATTTGCGCCCGAGGACAGCGGGAAATTCCTGCGCCTCGCGGAGCTGTGTGAGGAGATCTCGTCGCGTCAGGAAAAGGCGATCGTCTTCACGCAGTTCCGCGAGATGACCGGGCCGCTCGCAGCGCGATTGCGCGAGGTCTTCGGACGCCCCGGCCTCGTGCTGCACGGCTCGACGCCCGTGAAGGAACGCCAGCAGCTCGTCGCCGATTTCCAGCGCGACGACGGCCCGCCATTTTTCGTTCTCTCGCTGAAAGCGGGCGGCACCGGACTCACGCTCACCGCGGCGAGCCACGTGATCCATTTCGATCGCTGGTGGAATCCGGCCATTGAGAATCAGGCGACGGATCGCGCGTTCCGCATCGGGCAGAAGAAGAATGTGCTCGTCCACAAATTCGTCTGCCGCGGCACCATCGAGGAGCGCATTGACGCGCTCATCAGCGAAAAGAAGGCGCTCGCGGAATCTGTGCTCGGCCCGGAAGGCGGCGCGGAGACGTTGTTCACGGAAATGTCGAACGACGAGCTGCTGCGGTTCGTCGCGCTCGACCTGAAGTCCACCGTCGGCGAATGATCCGCTCTTTGACAAAGCTGCACAGTCACGACTGAATCGCACCCATGTCCTGGTATGAATTCAAACCCTACGTGTCCGTCGCCGAGCGGCGGAGGAAAGCAGAGAAAGCCGCGAAGAAACTGGCCGGCAAAGGCCACGCCGTGTCGCCGGTCCGCATCGAAGGCCGCGCCATTGCGACCACCTTTTGGGGCAAGGCGTGGTGCTCGAATCTCGAATCGTACAGCGACTACGAGAACCGCCTCCCGCGCGGGCGCACCTACGCGCGCAACGGCTCGGTGATCGATCTGCAAATCACCGGCGGAAAAATTGAGGCGCTCGTGCAGGGCTCGGATCTCTACAAGATTGCGCTCCACATCACCGCGCTCCCTGCGAAGCGATGGGAGCAATTCACGAAGGGGTGCGCGGGCAAAGTCACGAACCTCCTCGACCTCCTGCAAGGACGGCTCTCGAAGGAAATCTTGGCCGACATCACCGCGAAGGGCACCGGCCTTTTTCCCGCACCGGCGGAGATCAAGCTCGGCTGTTCCTGCCCCGACTGGGCCGACATGTGCAAGCACGTCGCCGCCGTGCTCTACGGCGTCGGCGCGCGGCTCGACACGAAGCCCGAGCTGTTCTTCACACTGCGCGGAGTGGACATGCAGGATCTCATCAGCGCCGCGAGCGCGAGCGCCACCGCGCCAGTCGCAGCAGCGACTGACGACGCGCTTGCGGGTGCCGACCTTGCCGAAATTTTCGGCGTCGAAATCGAGACTGTTCCGTCGCCAGCCGCCATCGCACCGCGCGAAGTGCCAGTGCTGAAACTGGCTCCCGTTGCCAAGAAAAGGCCCATGCGGAAAAAGGCCGCGGGCGCGGCCAAGCCTGCTGGCAAATCGCGCAAAGCCGTGGCGAAAAAGCGACGGAAGAAGGGGGACGGAGCACGCAAATCTTAGCCAGGCGAAGCTGGAAATAAGCCAGACATTTGCCCGCTCCACTTGCCGGCGGCGCTCTGCGAAACGAAGTTGGCAGCATGGGGCAGGGGAGTGCTAAGGTGCGCGCGATGATCCGCATTTTCGCCCTCGTATTTTTTCTCGTCACGCTGCCGCTCCGTGCGGCGGTGGATCTCGGTATTGATGTGCTCAAGGCGCAGGGCTTCGCGTCACTCGCGGGCAAGCGCGTGGGGCTGGTGACGAACCAGACTGGCGTGGACTCCGCGGGGACGAAGACGAGGCTCATTTTAAAAAAGGCACCGGGCGTGCAGCTCGTCGCGCTGTATTCGCCGGAGCACGGCATTGATGGCACGGTCGGCGCGGGGAAATACGTCGCATCGCGCAAGGACGCGGCGACGGGGCTCACGGTGCATTCGCTCTACGGCCCGACGCGCAAGCCGACGCCGGAGATGCTGCGCGGAATTGATGTGCTCGTGTACGACATGCAGGACATCGGCGTGCGCAGCTACACGTATGTCTCCACGATGGCGAAATGCATGGAGGCATGTGGCGAGCAGAAGATTCCGTTCATCGTGCTGGATCGTCCGAATCCCCTCGGCGGCACGCGGGTGGAAGGGCCGGGCATCGAGGGAAAATGGATCAGCTTCGTGGGACAGTTGCCGGTGCCGTACCTGCACGGAATGACGGTCGGTGAACTTGCAAAAATGGCGAATGCGCACGGATGGGCGGGCGGCCGCTGCCAGCTCACCGTCGTGCCGATGCAGGGCTGGACGCGCGACATGACGTGGCAGCACACGGGGCTGCGCTGGGTGCAGACTTCGCCGAACATCCCGCGCGCGGCCTCGGTGCCATATTACGCGGCGACGAGCATCTTCGGATCGCTCGAAGGCGCGGCGCTCGATGTGGGCATCGGCACGGATGCGCCGTTCCAATGCGCGGGGAAGTGCGGGCTCGATTCCGCGGCATTCGTGCGCGAGCTGCAGTCGTGCGGACTGCGCAGCGCGGAGCCGTATTCGCGGAAGGAATTCGCGGGCGCGCGGCTGAGTCTCAGCGCGGACAGCGCGGTGAATCTCGCGGCGGTGAACATCCAGCTCCTCTGCGCCGCGCAGAAATTTTCGCGCGGCAGCATCTTCGCGCGCTATCACGATGCGGACAACATCCTGTGGAAAATCTACGGCAGTACGAGCCTCCGCACGCAGATCGAGAAGGGCGTGAGCGCCGCGGCGATCATCGCGGGCTGGCAGCCGGTCGCCGAGCGGTTCCGGTCTGCGCGGCAGGCGTACCTGCTCTACTAAGCAAGATGCGCACGGCTCTCTACGGCGGCAGCTTCGATCCGATCCATCATGGGCATCTTATCCTTGCACGCGAGGCGATGGAGCAGCTCTCGCTGGATCGCGTCGTGTTCATTCCTGCGGCGCAGTCGCCGCACAAGCTTGCGCGGATTCCTGCGCCGCCGACGGTGCGGCTCGCGATGGTGCGTGCGGCGATCGCGGGCGAGCCGCGTTTCGAGAGCGATGATTCGGAGACGACACGCGAGGGGCCGAGCTTCACGGTGGACACGGTCGAGGCGTGGCGCGCGAAATTTCCGGATGACGAATTTTTCTGCCTCATCGGCGAGGACAATGTGCGCGAGCTTCCGACGTGGCGGCGCTACGACGAGCTGCGCCGGATGGTGCAGTTTGTCGTCTTCGGCCGCGATGCCTCCGCGCCTGCGCACGACTTCCCGCGGGTGGATCGCCGTGTGGACATTTCGGCGACCGAGGTGCGCAAGCGCGTTGCGCAGATGCGCAGCATCCGCTATCTGGTGCCCGAAGCAGTGCGCGAAATCATCGCGACGCACCAAATTTACCAAGGAGAATCCCATTAAATCAGACAAACTCGCCAAGCTCTGCGCCAGCATCGCAGCCGACAAGAAAGCCGAAGACATCGTCGTGCTGGACCTGCGCAAATTCTCATCGTTCACGGATTTTTTCGTCATCTGCACCGGCGCGTCCGAGCCGCAACTCAAGGCCATCGCGAATGAAATCGAGGATCGCCTGAAGAAAGAGCACAAAGTCCGCCCCATCGGCACGGACGGGTATCCGCTCAGCCAGTGGGTCATCGCGGACTACGGCGACGTGGTTGTTCACATTTTCCATCCCGAAAAACGCGCGCACTATCGCATCGAGGAGATGTGGAATGACGCGCCGCGGCTCAAGGTCTGAGAAGGTGTAACGGAGTCGGATTTAAACCCGGCGATGCAGAGGTGGATGGAGGGGGCCGCAGAGAAAGATGGAGGAATGTCCTTCAGCGTTCCTCTCTGTTTCCTCAGCTTCTCTGCGTTGAAAAACGGGGATCAGACGAAGCTTCTCTTCCGCGGGGGCGCTTCCTTTCTTGAATTTCAAGATTCCCCGGGGGCGCGCAAGCTCGTGCAGGCGGCCGTCGGAAGGATCAAGCCGGAGACGCAGGCGGAGGTGCAGAAATTCCTCGGCGAGGGCATCGCCCGGATCACGCGCAACGACGTTCAGGAAGGCTGGGTGCGATTCGCCAAACAGAAGGACTCCGCCAATCCGGCCACGCTCGATAGCGTGCTTTTCAAGAAAGTGAACGGCGAGGCCGGGATGCTGAAGGCCGGAGACATCATCACGCCGTTGAACTTTACCGTGAACATGCGCGCCGAGAAACCGAACCCCGAGAAGACCGATGCGACATTGGGCAAATGGGTCGGCTTCGCGCGGATGGAGGAGCAGTTCGAGGTCCTCGAAGTCCTGCCCTGCCGCTCCTCGCTGCGGCAGGGCCTTCAGTCCTGAGTTTACTGCCTCTGCCCAGGTGCATGGCACGCCCGGAAAACGCAGGAGCCGCACGAACCCTCTCGCCATCCGCGCGCACGCCGCTACAACCGCGCGCGATGCTTTCCCTGATCATCCCGCTCTACAACGAGGAAGACAATGTCGCCCCGTTGCAGGACGAGCTTGCCGCGGCGCTGCGCGGCCACGAATACGAACTCATCCTCGTGGACGACTGCTCGACTGACAAGACCCTCGGGCGCATCCGGCGCGGGCCGGGCGTGCGCGTGATCGAGTTTGAAAAAAACACCGGCCAGAGCGCGGCGATGTACGCGGGCTTCATGGCGGCGAAGGGCGACATCCTCGTGACGATGGACGGCGACATGCAGAACGATCCCGCGGACATTTTGCGCATGATGGAAAAGCTGGACGAGGGTTTCGATTTCGTCGTCGGCTGGCGCAAGCAGCGGCAGGACAATCTCTCGAAAAAAATCAGCAGCCGCATCGCGAACTTCGTGCGCAGCCGTTTCACGCGCGACGGCGTGCATGACACGGGCTGCTCGCTGAAGGTGATGCGCCGCGAATGCCGCGACGCGCTATTTCTCTTCCGCGGCATGCACCGCTTCATCCCGGCACTCGTGAAGGGGCTCGGCTACAAGATCACCGAGATGCCCGTGAACCACCGGCCGCGGACGGCGGGCGTGAGCAAGTATGGCTTCGGCAGCCGCGCGTGGAAGGCCACGTGCGACATGCTCGCGGTGCGCTGGTTCCTCTCGCGGCAGATGAAATTGCGGATCCGCCGCGAATCGTAGCGCCGCATTTCTGTGGGGATTTTTCTTGGCACGCGGCCGGACGATGCTACAGGTTTTTCACAGTTCACTTTCCCCTAGTAAAAAACGCGGCCCGAAGCTCGCCCAGTGCTACGGGCCGCGTTTCCTTTTCCGGCGAAACTTCGCGGAAACCTCTCGGAAGTGACAGCGCGCAGGGCTACAAGCGGCGGCATGTTGAACGACATCGAGCGCACGCTTCTTCACGAGCAGACGATCCTCCGCCGGCTCGATGAACTCGGCGAGCAGATCACGCGCGACTACGACGGGCGCGATCTGACTGTGATCGCGGTGCTGAACGGCAGCATCCTTTTCGTCGCCGATCTCATGCGGCGCATCCAGCTTCCGCTGCGCCTCGATTGCATCAGTGTGTCGAGCTACCACGGCGGCACGGAGAGCACGGGCACGGTGACTTTCGACCAGACATCGCTCCCCGACGTGAGCGGGCGGCATGTGCTCATCCTCGACGACATCCTCGACACCGGTCGCACGCTGCACGCGATCCGGCTTCGGCTCCGCGAAGAGGCGAGTGCGCTCAGCGTGCGCATCTGCGTGCTGCTGCGTAAGGCGAAGGTGCGCTCGGAGGATCTCGATGCGGACTACGTGGGCTTCGACATCGGCGATGAGTTCGTCGTCGGCTACGGTCTCGACTACCGTGAACAGTACCGGAATCTGCCCTTCATCGGCGTGCTGAAGCCGGGCGCGCTCACAGCGGACGCAGTGTGCCCGTGAATGCAAAACCTGCGTGCTCACCGGCGCGCTCGGAAATATATCCCGCGGCAGAAACGTCAGCAGCAAAGCGGATCGCATCCGTGAGGATCTCGCCCACGGCGAGCTTGTCGGTTGAGTTCAGTTTTTAATTTTGGAAGCCGGGGAATCGGGAAAGGAATCCATGTCTTCATGGCTTCCAAATTTCCACTGCGCGCTCACGGCACGATGCGCAGCACGCGGTTGTTGTAGCTGTCGGTGATGATGAGCTTGCCGTCCGGCGCGACGGTCACGCCGTGCGGACGAGCGAGTTCGCAGGCGAGGGGATCGCCGCCGACGCCTGCTGCGCCATTCTTTCCGGTGCCCGCGATGCGTGTGATTTTTCCGGTCTTCGGATCGTAGCGGCGCACGGTATTCGTCTCCGTGTCGGCGATGATCACGCTGCCATCGCGGTCGAGGCAGAGGTGTTTCGGGCCGCTCATCGTCGCTTCGAGCGCGGGGCCGTCGTCGCCGGAGAGGCCGGGTTTTCCGTTCCCTGCGACGGTCTTGATTTTTCCGGCGGCGTCCACGAAGCGCAGCGCATTCCCGCCGCGTTCGAGGATGTAGAAGGATCCGTCCGCCGCGGCGACGACGGCGCGCGGATCGCTCAGGGGTGCGCTCTTTGCATCCGCCCCGTCGTCGGGCTTTCCGGCTTTGCCATTGCCCGCGACGGTCTCGACGATTCCAGTCGCGAGTGCGATGCGGCGGATGCGCATGTTGTCAATGTCCGCGACGTAGAGATGCTTCGCCGCGGGATCGAGCGCGATCTGGATCACCGTTCCGAATTCCGCCTTGTCCGCCGGGCCGCCGTCGCCGCTGAAGCCCTTTTTCCCGGTGCCTGCAAATGTGGTGATGATTCCGGTCTGCGCGTTGATTTTGCGCACGCGGTTATTGAACGCATCGGAGAGAAAGATGTGACCTTCGGGTGCGACGCTGATGTTGTGGACGCCATTGAACTCCGCCTTGCGCGCATCGCCGCCGTCGCCGGCGAAGCCTTTCACGCCGGTGCCGCCGATGACTCTCATCACGCCCGCCTTATCCACGCGAAGCAGGCGGTTGCCCGCGATCATCTCGATGATCGCGATGGTGCCATCCGGCAGATACTCCGTACCGAACGGCTCGCGCAACACGCTCTCCGTGGCCTTCGCACCCGATTCGCGCATCCCGCCTCCTGCGATGATTTCGATCTTCGCGCCGAAGACGGAGACGCCGAGTGTGAGCAGTGCGGTGAGTGTGGGGATGAGACGTGGGTGCATGGCGGGAAAGGGGCTGTGATTAGTGACTGGTGACTGGTGAACGGTGAAGCGCAACCAGTCACTTTTCACCAGTCACCAGTCACGGTTTTTTTCCCGGCGTCGTGGTGCCCGGAAGTCCGGCTACTCGCCGAAGCGCTTGCGAAGCCGCGCAAGCTGTTCGGTGACGCTTCCGGCTCCGGTCTTCACCTCCGCCGGGGCGGGCGCGCCGTCGGGTTTCGTGATCGTTTTCTTCCCACCGCCGGAGCCGCCGTAGCTCGTCGCGGCGGACGTGAGCACCATGTCGTCCGCGAGCGAGCGGTGCGCGGTGACGCCGAGCGACTGCAGCACGCCGTGATAGGCCTTTACCGCCTCCTCGGGAGTGATCGCGCCCTCGACGATCCGGCGCAGGAATTCGATGAACGCCAGCGGGGCTTCCGCATTGTTGATCTTGCGTCCGAAGAGCGCCACGCGCGCGCCGTATTTCTGCGCATCGGCGATGAGCTTGAACGCATCATAGGTCGTCCCCGCGCTGCCGCCGAGAATGCCCACGATCATCTGTGGGTCGTAGGCCACGAGTTCCTCCATCGCCTTCGGCCCGCGCCACGCGATCTTCAAAAAGAGCGGGCGTCCCTTTTGCGTCACACCGGCGAGGCTGCGGATGATGTGATCGTTGATGAACCCGTCCAGCTTTTCGGGCGGCAGGCCGGTCTCCACATTCGGATCGAACACTTCCAGGAAGTAGCGGAAGTTTTTCCGCTCCGCCTCCTCGCGGAATGCCTTGAACGCCGTGAGCGTCTCGTAGTCGCGCTCGAAGTTGTTTGTGAATGTCACCGAGTAAAGCCCGAGGTCCGCGCCGGTGTGCGGCGCATCCGGGTCGCACTCCACCTCGCCGCATTTGATGTGATCCAGCGTCGCGCTGCGGAAAGGCCGCGAGGGCTGCTTGATGTATTCCGCGCCGCGCACCACCCAGATGTCCGTCGCATCGTTCGCGCGTGCCGCGGGCGTGATGTGCGAGCCCTCAAACAGCCGCTCCTTCATCGCGAGCTGCTCCACATTCGACGCCGAGAGCAGCATGATGTCCACGAGCCCCTGCCGGATCACGCCGCGGATCTGCTCGCGATATTCCTCCAGCGTCTTCCAGTGGAATTCCGACTTCAGCACGCGCTCGGGATTCATCGGCCGCTTCTGCCCCGGCGCCGTGATGCCAAACGCCATGTCCGCATCCTTCGCATCGGCGATGATGAAGGCCTTGCTGCCGGATGGATTTTTGCGGATGTCGGTGATCTTCGCGTCGAGAGATTTCATGTAGCGGGGGACCATAGACGCCTTTGCTCGCCTCATACAATCCCGGAAGCCGCCTCACCCGCCAGTTCCCCGATCTCCGCAGCCAGCCGTGCGGCTTCGGTCTTCAGTCCGGCCAGCTCCGCGTCGAGCGCGGCGATTCGCTTTGCCGTCACGGCATCAAGCAGGCCGGGCTGTTTCTCCACCAACTGAGCCAGCTCATACTCGGCGCTTTCGCGCAGGCGGTTCGTGAATTCGAGCACGCGGACGATCTCCAGCTCCAGACTCTCCCACAGCCGTTCCAACTGCGCGATCTGCTGCCCGTCGCGGAAGTCGAGGCTGCCCCAGCCTTTCCGGAAAATGAATCCGTCCGGGTCGTTGGCGATCTCACGCAGCGTGGCGAGGTCGCCCACCTGCCGCGCAACCGCGCATGATGGATCGCGCTGGTCAGCTTCTCATACGTTGCGAGCTTCCCCGGCTCATTGGCGAAACGGTCGGGATGATGGAGCCTCACGAGCCTGCGCCAGAGCGCGCTCATCTCACCGGCCTCGGCCTCGGAAAGCTCGCGCTTGTTCTCCATCGCCGCGGCGGTCTCGTCGTATTCCTGCTCCGTCTGCGCCTTCGCCTGCCGGAACTCCCCGCCCGTCTGCTCCGCCTCCTCCTCGCCGCCGCGGAGCAGCGAATCGAGGAACTTCTTCCGGTAGCTCACGACGAGCCGCAGCGCGTCGCGTCTCCGGTAGTGCTCCGCCAGCTTTTTGAAAAGGGCCGCCTGCACGGCATCCGTCTTCGACTTTTCAATCGTGTAGGCGGCCTCCAATTCCGCCAGCCGCGCCCGCGCCGCGTTTAAGCGGAGCGCGTTGCGAGATGCTTAGCGATCGCTTCCGCAATAGTCGGACTCTCATGTTGTGCAAAAACGAAGCGTCCGGCGCCGTGAATGACGCGGCGAATGAACACCCTCTCATCGTCGAGCTTGCAATGCATAAAGGGCCATTCCCACTCGTCTGCGATGACAAGGAAACGGCGCGGAGAAATTGGAAAGGAAATGATGGTGCCGGGGGTGCCAACTCCGAATTTCACGCGCCTACATGCGCCACGGTGCAGCACAACAGGAGTGTCACTGGTTACGAAGGAATCAGACTCCGCGCACACAACGGCCCACTTGCGAGCGAATAATTCATCCCCTAGCAGCCTGTCGGCCTTGACGATTGCCGAGCGACGTGAAGATGAAGCACGCGGAGAAAATCGAGCGCGATTCGCAGTAGATGCAAATATTTCCCGCTCTCCATCCGCTGAAAGTGACATTCCATC
>Ga0315909_10006436_pt1 | contig 13258 bp, 27 predicted proteins | sample LakEriMetagenome_11_FD_203527 | JGI IMG/M metagenome (GOLD analysis project Ga0315909, IMG submission 203527) | Freshwater fungal communities from buoy surface, Lake Erie, Ohio, United States - Buoy 2 MA125 | ecosystem: Environmental > Aquatic > Freshwater > Lake | place: USA: Lake Erie, Ohio...
GGTGCCTCGCGGCCACACCCCGGACCAACTGCCGCCATAGTTGCCAAGCACTGTGGACAGGCCGGCGTAGGTCGTGCTCGGCGCCATCGCCACGGAACCGACAACCGCCGTGGTCCCCGAGACGCCCAGGAACGATTCTATGCCGTGGAACCGTTTGGAGTTGCCCGTGGCGTAACCGTTGATGTAGGGCTCGTAACCGAATCGCTCGGTGACGTCCTCCATCATCATCGTGGCAAGTTCTTCGAAGCGATTGACGATCGCTTCCTTGCCCTTGTTCATCTCCCGTTCCTTGAACGTCACCGCATCGGTCATGGCATAGCCACGCCAGTCGATGAACGCCTGCTTGTGCCGATCCTGGCGGGAGAAGGTGAGGGTGTCCGCGTCGGCGATGCCGATCAGCGGCGGTTGGCGATAGCGGATGCGCCATCGCATGTCGTTGCCGGACATGCCATATTTGAGATTGCCCTTCTTCTGAAGCATGGCAACCAGTTTGAAGTCGCGAAAGACGTCTTCCTCAACATCCCGAAGGAAGTTTTCGAGGGTGACGTTCAGAATACCCTGCCATTCGGCTGCCATTACTCGCTCCCTGTGAGATCGCCTTGAAGCAATGGGGTGGTAACGTTACCACCCCATCCGATTTAACTCAACTGTGTGATTCCCTTGGCATCGAGCGCCGCGTTCATCATCTGGCCCAGACTCTTTTTGGCTGGCCTTGGAACGCCAGTCCCGTTCGCCCCCGCGTTGGTCCCCAGGTTCTGCAACCTGTTGACCCCTGGCGCCGCCGGCTGTGCGGCAGGCGTTGCGGGAGCGGCAGGAGTCTGTGTTTTAAGCTGTTCGGCTTGCATCTGCGCAAGAGTACCGCGCGTGAGTTCAAGCGCCTGGGCGAACACTTGCTCATGATTGAACTGCCTGACGCCCTGGCTGGTCAGGAACGATTCGATGCGTTGGGCGTGCTGTTGCATGATGCGGCCGGGAAGCGAAAGCACCTTCTGCCCGTTGGGGGCCAGCTTCGCAGCACCACCTTCATCATGCTCGTACAGCCAGTGCGAGTTCTTTTCGAGGGTTTGCTTGATTCCCGTCTCGGCCTGGAACCCTTGCAGTTGCTCCTGGACCAATTGCTGAGCCATCTGCTTGATGAGAGGTTCGAGGCCCGGCTTCAGGAACTCGATCGGATCTTTGGCGAGCCCGTTGATCAGGTTCTCCCGGTGATTCCGGTACGCTTCGATCTTCGAGGCGACGTCCGGAGCGAAGCCGACCTTCGGAACGAACTGGCCTGTCGTCGGATCGCGATCGACCATGTTCAGCCATTCCGGGTTCCATTCCGGCGGGTTCCACCACTTGTTCTGTTGGGCCTGCTGAGCGGCGGCGGCTGCCTGTTGCTGCTTCTGCCAGTTCTGCCACTCGGACAGGTGCGGATAGACTTGCTGGCCAACGCGAGCGAAATGCTCATTGGCCTGCATCTGCCGGACTTGCTCTCGAAGGCCGGCCTCGGCGGCGCCATCATCCGCGAAGCGACTGGTATCGAAGCCGAGCTTGGACGCCATGTCGCGGAGCGAAGGAGCGGAAGGCGTCGAAGCGGCTTGCGATTGAGGAGTCGATGTGACGGATGGGGCCGACGATGGCGTTGAGGCGGGAGCGGAACTTGGCGTTGACGCCGGTGCGGATGCGGGAGTTCCACCGCCTCCACCGCTGTTGTCGCTGCTGATCGGGGCCTCGCCTGAGTAGCGTGGCGTTGTCTGGAACAACGCCTTGAAGTAGAGTTTCGACATCGTTTTCTCTCATGGGGTAAAGACAGTAAGGGCGACTTCACCCCAAGAGTACCGTGGCTCACCGAGCAGAGCGACGATAGACTGGACCCTGTATCGCCCACTAACCCCATGAAGGAAATGAACCCATGAGCATTCCAAAAGCCGGCGGACGCGCGTTCCCGCGACCATGCGGCGAGACGCAGAACTTTGAGAATGAGGCGCAAACCGGGATGAGCCTGCGAGCGTGGCTTGCCGGTCAGGCGCTAACCGGATACCTCGCCTCCTACTCTTCACCCGATGTCCTTCTGCCATCGAACGAACAAGCAGCAAGGCATTGCGTCGAGTATGCCGACGCCGTCATCGCCGAACTGGCCGAGTCCTATCAGCCGGCACCGGAAGTTGTCCCGACGCCGCCAACCGAGACTGAAATTGTGACGCCATCGGATGACCCGATGGATTCGCCGACATGCACCGACAAGATCAATGGAGTCGTTTGCGGCAAGCCTGCCATCCGCCGGGCCAGTGACAACCGATTCATCGGCATCTGCGAACAGTGCCTGCCATTCTGATGAACAACAACCCACAACTCTTCCCGCTCAGCCGCGATCAGCGGCTGTTCCTGGAATTCGTCTATTCCACCCTGGCCAAGCATGGACGCTTGCCAAGGTTCCCGGAAGCCACCAACTATTTCGGCTGGAAGGATGGCGTTCGCATCTGGACCAAGATGCTCAAGCATCTTCGAGACCTCGGCTGGATTCATCGTGATGAGCATTTGCGCTGGTGGCCCATCGGCGTCGATCGGACCATGACATTCCGCTATCCGGCGTCACTCTTCTTGCCGACGCAGCGGAAGACGTTCATCCAACTCGATTCCATCCAACACGCCCCGGGCGAACCCGAAACACTCCAAAGGCTCGACAACCTCGCCAAGCTGTCGCAGTCGTTCGGCCTGCATCACGAAGACGCTTTGACAATCCAGTGGGCTGTGGACACCCTGAACAATCTCCACGCAATCGCCATGAAGATCGCATCCTGCAAGGGGTCCACTGGATCACGCTGGCAGCGGGACCATCGCATCGTTCCGATCGCCCTGATCAACGATCTGGTGGAAACGTTACCACTTGGGTCTGTTCCGCTGATCGACTTTGCTATACATTCTGAGAAGACCTTGGGGGCGGCAGGCGTCTTAAAGGAGGCACCTTTTACTATGTCCGACGTCGGTCCCCAAGGCACACATTCAGAGGAACCCCGTGATGGCGAAGAAACCAGTGAAGGGCGCCGGCCTTGAGATCCCGGTGTCGTTTGGAAACGTCTCGTTCGGCGACCATACCGCCAGCGTGTCCTGCAAAGCATCTCGAAGCAACCTTTCCGTCACCCAGGCTGATCGCAGCCTGTGCGGGAAACGACTGACTGGAACGATCCTTGCTCGGCCTGAAGGCAGCGGGTCCGACCAGCCCGGGCTTCTTGGAACCGATGGCGATCTGGAAGTGGCCGGCGTCTTCGATGTTGACGGATTCGGCGTGAAGACCGTGAACATTTCCTTCACGGTGTCGTTCTCCCTGAAGGACATAGACAGGGCCACGTTCAGCGAGTTCGCCAAGCGCAACGGGCGAATCGAAATCTCGGAAATCGCCAGCATTGACGATGAGGAGGAGTCTGACGAGTAATGGCCAACCCACTTCCTGATTATGAGACTGCGATGGAATGGGAGCGGAAGGGCATTGTTCCGCCAGGGACCAATGCCCATCTCCCTGCCACATCCCCATCATTCAAGGATGTGGACGCCGATCTGCCCACGAATGGGAAGCGTTCTCGGATTCCCAAGAAGATCAAGCGGGATTTCGTCAAAGCATCCTTCGACATCGTTTCCATGACCTGGATGGTGCCGGTGAACCTCTTTGCGATTGGGAACGCCCGCGACACCAGAAAGCTGATCGGCAGCAAGGGGAAACAGAAGGAGGCTGTTTTCCTTGTTATGGGACGCTGCCATCAAGCCTTGTCTTTATTCGCTGACGATGGCATCCACCGCAGCGAAGCATTTGGTGGCCCAAGGCAGATCAAGGCTATTTTAACTCGTCTGTCCCCCAGAGAAATGGATGATGACAACAGCGATTATTCCATGAAGTACGTTCGCGATGCTGTTGCGGATATGCTGGGGACCAAAGACAACAACAAGATGCTCAAGTGGGAATATGGCCAAGAGAAACATCCTCTCTATGGAGTCAAAATCCAACTGAGATTATTGCCCGACCAAGCTGATCCCGGCCGCTGAGGGTGCACAGCGAATGGATGGATAAGCCAAGAGAGTCCAATGGGGAACCCGTGGATAGCGCCGGGTGGAACACTCCCCGCTTCGAGCCAGCGGCCCAATCCTTGGCAGGCTCACTTTTCTTCAAACCCCATGAGAACACATGAACGAACCAACGCCTCGCCAACTGGAAATCCTTCTGGAGATCATCAAGCGTCAGCATGAGGGGCGAACATGCACGCTACGCTACCTGATGTCCAGAACTGGAATCAAAAGCACCAACGGAGTCGTGGTTCATTTGAAATCCTTGGAGAGGAAAGGGCTTGTTCAGCGACTCACGACTGTTGGAGAGAAGACTGGGCACACGAAGAACGCGGCGGGTGTCATCCGCTCGCTTTACCGACTGGAAATCTACCCGGAGGCATTCAATGGACGAACGGCTATCGACACTGACGACGATCATGGAGCGGGTCAGGGCTCATGTGACAGACCTGATCAACCAGAACTCTGCTCTGATCTCGAAGAATGAGCAACTTGAAGCGATGGTAGCCGCTCAGCAGGACACCATCATCGAAAAAGAAAAAGAACTGAACGACATGAAGATGAGTATTCATGTCGCCTTCGACCACTCGCCAGAGAAAACCGCTGAAGAACTTCGTCACAACGTATTCGAAGACACCATCGAGTGGATCATCAATCAAAAATGGGGCGGGTACTCCAAAATCCCAAGCATCGCAAACAGGAATAATGGGAAATAATGAGACGAGTTCACCAAACTGTCTTCGGGAAGGGCGGCAACTGCTTCGCAGCTTGTGTTGCCTCCCTTCTGGAGTTGGAAATCGACAAGGTTCCCAACTTCCATGAGGAACACGACCCAAGCTGGCCGGCGGCGTTCAAGACATGGCTGGCCCAGCACGGGTTATTCCCACTGGTGATCAACATACCAACAGATTCGCCTGATGACCTCCTGGCCCACCTGATGGTCAATGGGGCAACCTGTATTGCCGGCGGTCAAACCGCCCGTGGGAGCCACCACGCCTGCATTTACAGAGGCTGCAACCTGATCCATGACCCGTATCCCGATGGGGAAGGATTGGAAGTGATCGAAGACATGACATTCCTGGTCCCGGTGACTTTCAAGTACGAGAAACACCCCGAAGACAGTTCGAAAATCCTTGTTCTGGAGACTGAGTGATGAAAAACGCCACCATGTACGAGATTGATGAGAACCTGAACGCCATCCTCTTGCTCATCGAGCGATCTGAGGATGGGGAACTTCCCGAAGACCTGGGCAACTACATCGAAAAGCTGGAAATGCAGCGGATGGACAAGGTCGAGGCCATCTGCAAGATCATCCGGGACGCCAAAACCCGCCAGATCGGCCTGCAAGCTGAACTCGATCGGCTCAAAAAGGCTGTCGAGGTCGAATCCAACCGGCAGGAAAGCCTCAAAGAGATCCTACGTCTGTCACTCCTGGCTCACGGGATGACTCCCATCGCAGGATCGGCGCCCTACCAGACCAAACTCTTCAAGCTCCGCATCCAAAACAACTCGAAACCAGAAGTTGTGCTTCCAGAAGGAGCAACCCCAGAGTCCATGCCGGCCTACGCAGTCCGCACAGTCAAGGAAATCGACCGGACTGCCATCTACGAGCACTACAAGGCAACCAAGGAACTCCCGAATGGCGTCCAGTTAATCCTGGGGAACCATGTTCGAATTTCGTGAGCGAGGAATAGCCATGCCGGAATCAAAGACAATCCCCGTGTTCACCGACCGCAAGGGCGTGCTCCGCGTGTGGCGCGACGCCGTGGGCAACTACGGCACGTTTGGCGCTGAGTGCGATCTGGCTAGGGAGATGGGCCGGGAGATCGAGCGGCTGCGGGCCGAGTTGCAAAAACTGTCGATGGATCGTGACGAGACGGACGACGATTTGCTGATTGCGAAAAAGGAGATCGAGCGGCTGCAAGCGGAACTGGCTGTCTATCGTGCTCGCGCCGAACGGCAGCAATCCGACCTGACTAGCGAGCCTGATCTGCCTAGCGAGCAATTGACCATGTTATCCTACGAACGCGAACTCAAGAAATCTGAGGCTCAGCGGGCGCTGGACAAACGGCTTGAGGAAGCGAAACGCAAGGAGCCATTGCTATGATCTGCAAGAAATGTTACGGCACTGGCACGATTAACGTGGAAGCAGATTATGGAGAGTCTTACACGTACGACTGCCAGCGATGCGGGGGCAGCGGCCAGGAACCGCCGGAACCGGGCGTGTTTAGCGAAACGGATAACACGAAAGGCGGAGGGGCAGAATGAAACCAACGATTGACGAGCTGCGAGCGATGGCCGAACGTGTAGCCAAAGCGCGAGCGGCGGATGCCAGTAGCTATGAGGCTAGACTGGCGGCCTACGAAGGCGCCTACGGGCCAGGTGACGGCTACGGGGCGATGTTAGATGACCAGGACGAACTGAGCGACTTCGCTTGTGAGATGCTATTGAAAGGCGGTGAGTTATGACCGATCAAGCGGTTGAAGACGAGATTCGTGAACTCGCCTTCATGTCTCTGAGACAGTACCCGATATACTCGGCACTGCTTCGCCAGATCGACGCCGCCCGCAAGGAACGCGATGAGGTGCTTGCGGCACTGAGAAACCGGCTCGACGCCGAAAAAGGCTGCGCCAATGCGGCGTGCAATATTGGCGGGGGTCTGTGCGCCGATTGCAGTGTACTCGCGGAGGATCGCAAGGGTGAGGCGGCGGGGATTGTGGCCAAATACAAGAAAGGCGGTGAGTGATGAGCGATGGAGCATTTTGCCACTATTGCAAGCACGCGGCCTGCGAGTGCCCGGAGCCGACCATTGGCGACAAGGGGGTTGTACAGGCAATCAAGGACTACGTGAGCCTGTCAAAATGCAAGGCACCAGAATACGTATTGAGGCTGTGCAAAGAGGCTTGCAAGCTGGCCGACGCCTTCATTGCTGCGTACGAACCTAACGGGGACATGGCAATCATACTTGCTGAGGTTGACCGCCTCACCGCCGAGAATGCCACGATGAAATCCGTGCTGCAATCACGCGGGTTCACGGTGGTCAATGGGAAGTGGGCACGAACGGAGGAGACTGTATGATTGATCCACCAAAATTCGATTGGAATGAATCGACCCATGCGGCGATCAAGGCCGCTCAAGAATTCAGTGGGCCACTGCTAAACGATCATGTCGAACTGATCGAGCGACTGAAGGAAGACAAGGACATTATTCGATTTGATGACGGCTATTGGTATTTCTGGCCCGACTCAACGCGCGGAGCATTCCGAGCCAACCAACTGCGGGCCATCGCCGACGAGTTGGATAGGCTGAACACGGAGGCGGAGAAAAACTGCAACGAGTATCTGTCAAAGGACGGTGTGATATGACGCGCGACGAGATCACAAAAGCCAACGCCAACACGCTTAATCGGCTCGCAGCGACGGAGTTGATGGGGTGGGTTCCACACAAATGGAGAGGCCATAGCGCAGGTGGTGGACTTTATTGCTCCGGGTGCGGATCACGTATGGCGGTGAGCATTGCCCAACAATTCCCGTGGTGCCAGCATAACTCTACGGAGTGGAACCCATCCACCGACGCCAACAACGCCGCGACATGCCTCCGCAAGATCGAAGAGCGGGGGCTGGAAGAGAAATTCGTTGACGAGATTCCCGACGTAGTTGGAACGGCCAGAGTGTACGACCTTTGCGGCGACGACATCTGGTTGATTGCCAAAGCAACCCCGGAGCAGATCACGCGGGCCTGCCTGCTGGCGGTGTGCGGGGAGTGAACCAAGCGGCGGTTCGGTAATGGCAGGGGTGCAACCGGGCGTTTCTGTCACTTCCAGCCCGGGGATCACTTCCAACCCATCGATACCGATTCAGTGGGACGACGAAGATTAGCTACGACAGTACCACACACGCCTCTTATTCTGATAACGGTCAAATACTTCGACCGGAACGTTTGAACCTGAAATAATCCCGGTGGCGTAGCTCAACCCATCCAGGCCCTGCTTGGGGCCGTACCGGGTATACCCTGCCTGCTCCCATGCACACACCCATGCATAGAGATCGCACGCACGCGTCAATCTCTATGCGTTCACGCTTCATGCCTCACCTTAACTCCCTTGCTACTCGCTCTACGTAGCGATCACATGATCGCCACGCTATCACCTGTTCATGATGCTATGCCGCCATGTCCCGTCCCCAGCTCATGCCCCATGACCAGGCCCGATGGTATACAAGTGTGAGGCGGTAACGTTACCACGTTACGGATGTATACTATTGCTTGTAAGGGGAAGACAGGACAAGAGAGGGGAAGGAACAGGATGTAGGGAAAGGTCGGAGCTCCGCGGTTCCGTTCCTTCCCTTCCTTGCCATGCCATTTCCTTGTTGCCTGGACGCTATCACCATCGGCCATAACGTGCCTGGACAACCGCATTTGTGCTGACGCCTGAAAATTCGGCTGAAGCCTCAAACAATTCTGCGAATAATCGATTTCCTTCCCTTGCTCTCGGTTGAACGCCCAGATTCGCTGGGATATCCTTTCAACACGGGTAGGTTGTTCACTTCGGACAATCGCCCGAGGTTCCCTTGAAGGAGTGTTCACTATGTCGAACTTCAACAGCATTTTCGTGGCGAGCAGCAAGACCGCAAAGACTTCCGACTACACGTTGACCCGCACCTATGGTGAGGGGAAGGGCGCTCCGAAAATCACGATGAAAATCGGAGCGACGCCCGCCACGCTCAGCATCAACGCGGTCATTGAGGCGGCGAAAAAGGGTGGGGTGATTGTCACGTTCTCTGGCAATCTCCGCGATGGCCTTGCCCAGATGTGCAAACAAGCACAATCGGGGCTTGATACCGTTCCCCTGATTCGCGCTCTGTACACTGGCGATGATGTCACTGTCGAAGCGACCGAGACCGCTGACATGGCCGCCTAAGCCGGCCGCTTGGAGCAAGAGGCAGGCGGATTGTCCGCCTGCCTCTTTCCCGTTCGATTCGGGATGCTGGATTGTGATGATGTTGGACGTGCTTGACATTCTCCCGATTAGGGCAAGGGGTCAAGGCGATGGGAACCGCAAGTTCAGCGGGCGCTCTACTTTTGCGCGCCGATCTGGGCTTGCCTAACATGGGGGGAATATGTCTACTCGCTTCCTTCCGGGCGGAAAGCCCCGGAAAGCGTCAAGGCCTGACCCTACGGGGCGGATTCTTAGGCCACGCGTAGCCATCCCCATCGGTGATGGGGAACTGTCATTCTCTGAGGGGATGACGCTTGTTTGCGGTCTAACCGCAAATAGAACGGGCAGACGTGCATTCAGACAAGAATGTGAACGTCTGTCGATAGTCGCCTTGCCAGTTCAATTCCAGCGCGAAGTTCCGGATTCCATACCGGACAACAAAGACTTGTGGGATTACTGCCCACTTGCCGTTCAGATTAGCGCCCGAGATGATGGGCCGATTCTTGACTTGTTCGAGTCAATCCACAATCGCGATGATGTTGCCATAACGGCCGTTACCCATCCGCTGTCCGCTGCCATTCCCTTCCGGGGAGCAACAGGAACAGGTGATGAAACAAGCGCCGGCGCGCGGCGTGCGATTCGCGAAACCAAAATCAGCAAAGCGGAACGGTACGCTATCCATGACGGCGAATTGTTCGCCTCTTGTGAACAGACGAGAAAGGCGAATCAGACTCCATTCGAGAAGGAATTTGAATACGTTAAGTCAGGCGCTTGGCAGGCGAGACAAGAACGCAAGCGGCGCGCGGCATTAACTCCCGATGACCGCGAGCAAGAGGACAGAACAGCCATTGCTTTCCTTGCAATGGCAGGGGAAGAACGCAAGCCAATTGAACCACATGAATCGTCATGGACGAACGTAGTCGATTGCTACTATGATCGTCGCACCGATCGCAAAGACATATTCGGTTCAAGATGGTAACATCCCTTCCCATCTAAAGCCGCTGTCAATGACAGTGGCTTTTTTCGTGTGCCCATTCCATCGAAACAAGGGGAAACTATGCGCGTTGACCTAATTGACGGCAACATGCAACGTGAGGATTTGTATCGGCAATTGCTTGCCGCATACCGGGAACAATTGGGACTGATTAGCAGGATTCAGGCTATCGACAAAACCGCGAAGCTAAGCCGAAGGGAAAAGCGATTAGCGTCTCAGATCGATGAGATTGAAGCGATCCTAAGCATCTTCGGCTCGCCTGCCACTGGCGAAACGAAGTAGCGGCCACAATTCACCTAACTACTTGCATCACCTAGCCTTGCCTTTAACATCGACATTCAAACAGTTGTTGAGAAAATGGAAACGTTTCCACTTTCGCGATACTTGCTTGAGTGTCATTCTGTAGCAACCGGTCTCGGATGAGACAGGCCTGGACTGGGCCGACAACGATGAGTTCGAGTACGCGGACTACTTAGCTGGTCATCCCTGACCGCACTGGCTCCCCTCGGGGAGCCTTTTTTTGTCGCCAACATCAATCAGAGGAACGCCATGAAACCGTACTATCGCTGCATTCACTACGGCCCTGGGATGACTCACCTTCATGCGATGGTGAGCGAGGTTCAAGAATCGGCCATCGCCACCCAGTGGAACATCGCCGAATGCCGAACGTACGCCAGGCGTTGGGGATTCACGAAAGAGTCTTCTCGCCGTGAGGATGGAATCTTAATCATCGAGTGGCGAGAACCGGAATGAACCCCATAGCGACCGCTTAACGCGGTCGCTTTTTTTGTCGCCCTTCACCAACTGTTTGGAGTGTTCCAATGCGTATCCACATCAAGATTGTGCCCGAGAATGGCTTCTTCGCAGTCTACCGATTTGAGAAATTCGACCGCGTACTCTTGGCCAGATTCAAGACGCTCGAAGGCGCCGCCATCTTCAAGAACTCGATCTCCTAGCCACACCCGCCCGGCGCACGTCGCGCCGGGCTTCCCTGGACCAAACACGAATCGGAGACATGAACATGACGCTACATTTGCCTGTCCGATCCGGAACTATCGGACACAGGGATCAGTGGGGGTTCGGAGATACGGCGGCCACATTTGACTACCCCTCTTTAGGCTTGAAGAGGATGGTATTCAAAACCACCACCGGAGGCTTCGAATACCCCGAACTGTTCGGGGTGAAGCCCGTCTTTACAGGGAAGCCTTACTATGCACCGACACTGGAATGGGGTCGGTGGAAGCCGACATGGTACCTGCCGGACGGGCGAGTCCTCGTTGCTATTGAGCACGAGGTGATGTACGCCTTTGAAGAAAAGGAGATTGACGATGACCACAAATGACGAGCCAAAATCGTGGGAATCGCCATACGACCGCGCCGCGCGGAAGGGCCGCGAGTCCGGCGAATCCGGAGGCGACTGGCGCGACAATCCGCACACTCCCGGCACCAGAGAGTATTACGAGTTTAGCGACGCTCAGGCTGACGCGGCGAAAGAGCGCGAGTAAGATTTAGCCCGGCGCACGTCGCGCCGGGCTTACCTGGACTAGAACGGAGAACGAATATCGGGGAAGCCATGAAACTGTACTTGATCAAGAAGGGTCCGCTCAGCACTGGCTGCTGTGCGATCGTCAAGGCCGCGAACAAACGCCATGCGTACCAGATCGGCCATGCGAAGTTTGGCGATGGCCGCATTGACGTCATCGAATTGAATGGGGATACATCGCTCCCCATTCTGTCCGCAATGGAACGAATCCTAACTCAACACGGAGGCTGAGAATGGAATCGTTACTCAAGGACATTCAGTACGCCCTGGCCCAGTGCAGGCGGGCCAAGACGTATCGGAGCATGTCCATCATGCTCGATTGCAACCAGCGGGCCATTGACGCCCTGGAGCGTGCCGAGGAGGCATTAGTCAGCCTTGTCCCAGTCGAGGAAACCTACTGGGTCGGGGCGCCTGACGATCCGGAACGCGAAGCAGATCCGGCCTGGGAATCGAAGGCATTCCCTGGCGAGATTCTTTAACCACTGAGGGTTCTATGTACGATTTCGCTCCGATGATGCCTGTCTACAACAAATTCCTGTCAGCGCCCCCATGTTGGTTGCTTAGCAAGGATGGCAAGCGGCTTGTCGAAAAGGCGATTGCCTTGTGCTTGTCCAGGCATGGTGAGGAAGAGGCTAGACGATTCGAAGATGCGGTCACAGTCCTCTCGGCTGTCGATTCGGTCATCAAGTCGTAGGGTACTCTCCCATGAACTGGCCGGGAATGTCCTGGCCTTACCAATGGTTGAGGCGCCGCACCATGACGTTCAATCGCTGAGTTAGTCGCTGTTAACGAGAGTCAGGGGAGCGTAGGGTAACACCAACGCTCCCTTTTTTTGTCGCCCAAACTTCAACCCCATGAGGAACCAATGTTTCAAATCTCCCTGGACATGACCGAGATGACGTTGACAGGCATGAACGCGCTCGACATGCGGCGCCGCCTGAAGATGTCGGACAATTCCTTTGTCCGCTTCGTGGACTCTCGAACAGTCACGACGAACGTCGATGAGTCATTCGCTCGCAAGCATTTCCATCCCGATCATATCGCTGAGAGGGCGGTTGTTCCGATCAGCTTGCTCGCACCGGGCGACGTGACGGACGACGGGCCGGAGAAGGTGGTCTTTCGTGACGATCTGTCCCACGAGCGGATCAAGGAACTCTGGTTGCTCTCTCAATGACCGCATGGCCCAGCTTCGGCTGGGCTTTTTTTGTCGCCCCATTTCTGGAGAACTGTATGGCATTGCATCTGACCCCAGAAGAACATGATGCCGATCCGCCGGCCGGCTGGACTGTCCGCAAAGGCGACAAGCACGGCCGACGATGGCAACTCTGCAACCGTGATGGGTACGTCGTCGACACCTTCAGCACCAAGAAGGAAGCCGAGGCTGCCAAGACGAAAGGCCGAATCTTCGACATCTACCAAAAGGAAGGTCGCTGGTTCAAGGGCGAGCAAATCCCCATGTGGCGCCCATACGCTGCCTGCAAGCCTGAGATGGATGAGGCAGCAGCAAGGAGAAAGAAATGACCATCACCATCGCCCGGGTCAGTACGCACGTTCTTGGCATGGCCGAACTGGTCTATGACAAGCACGATGGGTACATGGTCCGGACCCGCGACCCGGACGGCATAGAAGACACTTTCTATGCGTCCGATGAGAAGAACGCCCACCGGCGGTTCCGACGAATCGCCAAGGAACTGTTGCACGACGTCAGTCGAGGAGTGGCCATGAAGACTGTTTGGACATGCTCACA
>Ga0315909_10006437_pt1 | contig 13258 bp, 20 predicted proteins | sample LakEriMetagenome_11_FD_203527 | JGI IMG/M metagenome (GOLD analysis project Ga0315909, IMG submission 203527) | Freshwater fungal communities from buoy surface, Lake Erie, Ohio, United States - Buoy 2 MA125 | ecosystem: Environmental > Aquatic > Freshwater > Lake | place: USA: Lake Erie, Ohio...
TAACAGACATAGCAGCGGGAATAGTGGCCGTCTACGGTTGGTCTACGAGGGAACTTGTTACGGTGCTTACGTTTCAAGCAGCCGGAACAAACCTTCGTTATCAAGCAGGCAAGTCCTTCGTGAACGGTCGAAGGAAAGTGATAGACCGCACCATGCCTGTTGGGATGTAGATGATGTGGTCATAGAAATCGTCCGGCGAATGGGACTGTGCGATAGTGACATGACCTGCTTTACCACCGTCTTGTTCGGGGATGATGAAGCCACATGTTTCTACGATGTGGTCACCCGAATCTTGTTCTTCGAGGGTCGCCCAATGCCCTTCACCTTGGTGTGCGTCAGCCCACGAGATGAGAACAGTTTCATGCTGCGTCATTGTCGTCCACCCAGTCGGCTTCGCCTTCTGCTTTGCACACCCAACAGAAACGGCCTTCTGAGATATCCCAGCCGACACCGCAGGCTGGGCAGACAAGAAAATTCTTGGGGTCTGTCATACCCCAAACAGTACTATGCGGCCTGTCTAGACTTTAGTTTTAAGGACATCAGCCTCTCGAAAGCCTTGATGAATTGGGCTTGTTCTGCCTGCGGAACGATGGCTTTTTGCAGGTATTTGATGAGGATGTCGATGTCCTGTTGCGTCATAAGGAGACGCAGGTTAGCAGCCTCAGATGTCGCCTTTGAGGTGGTCGTCAATGTGGTTATCTAACTTGGTTTCGATTCTGTTTAACGAATCGGAAACGATTGCGTGGTCGTCACGGTTCTCTTTCCGCATCGACTGAACCAACGCAGCCAGTACACCACCGACCGCTGCAATAACTGCAACCGTTATCGCTTCCACTATTCGTAAAACCCTTTGCTGTCCCATCGGCGTTCGAGAAGACGACCGCCAACAATAGCAGTAACGCAGACAGCGACACCAAGAAGAACAACACCAGCAAAAGTTCTTGCCACAACGCTACCCCTTCAATCCTTTTCGGCCCTTCTTTTCCTTGCGTGTCGGCTTCGCAACCTTGGATGCTTGTTCGACGGTTCCGCCTGTAATGTCAACAGGAAGGCTGTCACAATCGTAACATTCGAGGTGCCAGATTTCAAACTCTTTATTGTTCGGGTCGCCTACACCCCAAGCCCAACCGAACTTTTCACAGTTCGCCTTGAGCCAGTCAACATGCTTCTGGCTACCGCCGAGGTTGATGAGTTTCTTGTTGACGACAGCAGCCACATCGACTGCACAACCCCACCCGTGCTTCGATGTGCCAGGAGTACCAGCCGGAGCCATCCCGTCCTTCAAGAACCAGGTCTTCCCCTTGTAGGTGCGGGTAATCTGCGGGACACGCTTCGACGCCTTCGCCGTATAACGGGAAGCGAACAGCGACTCCTGCTCCTTCAACGTGCGCAACGCACCGACATGCGAGAAATCCAGCCCGTCGGCCCTGGCTGCTGTAAGCATTGCATCCCACGCCTTTGCAGCCTTCCAATACAACTGGCCGTACGGTTTGATGTTCGACAACAGGTGCGCCGGGATGTCACCGTTCGGGCACTTCGACAACTCGGCAGGGGTCACAAACTTCCGGGACGGGTACATCAGTCTTCTTTCGACTCAATCGCAGTAATGATAACGGTAGCAGTGAGTAGAATCCCGGTAATCCACAACGCCTGCGTACGGGTCTGCCCCGACAAGGTGATGATGATGTATGCGCTTGAACAAGCAGCCACAATCAGGGTGCAAACGGCAGCAAGGAATTTACTCATCGGTAGCCGAGATTAGCACCCCGTTTATTCTCGCAAAGCGGGATGTATTTTACCGTTTGCGGGACATAACCACCGGAGCAGCAGCCAAAACAGCCCCCACTGCGACAAGGGCACGGCGCTGAGCAACCGTCACATTCGAATCCGCTGGGACATACGAATCCAGACCGCCACCGAAAATGTTGACCTGCTCCTCAAAGTCCCGTTTCACTTCCACTGGTGCAGTGGAGATGACTCGTGCCACCTCATCCAACTGTTCCGCTGTCAAGGTGTCGATGTTGTCCGCAATCGCTTCAATCGCTGCTGCTGCTTCTTCAGGTGACGAGACCTGCGAGAGTACAGCGACGGCTTCCTCAGCGGTTTCAATCAGCGGGGAGGTCGTCGTCGTTGCGGGTGGAATCGCAACGGTAGAAACGTTCTCGGGTGGGCCAGAAACCACAGTCGTCGCCAAAGGTTTCATCGGAGGAAAAGTCGTAGTCGTCGGGGATACCGTCGAACCCGTCGTACTCGTGGGTCGCAATGACGATGTGGGAAAGGGCAGCGAGGAACTCGGCGTCGATGACGATGACGAGATGACCGTTGTTGTCGTACTCGGTTCCGTCGATGTCGTCAAGGGAGGCAGCGTCGAAGTCGATGTCGTCGTGGTTTCCTCGGGCTGTGTCGTCGTAGTGCTGGACGATGTTGTGGAAGACTGCGTTGTCGTAGGCGAATCGCTGGATGTCGTCGTCTGCCATACCGTCACTGTACTACTAGTTGTTTCTTGTATCACAGTCGTGGATACAGGGGTCGTATCAACGACTGTGGTGCTAGTTTCGGTAGATGAAGTTGTTGCTTCTGTTGTGGTCGTTGGCTCTGGCAGCGTTGATGTTGTTGTGCTTGATGTGCTTGTTGCTGCTGACGTTGTGGGCTGGATGGGCGAAACGGATGTCTCTAGGTCATACTGAACACCCGACCACCACGCATCGGGATTACCGCAACACACACCGGCCCTAAGCCGATACCAGCCGGGCTGCAGTTCAATCTGGATGTTGGACTGCAGGCCGTACCAGTCATCATTCTGGGCGAGAAGTTGACCATCGGAGTTGTACAGCCACAGCATCGGGTCAGACCCGTAACCTGCAGCAGCGTAGGTACGCACAGAGAAAACTGTGGTGGTATCAATCTGATACCAGTAGTCGGTCGCTTGGGTGACCCGAATGTTTTGTGCCTTTGCGGTCGCCCCCAACGCTATGAGGGCGAACCCGCAGATGACGATTGCGGCTTTACTCAGCCGAAGGAATGTCCGGCTTCTTGCCGAAGGCAATCGCCACTTCCTCCTTGGAGAGAACTCCATCCTCAGCCCAGAACTTCAAGAGTTGCTCGGTCACCTTGGCGGCGGCCATGAACCCTGCGAGGGCGGCAGCCTTCCACAGTTCGACACCGATGACTGCACCACCGGCGAGTGCGCCGAGGGCGGTGCTTCCGAAGACGGCGAATACTCGCCCGATGACAGTTTGAATCTTAACCATGATTACTCCTAGTAGTCGTGTTTGATGATGTAGTTGACAACGAGATACGGCTGGTAGTAGTCGGTTCCACTACCCGTGTAGCCAGAGTTGCCGGTGAACGCCGGGACATCGATGGCGTGAGCATGGCTTGAACCGTCAGTTCCAGACGAGACTGTGCTAGACGTTGGCTGGGTTGTGCCCAGGACGCTGCTGCCAACATCGACGGCGACGTTGCCATTGAAGTTCGGGGCAGGGACAGCCGTGTGCGAGTGCGAGCCACCCGATGCCGTGTTGAACGAAGCATGGTCATGGTCAATGCTGTGCCTGTGACTCGGGAGGTTTGCCTCAGCGATTGTCAACGAACCACCAGTTCCGAGCAATGTCAAGGTGGTGTTATCACCGATTGGGAAACGACCCTTCATGTCGGGGGTCGTCGTCCCGACCAAAGCACGAAGTTCCGTGTATGAAACACTGATTGAAGAACCGTCGCACAGCAGCCATCCGGTCGGGGCTGCCGCACCGCCGTAAGCGGCAATCGTGCCTACTGGACACAAGACTTTCAAAGTTGCCAAAGCAATATCGTCAGCGACAACCGTGCGGTCTGCAATCTTTGCTGAAGTAATAGCAGAGTCAGCGATGCCCGCAGTAGCAACTTGACCCCATTTAATCCCGTTCGTCTGAGCGGAATCAACCTGCAACACATGGGCGTTTGTTGCACCAACAGCCAAGCGGTTGATGCTGCTACCGTCCGTGCTAATAATGTCACCCTTAGTGGTCATTACCGAAGCAATTTGGTTCGCCTCATCAGCCTCAGTGGCAGTAAACACTGGGTAAATAACTGCAGCAGCATCGTGGGCTGCAGCAGTCGTATCGTCCACGCCACGGACCACAGTCAAAGCCAAAGTGGAAATGTTTGTGACCCGGACTTTTTCTTCTTTTGAGGTGCCGGGGTCAATGACAGCAAAGAACGGGAACGACGAAGGCCATCCCGTGACAGATGCGACGTTGACCGTTGTAGCAGACGAGTTGACGCTGCTACTCAGCGTTGTAGAAACAGGTGCGCCCTTGTATGCTCTGCGAACGGGAAGTGCCATTTGTGCTCCTAGTTTTCTACGCTTCTCATAATAACAACCGCTGTCCCTTCCCAATCCCACTTGTTGCCGTAGGCATCAACTGGTATCCAGCGTAGGTCCTCAACAATAACCGAATGAACCGAGTTGCCGATCTGCAAAACAATGATTCTGGGGTTAGCAAGCAGTTCGTCCAAAACATCGGTTTCTTCCTGGGTATCTAAATAGACCTCTTTGCCGTTCTTCAGTTTGATCTTGTTGTGCAGAAGCACCGGCACAGAGAACGTTTGGGACCGGAACGGTGCAGCGTAGGCTCGGGCCATCCAGCGGGTGACAATCGGGCCTTCTGTGACGGTTGTTCCCCGTGTCAAGGTCAGTTTGAACTTGGCTTCGATGGCCCTGTCATCGGAACCGGTAAAGGTTTGTTCAATCAAACCCGCCGTAGACATCGTTCCGAGGTTCTGGTAGTTACCTTCATCGTTAGCAAGATAGGGGGTGACGGAACCTTTGAGTGGTTCGGTGCGAACATCGACACGGGCGACGAATTTGCGATCAGGGATACCCCAACGGTAGGTGCCGAGTTCAAGGGTGCCAGAGGCAACGAGGCTAGATGTGTCTTCAACGATAACGCCGACACCGGAAACCATGAACACCGGTTTGTCATCAAATATGACAACATTTGTGACATCGGCGTTCGAGTCATACATCAAGTCCGTGGCGTATGCAGGAGTATTCGTTCCAGTGAAAGTTGAAAGGTCCAGCCGACCAAGACCGCCAGAAGTACCGTCATAATTTGTCCATGTGAAGTAAGAGAACCTGTCGTTCGAAGCGGATTTGAGAACTGAACTGTTCGTCGGGATAAGTGGTCCAGCAACAAGGTTTGAGTTGCTGTCTGTGGAACAGAATCGAACACCTTTATTGGTGCCGAGAATAATGAACCCGAGATATCCAGCAATCGATGCAGCAATTTCGCCAGTTGGGAGTTCAAGGGCCACAACACCTTTGTCCAAAGTGCCATCAGTCTTGATTGTTACCTTGTAAACCATTGACTTTTTGCTGGCGTACCCTGCCGCATACGCTGCGTTTTGGCCTGTTGCTACACCTACCCAACGCCACGATGTGTCAATCGGTTCAACAACACCTGCAAGTGAACCCGTGTTAGAAATGTTGCGCAAGTTGTGGTCGTATGCGCCGAACATAAAACCCTTGGCGAAGCCAAGCATGTAATAGTTGTCGGTTGTATTAATGAACTTGGTGCTATCGATCACCGTTGTTGAGGTACCAGGGTCAAGTTTTCTTATCCCGTCGTTCTCGAAACCGAAATAGATTCGGTCGCCGTCAGTTGCCATAGCAACACATTTCTTGCCACCGCCCGGTTCACCCGTGCAATCAGTCCAAGTGGGGGTTGCCGCAAACGGGTCAGTAGAAAACTTCACCGCTTCATCTATGGCGACATAAACACGCCCGTCCTGCACAACCATGCGTTGCGTAGTAGCAGCAGAAGACAACGACACCTTCGTCGTGTTTAGCAGGCCAACCTGGCCCTTGGTCCAAATGTCGATACCTTTCGACTTGTAGAACCGGTAATCCTGCCCACCAGCAATATCCGCATACTGCTGACCTGCACCCAAATGCCACGAATCCTGACCACGCCTCCACAGGCCGCCAGGGTTGATAGCAGCCTCGCCCGGTGCAGTTGAAATGTCCTGCGAATCACGCACCCGAGGCTCATAGCCACGCTGAAACTCGCCAGATTTCTGGTCGATCATGTACGGGCGACCGTTAATAGCCACCGGATACACAGACGGAACAAGCGTCGTCTGCCCCGTACCAGTAAAGAACGCCGGAGTATTACGGTACGGCAGCGTGAACGCTGCTACAGCCACGGCTTACGCCCTCTGCAAAAACGTCGGATACAAACGGGCAAGACGTTGCGCCTCAGCCGTAATACGGTCCCTGCGCATACGCAACAGATTCGTAATCGAGTTCGCCACAGCACCAGACGGAACCTCATCCGAACGGCGGGTATCGCCTTGCGACTCAGTAAAGTTACGTTTCACCTCACGGGGAGCCATCAACCTGATCTGCGACCCAATAACCAGAATGTCCTCAGCGGATAACGGGAAACCGGAAATGTTCTGGAGGTCATCAGCCTCGGCGGCCACCCTGCCAAACGGGGCTTTATAGGTGATACGGATATCGCCGTTTGACACATCGGAATCGATCTGCAAACCGAACGTAGACCCGAAATCTTTGGTCGGCATGTTCCGCAACAGTTTGTACGACGACACCTGCTTGTAGTCATCGGCACGATACCGGTAACGGACATCAATCAAATCGATAATGTCCAAAGCACCGGGCAGGTTCATCTGACGGCTAGACGAATTGTACGTTAGGTCCAAATTCTTCACTTGGAACAAACCGTTCACCGGGCTCGACAAGTCCGCCAACTCGTCATTCACCGCTTCAAGAATCTGGTTACGGGGGAACCTGGGGTTGATAGTACACACCGAACCGCCCGTATGGGCCGCCGCAGTCGTACCATTAAAACCCCGCTCAATCGTCAAAGTTTTAGAAACTTCGATGACATCCCAAACGTAAACCTGCTCAGACCCAATCTCAATCACAGACCCCTGACGCACCGAACCAAGGTCGTAAGTCAGAACGCACGAAGTAGCCGTCGCCGTAATCGTGGCAGACAGTTTGTTGCGTTCCTCAACAACCCCAGACAACAACTGTCGCTGGGTGCGGGTAATGATCTGGGCAGTAGTAGACACTTACTTCTTCTTCTTAGCGGCTTTCTTGCCCATTTTCATAGGCTTGCCCGACTTCTTCGCTTCCATCTTCGCAGCCTTCATACCGGCCTTCGAATACGAGAATTCCTTTTTACCGACCATCGGCATGACAACCTCCTAGGGGGACAGTCAGATATTAGCACCGAACTTTTCGTCCAGCCGTTCTGCATATTCGGCGGCTATCTGCGGCACTAACTGCTGTATCAGCCCGTTCATTTCCCGTTGCGCTGAGTGCGGGTCGATGTGCTGGAGGTACAGGACTTTGGGGATGTGGGCTATTTGGGTTGCGAGGGCTGTGCGGACGATTAGTTCGTAGTCGTCGGCTACTCGCAGGTTCGGGTTGTGGCCTCCGACAGCGTGGTAGGTGCTGGTCCGCCATGCCCGTACATGGTTCGGGGCCGAGACGATGTGGCTGAGGGTTGTGCGGTTTATCGGCACCCGGCAGGCCCAGACTTGCAGCGTCTCGTCCCAGTAGTGGGAGCCGTAGCCGAGGCCCCAGCCGTCCGGGTAGCGCAGGCTGGAACCGTCTGGGTAGACCTCAGCGCAGTCCGAGTAGGCGAACCCGACAGACGGGTCTGTGAAGGCTGTAGCAAGTTCCTGTAGGCAGTCTGGGGTTAACTGGTCGTCGTGGTCTGCTTCGACAAGGATGTCCCCAAGGCCGAGACTGAACGCCATCTTCTTGACGTAGCCGATGTTGCCACCAGAGGGAACATGGGGCCGGAAGTATCGGATTCGGTACCGTTCGTCGGAGCACATTCCGTAGACCTGCCGGTGGACTGCATCGGTGGTGGAGTCGTCGTAGATGACCCATTCCCAGTCGGTATGGGTTTGCGCTTTGAGGGAGGCCCAGAGTCGGGCGAGGGTGTCAGGTTTCGTGTTGTATGTCGGCGTAATGACGCTGATTATTCCCGAAAGTCGTGTATCCACTGGTCTGCATTTTCTGCACCGAGTTGCGTAACCGCTTGGTCGTCTGTCCCTTCAGGGGACCAACCGGATGCTAGAAGGGCTGCATATTCTTCGTCGTTCATTTCCCGCACAATGTCGTCAATTTGTATGTTCGGTCGTGCCATTGGTTATGCCAGCCTATTCCCGTAAACGGTAATTGTGCCACCGGTAATGGTGCCTGAGTTGCAAGTCAGGGTGAAATCCGTGTAACTGGTTGTATTGGCCAATAAGCCCAAACAGGTCCCACCGTATGTGCCAGTACCACCAGAAACATTCGAAACCACATAGGTCCTTTTCGCCAGATACGGGGCCATTACATCAATGTTTGCATAATTGCCGTCAGCACTCATTTGGCCGCCATAAACAATGCTCGTTGCGTTACTACCAGAGTCGCCAGAGGCGGTAGTGGTTCCGTAAACAACGTAATTGAATGAGTAGTAATAACCAGTCGCCGCTGCACCTAACGTAAATTTCAATACGTTTGCTGTTGATGCGCTGCCGCCCTGATAAATGATTTTATACGAATCGTATGTTGCGGAGAACGCTGATGTCACTTGGACGCTCGAAACTGCCGTACCAACTGTTTGTGACTTGATAAAAACCAAACCGCCAACAGGCCCCAACCCAACCGTGTCATCTTGTTTTTGGCTGAGGTAGTCCCACGCAGACCCATCCCATACCCGCAGATAACCCGTGTCTGTTTCGTAAATAATTTGACCCGTGTATGGGGTACCGGGGCGGGTAGTGCTGGTGCAAACACCAGGTCGCAAGCCAGTACGGATGTTAGAGATACTCATGCTGTTACCGCAGTAGGCACATCAGGAAAGTTGGCTTCTTCAGATGGCACCCATGTTACGGGAAAATCACGAAGGGCTTGGCGATAGGCAGCCCACGCTTCTTTATCAGTTGGTGCGTCTGGCAAAACTGCCCAGTCTGATGCGGCAAGCAGGCGGTCACGTTGGAAACGCATACGAGCAATAAAGACGTTTGAGTTATCTGTCGGCTCAAGCCCAAGTTGGTTTAGGTTCATTTACGCCGCCTCATAAGCGAAGGTAATACCGATATTTCTGCTGTTTTGGATCACGCCAGAGTTTTCGTAGATGCCAACCCTCAATGCCGTGGTTGAGATAATCCAGACGTTCAAGTGGTAGCCAGTAGAAAGATACTCTCGGCCAAAGCCTATTGAGGTGCCACCGCTGTAATCACCAGCAGTAACTGGCAGGGTAAAATCAATGTACGAACCGGCTGCGGTACCAGCAGTAGTAATGACATATTCAATGCGTCCAACTACAAGTTTGCCAACTTGGTAATACCTCGCTCTTGTCAGCGAACCCGTTGTAATTGAACCAGAAGATGCGGTAGCGGTTGGGGTGTAAGCAGTCCACGCTGTAGTAATCCCCGAAAGGGCGGCCCACTTGACACCATTTGTGGCCGCCGAATCAGCAACAAGAACCTGATTGTTCGACCCGACAGCAAGACGAGCGAGAGTGTCATCTGCGGACGCAACCAGCAAATCGCCTTTAGCGTCAACAAGCGACGCTGTGAACTGTTGCACCCACGCCGAACCGTTCCAGACGAACGTTTTATCGGTGTCTGTCTCGTAGATGAACTGCCCCTCATACGGAGAAGCAGGTCGAGTCGAAGAAGTGCAAACACCAGGTTTGGCGATTGCAGACGGTGCAGAAAACGACGAGATAGGCATTAGAGGGCAACCGCCTTGATGATGTAGTTCATTACCATTGTTGGCTGCACGTTATTATGCGCTCCACCGCCTCCGGTGTTTTGGTTTGTTGCAGTCGTATTATTATTCGTTGCAGTAGTATTATTGATTGTCGGCGTGGCTGATTCTGTGATTGCTGCTGAACCATCACCATAAATTGCACTACCAGCAATAGATGAAACTGCCACACTACCGCTGCCTGCTGTGTAGTGACCACCCATCCTTGTGCCATTGGAAGAGTTTTCTTGGACGTAGTGACTGTGTGCAACTTGGGTATGATTATGTGCTACTTGCGTATGTGTATGCGCATCCTGAGTGTGCGTGTGTGAAGGCATCTCCGCTGACGACAAAGTATGCGTTTGGGCGCCGCCAACCTCGCCAGGTGCGTCTCCACCGCCAGTAATCGTGGTGCTGGTCAAACGACTAGCAGCGGAACCTCCCATGTTGTCCACGCCAGCAATAACACGACCACGAAGGTCCGGCAAAGCAAATGTCGTTGAACCATCACCAGAACCGTAGGTTGTGCCAATAGCAGCGAAAAGCGCCCCGTAGTCAGTACGAGAGACGTTCTGGCCAAAGCAAAGAAGCCAGCCAGCGGGAGCAGTAGAGCCAGCATAAGGGATAACCGAACCTGCTGGTATCGCTCCAACCGGAGCGCCAAGAGCAGACGACAGACCCATTAGACTTCTTTTTCCCACCCAACGGCGGTAAACGTTACCTTATCGGTTGTATCTGAGTAGCCGTAAAACTGATCGGTAGCATTCAGAACCAACGCCGTGTCCCAGATAAGGGTGTCATTGGCGGCAATCGGCAATGCCCAAAAAATGCGGTTATCGACCGTAGCGGTCGTGTTGATGGCAAAGTAGATGAGCCTGTCGGTGCCGTCTGTGTTGCAAAACACGACTTGCTTGACAACCCACGCACGGCCAGATGCAACGGCAGAACCCAACGTAGAGTTGGCAGTAGCGGTCAATTTGACTGGTCCAACCAGTCGTTTTTCTGTGCGGTCACCTACAGCCATTTATGCTCCGATATCAGTTGTGATGATTGCCGTGAATTTGCTGTCGTTCATCGGGTCGGTGGACACAGCAGAGTTTACCCATTGGCTACTGGCGGTACTGTAAACCAGCGCCTGCCCATTCGACGGGGTGCCGGTAATAGTTACGTCCGTCAAACCATCAAGAGTTTGTGAACCCTGAGGACCCTGCGGACCTTGAGCCCCCTGCGGGCCCGTAGCACCAGTTAGACCAACAGCGCCTTGCGGGCCCTGAAAACCAATAGGACCCTGAGCGCCCTGCGCACCTTGAGGACCAGTATCCCCCTGAGGCCCCTGAAATCCCTGCGGACCTTGAGCCCCCTGCGCACCAGTGTCACCCTGAGGTCCTTGAAAACCCTGCGGACCCTGAGCACCCTGTGCGCCCTGGGCACCCTGTGCGCCCTGCGGACCGGTATCGCCCTGCGGACCTTGCGTACCCTGAAACCCTTGAGGACCCTGCGCACCTTGGGCACCCTGGGGTCCCGTATCACCTTGCGGTCCTTGTGTACCCTGGGGACCCTGTGAACCCTGCGGACCCGTATCCCCCTGAGGACCTTGCGCTCCTTGAGCACCTGTTGCACCTTGAGGTCCCTGAGCGCCGGTCGGTCCCTGAGCACCTTGCGCACCTTGCGCACCAGTTGCTCCTTGAGGACCCGTATCTCCTTGTGGACCTTGGAAACCCTGAGGACCCTGTGACCCTTGCGCTCCGGTCGCTCCTTGCGCTCCCTGCGCACCCGTGGCCCCCTGAGCACCAGTAGCGCCTTGTGGGCCTTGCGTACCCTGTGGGCCTTGCGTACCCTGCGCACCTTGAGCGCCTTGCGCTCCGGTAGCACCAACAGGGCCAGCGTTACCTGTGCCGACAATACTGATCTTGTTGCCAACAGACAGCGCTGCCGATTCTGTTGCAGACGAAACAACGTAGGTATTGTTTGTCCGGTAGACGGTCAGGGTTTCTGTTTCGAGTGCAACCGTGACGGTAGTGGTAGCCATTGCTACCTCGTCACATCAGCAAGAACCGCAACAGTCCCCGAAAGAATTGTCGTAATCACACCGGATGCGTTTTCCTGAAGGTCCCAATACAGGTAACCTGGGTCCAGATCGGCTGTGTCTGCCGCCGCAAAAGTAACCTTCATTTGGCCGTTCGCCCCGTCAGTTACGGTGCAGGTTCCGGTGATTGCAACAGCGGCAATATCGGGCGTTGAGCGCATCTGACTGGAGTAGGTGCGGCCAGTAATGTTGATCGGTGTGGTGCCGTCAGACGTAATGGTAACCTCAACGACCTCTGTGTCGCCACGGGTAATCGTCAAATCCTGTTTAGCGGGTGCAGCCATCGGCGCTAGTCTACACTACTTCTTTCCACGGTTCCTGGCTCGGTTCCGTGACGGGGACTCCGACACGATACGACCGTCCTTCGTATGGCTCATGTCGTTGCCGCCCTTGCCCATGACACCACGGTCACGGCGGGTCTTAGCCAACTCTCGACGTTTCGCCATCTGGCCGGGGGATTTGTTGAAGGTTGTGTCGTAAGCCTTCTTTTTCTCCCGTGCATCCGGGTTATCCCGGTAATACTTGGCGGACTTTTTCGGGTTGGCCGCTTTACGGGGAGCCACTACCACTTCACCTTATTGGCCCAGTATGCGGCAGACATTTTGCCCTTGGCGATGTTCGCTGCGTGGCGAGCCTTGAACGACTCACGACGCTTACGGTAAGCAGCAGATTCACCAGCCTTCTTCGGGGAGCCAGATACGCCCTGTTGGCCGAAACGAATCAGTTTAATCTTGCTGCCTTCCTTGGCAAGGACAGCATGGGACTTTTTTGCATTCGGGGTGCGCTTGGGTTTGTTGTAACCGGAGAACCGTTCGCCACGATATTCGATGCTCATTGGTTTGCCGCCCAAGCGTTATCGACAAGGTTCGGATACTTGCGACCAGCCTTCGTTGCCCGAGCCTTCGCAGCCTTCTTCTGGCTGTCGGTCAACTTGGTTGATTTCTTGTTCGGGTTCTTCTTATCCCAAAACTGCTTTTTCACGATGGCTCCATTTCAACAGCACCAGAATCAGATAATACCTGATAGGCCCCCGGAGTGATAGAGGCAATTTGCCCTGGGGCCAGAATGTATGTGTCGTTGCCGATGGTTGCTTTGACGGTTCGTTTGGCTCGGACTTTGATTTGGACTGTGGGGGCTTCCCACTCTGGGTTGCTGAGCAGTTTCCCTGGGGGTACCGCTGCTACTAGTTTTTTGGCTGCTTCAGCCCAAGAGAATTTGTTTGTTCCGGCTGGGCGTTTCCGGGGGAGCCGCAGGTCGTATGCGTCTTGCATTGCTAGTTTCAATTTTTGCAGGTTAGGTTCGTCCCACTGGCCGACTGTTTGGGCTGGGGATTTGCCGCAGGGGACGGTCCATTGGGCAAGGTGCATAAAGTCTCGTTGACCGGTGGATTCGGAGACGATGGTGGGGATGCCCAT
>Ga0315909_10006438_pt1 | contig 13257 bp, 12 predicted proteins | sample LakEriMetagenome_11_FD_203527 | JGI IMG/M metagenome (GOLD analysis project Ga0315909, IMG submission 203527) | Freshwater fungal communities from buoy surface, Lake Erie, Ohio, United States - Buoy 2 MA125 | ecosystem: Environmental > Aquatic > Freshwater > Lake | place: USA: Lake Erie, Ohio...
TGAAGGCAAGCGATATGTCACCGTCGCCGTCGGGTGCACCGGCGGCAAGCACCGCAGTGTCGCGTTGACCGAGGAGGTGGCAGGCAGGCTCACCCGTCAGGGCATCGAGTCGGTGGTCGTCCACCGTGATCTGGGGCGTGAGTGACGGCCTCCGTCGTTGCGTTGGGTGGAGGCCATGGCCTCTCCGTGACCCTGAGGGCCTTGCGCGGAATCGGGGTCGAGCCCACGGCCATCGTCGGCACCGGTGATGACGGTGGCTCCAGTGGTCGGCTCCGCGCACATCTGGGCGTGCCCCCGCCTGGCGATCTCCGGATGGCTCTTGCTGCGCTCGCAGAGGAGGGCCTGTGGACGCGGGTCCTCCAGCACCGATTCGGCGGAACGGGTGACATCGAGGGGCACGCACTGGGCAACCTCATCCTCGTGGCGCTCTGGGACGAGACAGGTGACCTCGTGGCAGGACTCGATCGTCTCGGTGACGTGCTCGGGGCACGTGGACGCGTGCTTCCGAACTGCTTGGAGCCGGTTGAGCTCATCGCTGATGTCGAGGCGGTCGATGGGCGATCGGTCGAGGTCCGAGGCCAGGCGCGACTCACGTCAGCGCATGGCCGCATCGTGGGGCTGCGTCTTCGACCTGTGCAGCCGCACGCCTGCCCCGAAGCGGTGGTGGCCGTGCGCAACGCTTCGCACATCGTTATCGGACCAGGATCCTGGTTTACGAGCGTCCTTGCCCACGTGCTCATCCCGGAGTTGGCAGCGGCCCTTCGAGACACGCCAGCGGAGCGGATCCTGTTGCTCAACGCGGGCCCTCAGACGGGCGAGACCGAGGACTTCAGTGCCGTGAGGTACCTCGAGACCTGGGCTGACATCGCCTCGGGAATCCGCATCGACACGATCATCGCCGATCCCCGCAGCGTGGACGATCCCGAAGCCTTGGACCAGGCGGCGGCGAGTCTGGGGGCCCGGGTGGTGTCCGCGGACGTTCTCGCCGGCCCGGGCCATCACGACAGTGCCCTCCTGCAGGAGGCCCTGCGCGCCGTTCTGGCGTAGGCGCCGTTCTGACGTAGGCGTCGGGCTGGTCGGGGATGCTGGGCTCCCCATGGCAGGATGGCGCGGTGGCCATGACCGCGGAGGTAAAGGACGAGCTCAGTCGTCTGCCCGTGACCAAGTCGTGCTGCCGCAAGGCCGAGGTGTCGTCCCTGCTCCGCTTTGGCGGCGGTCTCCACATCGTCGCCGGCCGAATCGTGGTCGAGGCTGATCTCGACGCGGGCGCGACCGCCCGTCGACTGCGCAAGGACCTGACCGAGGTCTACAACCAGGAGAGCGAGATCGCCATCGTGCAGGCGGGGGGCTTGCGCAAGGCACAGCGCTACGTCGTGCGCATCGTGTCGGGCGGTGAGCACCTGGCGCGACAGACCGGACTCGTCGACGGATCCGGTCGACCCGTACGTGGCCTGCCTCCGGCTGTCGTCTCCGGGGGAGTGTGCGACTCCGAATCCGCGTGGCGCGGTGCGTTCCTCGCCCACGGATCTCTCACCGAGCCCGGCCGATCGGCTGCCCTCGAGATCACCTGTCCCGGGCCGGAGGCCGCGCTCGCCCTCGTCGGCGCCGCACGCCGCCTGGGGATCCCCGCGAAGTCCCGTGAGGTTCGCGGGGTCGATCGCGTCGTGATCCGCGACGGCGACGCCATCGGCGCCATGCTCACACGGATGGGCGCTCACTCTTCGGTCCTCGTCTGGGAAGAGCGGCGCATGCGCCGCGAGGTGCGCGCCACCGCCAACCGTCTGGCCAACTTCGATGATGCCAATCTGCGCCGGTCCGCCAGGGCTGCTGTCGCTGCAGGGGCGCGGGTGCGTCGCGCCATGGAGATCCTCGGAGATGAGATTCCCGACCACCTGGCTGAGGCCGGGAGGCTTCGCCTTGAGCACCGCCAGGCCAGCCTGGAGGAGCTCGGTGCCCTGGCTGATCCGCCTATGACCAAGGATGCCGTCGCAGGGCGCATCAGGCGCCTGCTGGCGACCGCGGACAAGCGCGCGGCCGAGCTCGGCATCCCGGGCACCGAGGCAGCCCTCGCCGAGGCGGACATCGACGCGCTCGAGGCTGAGTTGCACGCCGAGCTCGACGCCTAACACCTCACGCGGATCTGAGCGCGGCAGAGATGAGCGCCGTCGTTTCTGCAACGCCACGTGAGGCCGTTTCGACTCGGGTCGCGCAGCACGGGACCTTCGTCCAGCGGCATCTGTAAACGCGTACGGTAGGGTGGTTCACACCGCTGCACGGTGCCGCTGGGCGGCGCCCCGTCTTCAGGAGAACCTCGTGACCATCACTGTGGGCATCAATGGATTCGGTCGGATCGGCCGCAATTTCTATCGGGCCCTCGTGGCCGCCGGCGTCACCGACATCGAGGTGGTGGGCATCAATGACCTCACCGACACCGCGACTCTGGCCCACCTGCTGAAGTACGACAGCGTGCTGGGTCGGTTCCCCCTGGAGGTGACCCATGGCGATGGCACCCTGACCGTGGGAGGACGCACCATCGCGGTCACGGCGGAGAAGGATCCGGCGGCACTGCCCTGGGCCAAGCTCGGCGTCGACATTGTTATCGAGTCCACGGGGTACTTCACCGACGCCACCGAGGCACGCGCACACATCGCAGCGGGCGCCAAGAAGGTCATCATCTCCGCGCCGGCGAAGAACGAGGACATCACCATCGTCATGGGCGTCAACGAAGGCGATTACGACCCCGCCACGGATTCCGTGATCTCCAATGCGTCATGCACCACGAACTGCCTTGCCCCTATGGCCAAGGTGCTCGACAGCTCGTTTGGAATCGTCCGCGGCATGATGACCACGATCCACGCCTACACCAATGACCAGCGAATCCTGGACTTCCCCCACTCCGACCTGCGTCGGGCGCGAGCTGCGGCGATCAACATGATCCCGACCACCACGGGAGCCGCCAAGGCAATCGGACTCGTGCTCCCGCAGTTGAAGGGTCGCCTCGATGGCTACGCCATGCGCGTGCCGACACCGACCGGTTCGGCCACGGACCTCACCGTCGAGTTGGAGCGCCCCGCGACCGTCGACGAAATCAACACGGCGATGAAGGTGGCCAGCCAGGGTGCGCTGGCAGGCATCATCCGCTACACGGAAGACCCCATCGTGTCCTCCGACATCGTGACCGATCCGGCCTCCGTGATCTTCGATGCTGGGCTCACCAACTCCATGGGCACGATGGTCAAGGTGGTCGGCTGGTACGACAACGAGTGGGGCTACTCGAATCGCCTCATCGACCTGACCCAGTACGTCGGCGCCCGCCTGTGAGCGACCGCCTCGAGCGCCTAGACGTGGCGGGGCGTGTCGTCCTCGTCCGCAGTGATCTCAACGTGCCCCTTGCGCGGTCGCAGGACCGAGTGTCGATCGCGGATGAGGGCCGACTCAAGGCCAGCATCCCGACCATCGCCGCGCTTCGCGAGCGCGGTGCCCGGGTCGTCGTCGTGGCGCACCTGGGGAGGCCCAAGGGCGTGTCCGATCCGGGACTGTCGCTGGCGCCTGTGGCACAGCGCATGGGGGAGCTTCTCGGCACGCCCGTCCTGTTTGTCCCCGCGGTCACCGGCGAAGAGGTAGCCGTCGCAGTGGCCTCGATGCGTGACGGTGATGTAGCCCTGCTGGAGAACGTCCGTTTCGATTCCCGGGAGACGAGCAAGGCTCCCGAGGATAGGTCGGCCCTGGCCCAGGAGTGGGCCGCGTGGGCGGATGCCTACGTCAGCGACGGCTTCGGCGTGGTGCACCGCGAGCAGGCGTCCGTGACGGACATCGCCCGCCTGTTGCCCTCCGCACCCGGGCTGCTCGTGGAAGCCGAGCTCCAGAGCTTCGCGCGTGTCCTGGCCGATCCGGCGCGGCCCTATGCGGTGATTCTCGGCGGCGCCAAGGTCTCGGACAAACTCGCTGTCATTGGTCACCTCCTCGAGCGCGTCGACCGAATCCTGATCGGCGGGGGAATGGCCTTCACCTTCCTGCGGGCCGAAGGCTTCTCCGTCGGTGACTCTCTCCTCGAGGAAGACCTCGTGCCGACCGTGCGCGAGATCATGGAGCGGGCAAGGCAGCTCGGAGTCGACATTCTCCTTCCAGTCGATGTCGTCATCGCCGAGGAGCTCAGCGCCGATGCGCCAGCCAAGGTGGTGAGCGTGGGACAGATCCCTGCGGGCTGGAAGGGCCTCGACATCGGCCCGGACACGGCTCGGCGATATGCCGATGCGTTGGCGGACGCACGCACCATCGTCTGGAACGGCCCCATGGGTGTCTTTGAGATCGCCGCCTTTGCGCAGGGCACGCGTGTCGTCGCTGAGGCGATGGCCCGATCCGCGGCGTTCACTGTGGTCGGAGGCGGCGACTCGGCCGCCGCTATCCGCGCACTCGGGATCCCAGAGGATAGTTTCGGGCACATCTCCACCGGGGGTGGTGCGAGCCTGGAACTCCTCGAGGGCCGCATCCTTCCGGGGATCTCGGCACTCGAGGAAGGGACAGCATGACGGAGGGTCGCCGCCCCCTGATGGCGGGCAACTGGAAGATGAACGTCAATCATCTCGAGGCGATCGCGCTCGTGCAGAAGCTGGCGTTCGCGCTCAATGACGCCGATTTCGACGCCGTGGATGTCGCCGTGATCCCTCCTTTCACCGACCTGCGTTCAGTGCAGACCCTCATCGACGGCGATGGCTATCGCATCACGTACGGCGCGCAGGATCTCTCGGTGCACGACTCTGGGGCCTTCACGGGCGAGATCTCCGGAGCCATGCTGGCGAAGCTTGGATGCACATACGTGCTCGTCGGACACAGTGAGAGGCGCGAGTATCACGCGGAGGGCGATGACGTCGCCGCGGCGAAGGTGAGGTCGGCACGCCGTCACGGACTCGTGCCGATCCTGTGCGTGGGCGAGGGACTTGAGGTGCGCCAGCAGGGTCGCCAGGTGGAGCACGTGCTCGCGCAGGTATCGGCCGGGCTTGATGACCTGGCACCCGAGTCCTTGGCGTCGGTCGTCATCGCCTACGAGCCCGTGTGGGCCATCGGCACGGGCGAGGTGGCGACCCCGGGTGACGCCCAGGAGGTCTGCGGGGCGATCCGCGGACTACTGCGCGAGCGCGCCGAAGGAGCCGCCGAGGATGTCCGGATCCTCTACGGGGGGTCCGTGAAGGTCTCGAACGTGGCCGCCATCATGGCCGAGCCGGACGTGGACGGCTGTCTCGTGGGAGGCGCGAGCCTGGACCCGGACGAATTCGTCGGGATCGTCCGGTACCGGTTGCTGGAGGCGACGGAGGAGGGGGCATGAGGGGCCTGCGTGGTAACGTCAACGCCGGTCACCGGGGCGCTTCGGCCCCGTGGCATCCACGGAGAGGGGAGTGCTCGTGACGACCGTACTGGTCATCGCGCTGGCGATCCTGCTCGTCATCACGAGTGTCCTGCTCGTCGTGCTCATCCTGTTGCATCGCGGCAAGGGTGGCGGCCTGTCCGAACTCTTCGGTGGCGGCGTGAGTTCATCCATCGGGGGCTCTTCAGTCGCTGAGAAGAACCTCGATCGCCTGACCGTGGGAATCGGGCTCGTCTGGGCCGCGTCGATCGTCGCGGTCGGCCTGCTGGTGCGCACGGGCACGTGATTCGGAATCTGCGCACGGCGGTATCTCCCTGCAATCTCTGCACATCAAGTTCGCACACATCACACGCAGTCGTCATGAGGAGGGCCCGTGGCCGGAGGTAGCGCGATTCGTGGAAGCCGTGTGGGGGCCGGCCCCATGGGCGAGGCGGAACGGGGTGAGACCGCTCCCCGCGTCTTCATCACCTTCTGGTGCGCGCGCGGACACGAGACCACACCGAGTTTCGCCGCCGATGCCCCCGTGCCCGACACCTGGGACTGCCCCCGCTGCGGATGGCCGGCGAGCCAGGATGAGCAGGCGCCGCCGGCTCCGCCCAAGATCGAGCCCTACAAGACCCATCTCGCATACGTGAAGGAGCGTCGCAGCGACGCCGACGGTGCGGCCATCCTCGAGGAAGCCCTCGAGAAGCTCCGCCGCTCCTGACCGTCAGGTCAGCGCAGCCGCACCACGATCGAGCCAGAAGACCGTGGCGTCCCTGCCGCGCGCACCCGCAGCAGGCACGTCATCAGGGGGCGTCGCAGGGGAAATGGCTGCTGCTACCGCCTCCGCCTTCGCCCCGCCTGCGGCGACGACCCATACGTCCCTCGCCTCGCGTATCGCGGCCAGCGTGAGACTGATGCGTGTGGGTGGGGGCTTGGGGGAGTCCTCGATCGGGACTGCCGATGCGGCCGCATGCAACGCTCGCATACCGGGAAAGAGCGACGCGACATGCCCTTCGGGCCCCAAGCCGAGAAGAATGATGTCAAAGGCGGGTACGAATCCGTCGTCTGAGAAGCGAGCGAGTTCGTCGGCATAGGCGGCTGCCGCTGTCGTGACGCCCTGGCCTACATCCGCGGGCATGGGGTGGACGTGACTACGCGGGATCGGGATCGAGTCCAGCAGGGCGTCCCTTGCACCCGTCTCGTTGCGCTCAGGGTCACCCTCGGGCAGGAATCTCTCGTCACCCCACCACACGTGCACGCGATCCCAGTCGACGGACGTCGACACGCGCTGGAGTGCGACCAGCACCTGGGTGCCCACGCCGCCGCCGGTGAGCACGACGTGATGGGTCCCCGGCAGCGCAAGACGTTCAGCGAGGGCGTCGGCCGTGGCCTGCGCGACCGATGACGCATCGTCGAACACGGCAATGCTGGGCGTGCTCACAAGGCTTCATCAGTCGCGGTGCCCAGCGAGTGCAGCACATCGCCGTAGACCTCATCGGGGTCGAGGCGGCGCAGTTCCTCGCTGAGCAGGTCGGGCAGGCCCCTGCGGGGCAGAGCGATCGTGGAGTCGGGCACTCCAGGACGGGACAGCGTGGCCACTGAACCGTCCGGCCTCGCGAGCGTGATCATGCCCTGGACCGTGTCGAGTTGCACCTGGGTGATCCCGGGGCCAACGGCGGGCGTCAACTCCACGGGCACGCCCAGCGCCCAGCGCAGCCATCCAGCGAGGAGTATCGCGCTGGGATTGTCTGCCTCAGCCTCGACGGACGCAGCACGCGCCACGGTGGCGCCGTCGTCGAGGACGGCGGCCAGTGCACTGCGCCACGAGGTCAGCCTCGTCCATGCGAGATCGGAATCACCCGGCACATAACCCGCTTGGCGCTCGCGAAGGGCAGCCCGGGGATCGGCCGCTGTGGCGAGGTCGGTGATGCGCCTCTGGCAGTGATGGCCGATCGGGTCATCCGCGGGGACCGGAGGCGGATCTGTGGGCCACCAGGAGACGACGGGCGTATCGGGAAGCAGCAGCGGGATGACGACGGAGTTGGCGTGGCTCGAGCGATCCCCCCGCAGGCGCACGATGGCCACCTCGCCGGGTCCATCATCGCCCCCCACCATCACCTGGGCATCGATCTGATCGGGTCCACGACCCGGACGGGGGATGAGCGTCAGGATGCGCATCGGGTGCTGGCGCGCCGACAGCACCGCCGCCTCCGTGGCGTCGGAGGCGTACTCCTCGTCGCTGAGGATGAGCATGGTGAGCACCATGCCGGTGGCGGGTGAGCCCATGCGGTGACGCTCCTCGGCGATGGCGCGCGCAATTTCGCCACCGCTCGTGTCTTCAAGTCGGATCATGGCCGCCTCCACTGGCGCCCGTCGCGGGCGATCATGTCGTAGGCGCATGTGGGTCCCCAGCCGCCCGATGCGTACTGCTCCGGCTGGCCCTGTGTCGCCCACTGGTCGAGGATCGGGTCGAGGATGCGCCAGCTGAGGTCGACCTCGGTGCTGTTGGGGAAGAGCGGCGGCTCCCCGAGGAGTACGTCGAGAATGAGTCGCTCGTAGGCCTCGGGGCTGGTGTCGACGAAGGAATCGCCGTACTGGAAGTCCATGGTGACGTCACGCACCTCCATGCCGGCCGTCCCGGGCACCTTGGATCCGAAGCGCACGGTCACGCCTTCGTCGGGCTGGATGCGAAAGACGAGAGCGTTGTCGGAGAGCTCGCCCACGGAGGCAGACTCGAAGGGGAGATGCGGGGCGCGCTTGAAGATGACGGCAACCTCGGTGACCCTGCGTCCCAGTCTCTTGCCCGTCCGCAGGTAGAACGGGACCCCCGCCCAGCGGCGGTTATCCACCGTGACACGTATCGCGGCGAAGGTCTCCGTCGTGCTATCCGGGGGGATCCCTGCCTCCTCGAGGAAGCCCACGACGGGCACCCCTCCCTGCCACCCCGCGGAATACTGCCCGCGTGCTGTGTGGGCGCCGATGTCGCTGGGAAGGGTGACGGCACTGAGCACCTTCTCCTTTTCCTGTCGGACCTCATGCGGGCTGAACGACAGGGGCTCTTCCATGGCGGTGAGTGCGAGGAGTTGGAGCAGGTGGTTTTGGATCACATCACGCGCGGCACCGATTCCGTCGTAGTAGCCGGCACGCCCGGCGATGCCGATGTCCTCAGCCTGCGTAATCTGCACGTTGTCGACGTAGTTGGAGTTCCAAATGGGCTCAAACATCGTGTTGGCGAATCTCACGGCCAGGATGTTCTGGACCGTCTCCTTGCCCAGGTAGTGGTCGATTCGGAAGATCTCGTCAGGCGTGAAGGCCGAGCTCAGAACTCTGTCGAGTTCCTGTGCGCTCGCGAGATCGTGCCCGAAGGGCTTCTCCACCACGACACGGCGCCACTCGCGACCGTGGCGTTCACTGAGCCCGCTCTCCTTGAGGTTCTTGACAACGACGGGGAAGAGGCCCGGGGGAATGGACAGGTAGAACGCGTGGTTGCCGAGCGTGCCGCGCTGCCGGTCCACCTCTTCCACGACACGTGACAACTCACGGTAGGCCGCGGGATCGGAGATGTCGCCTTCGACGAATCGGATCCCCTCGGACAACTGCGCCCAGACGTCTTCGCGGAAGGGCGTGCGTGCGTACTCGCGCACGGCGTCGTGGACCTCTTGCGCGAAGTCTTCGTCATCCCACTGCCGGCGAGCGAAGCCTACGAGTCCAAAGCCTGGTGGGAGTAAGCCTCGATTGGCCAGGTCGTAGATCGCGGGCATGATCTTCTTGCGCGCGAGATCGCCCGTGACGCCGAAAAGCACCAGCCCGCACGGTCCGGCGACCTTGGGCAGTCGCCGGTCGCGCGGGTCACGGAGCGGATTGCTCATGGGTGCCTGGCGTCGTCCAGCGAACGGCTGACCGTGTCGAGGAGCTCGGCCCAGGATGCATCAAACTTCTCGACACCCTCGTCCTCGAGTTTCTGGCAGACCTCGGGCTCGCTGATGCCCAGCGCGCCGAGCACATCCCACACTCCCCGGGACTCAACCTGGGTGCCCGTCACGGTATCGACGACGGACCCTTGGTACGCCGCCGATGCCTTCAGAGTGGCCGCCGGCATGGTGTTGACACAGCCAGAGACGACAAGCCCCATGACGTACATCGTCGGAGGCAACGCCGGATCCTTGACGCCCGTTGAAGCCCAGAGCGGGCGCTGTGGCCGGGCTCCCAACTCCGCCAGGGCCGCCCAGCGCGGTGATGCCATCGCCTCCTCGTAGACCCCCCAGGCAAGGCGGGCACTCGCGAGCCCGGCCTTGCCCTTCATGGCGAGCGCCTCGGGAGTGCCGATCGCGGTGAGGCGGGCATCGACCTCACTGTCCATCCTGCTCACAAAGAAGGAGGCAACCGACTGGATGGTCGAGAGGTCGTGGCCGTGAGCGTGCGCGAGTTCAAGTCCCGACATCCATGCATCGAGCACTTCGGCGTACCGCTCGACGCTGAAGATGAGGGTGACGTTGACGCTGATGCCCGACCCCAGGGTCTCGGTGATGGCGGGGAGGCCCTCTGCTGTGGCGGGAATCTTGATGAGGACATTGCCTCGATCCACCATGCCGTGAAGGAGTCGCGCCTGGAGGATCGTCGCATCGGTGTCGCGCGCGAGCCGAGGATCGACCTCGATGGAGACGCGTCCGTCGACGCCGTCGGACGCGCGCCAAAGCGGAGCGAAGACGTCGCAGGCATCGCGCACGTCCGTGGTCGTCAGCGCGCGGACGGCATCGTCCACGGAGGCCCCCGCCTGGGCGAGCTCCTTCACCTGGGCGGAGTAGGCAGATCCTGCGCCCGAGAGCGCCTTGGCGAAGATCGTGGGGTTGGTGGTCACCCCGCGGACCTCGTCGTCATCGATGAGGCGGGCGAGATCCCCGGAGGCGATGCGCCCCCTGTCGAGGTCGTCCAGCCAAATGGATACACCCGCGCGGGTGAGATCCACGAGTGCCTGCGGCGCCGTCATCATGCTCCTTCCCGGGCCAGGAGCTCGCGCGCGGATGCGGCGACCGCCTCGGCCGTGATGCCGAACTTCTCCAAGAGCATGGCACCGTCGGCGCTCGCACCGAAGTGATCGATGCCCACGGCGGCCCCACGTGGACCGAGATACTTCCACCATCCGTACGTCGCACCGGCTTCTACAGCCACGCGGGCGGCACCGTCGTCGGGCAGCACGGACGAGCGGTAGGAGTCGTCCTGATCGTCGAACCACTCCAGGCACGGAGCGGACACGACCCTCGTGGGCACGCCTTCCTTCTCGAGGATCTCCCGCGCGGCGAGCGCCACCTGAACCTCCGAGCCGGTGGCGATGAGGATTGCCCGAGGTGTCGCGGAGGCATCGGCGAGGACATACGCACCGCGCGCCGCCATCGCAGCAGGAGCATGAGTGGATCGGTCGATGACGGGCAGGCCCTGTCGGGAGAGGATCATGCCGGTGGGGGTTCCGCGGCGTAGGGCCTCAAGCCACATCTGAGCGGTCTCGTTGCCGTCACAGGGGCGAGCGATGGCCAGGTCCGGGATACCGCGCAGGGACCAGAGGTGCTCGATCGGCTGGTGTGTGGGCCCGTCCTCGCCCAACCCCACCGAGTCATGGGTCCAGACGTAGACGACGGAGGTCTGCATCAGCGCCGCTAGCCTCACCGCGCCTCGCATGTAGTCGGAGAAGACAAGGAACGTCCCGCCGAAGGGGCGGGTGAGCCCTTCGAGCGCGATCCCATTGAGGATCGCTCCCATTGCATGCTCGCGAATGCCGAAGTGGATGATGCGACCGTAGGGGGAGGAGTCTCGTGCCCCGCTGCCCGCGGGCAGGAAGGAGAGTCCGCCTTCGATCGTCGTGTTGTTGGACTCGGCGAGATCGGCAGACCCACCCCAGAACTCCGGCATCACCTTGGCGATGGAGTTGATGACCTTGCCCGAAGCCGCACGCGTCGCGATCGAGGTGCCTGCCTCGAAGACGGGCAGGGCATTTGCGATGTCAGACGGGAGCTCGCGCGCGAGGAGACGATCGAGCAGGGCTGCGCGATCGGGGTAGCGTCGACGCCACTCTTGGTAGGAGGCATCCCACTCGCGGTGCAGCTCCGCGCCGCGATCGGAGACCTTGCGGGCATGCTCGAGCACGCCCTTGGGCACCTGGAAGTCAACTGAGGGATCGAGCCCGAGCACCGTCTTTGTTGCCGCAACCTCGTCGGCACCGAGGGCAGCACCGTGTGCCTTTGCAGTGTTGCGTGCCTGCGGGGCAGGCCAGGCCATGGTGCTGCGCATCGCAATAAAGGTCGGGCGTTCCTGCTGATCGCAGGCCGCATCAAGGGCGGCGCTGAGCGCCAAGACGTCGATGTCGCCGTTAGGGGCCATGCCGACGTAGTGGACATCCCAGCCGTAGGCCTCGTAGCGCCCCACGACATCCTCGGTGAAGGCCACGGCGGTATCGCCCTCGATGGAGATGTGGTTGTCGTCCCAGATCACGGTGAGGTTGGCGAGACGCTGCACTCCAGCGAGCGAGGACGCCTCTCCGGAGATGCCCTCCTCTAGGTCTCCATCGGACGCGATGACCCACACGCGATGGTCGAAGGGACTGAATCCCCACGGGGCGTCCGGGTCCAGGAGGCCGCGTTGGTAGCGCGAGGCCATCGCCATGCCCACGGCCGTGGCGATCCCCTGGCCGAGCGGCCCCGTTGTCGTTTCGACGCCGACCGTGTGGCCGTACTCGGGGTGGCCCGGTGTCAGGCTGCCCGCTTTGCGAAACGACTTGAGGTCGGAGAGCTCGAGCCCGTAGCCGGAAAGGAAGAGCTGGATGTACAGCGTGAGGCTCGAGTGTCCGCAGGAGAGGACGAACCGGTCCCTGCCGAGCCACGACGGGTCGTGCGGGTCGTGGCGAAGGAAGCGCTGAAAGAGCAGGTAGGCGGCGGGTGCGAGGCTCATCGCGGTGCCGGGGTGCCCGTTGCCCGTGCTCTGGACCGCATCCATAGCGAGTCCCCGAACGGTGGCAACGGCACTGCGGTCCATGTCATCCCACGTGAGGGGGCCTTCTCCGATGAGCGGACGGGGCTGGGGCACGGGCTGGGTATCGGTCACCCCGGAAGCCTAGCGACGGGACCTGCGGTTGCACGTGGCATCGTTAGACTGCAAGAGGAAGTTCCGGATTCCTTAGCCCGCGGTCCACTTGCCGCGGCCCAACGAGGGGACGCCATGGCCCAGGTCGAGCAGAGGCCTGGCGGCAGCGACCTCTCGGGCTGGCAGACCATCCGCCACTACGTCGCCATCACGAAGCCGCGCATCATCGAGTTGCTCCTGGTAACGGCCATTCCGTCGATGATCCTGGCGGCCCAGGGCTGGCCCGACCCTGTGACGGCCATCGCCGTGATCGTGGGAGGCATGCTCGCTGCGGGTGGCGCCAACGCCTACAACAGCGTCTACGACCGCGACATCGACGCGCTGATGGCCCGCACCCACGCGCGCCCCGTGGCGACCGGGGCGGTCTCGGTGCGCGGGGGACTTGTCCTCGCGACCATGCTGTCGATCGCGAGCGTTGTGGTGCTGGCGACCTTCGCCAACCTGCTCTCGGCTGCATTGGCGATCGTGGCCATTGCCTTCTACGCGGTCGGCTACACCATGCTGCTGAAGCGACGGACGTCGCAGAACATCGTCTGGGGTGGGGCCGCCGGGTGCATGCCTGTGCTCATCGCCTGGTCCGCTATCACGGGCTCCCTGTCGTGGACACCCGTCGTGCTGTTCCTCATTGTTTTCTGGTGGACGCCGCCGCACTACTGGCCGCTGTCACTGCGCTATCGGGACGACTACGCCGCTGCAGGGGTCCCCATGCTGCCGGTTGTCAGCGACATCCGATCGGTGACGAGGAGCATCGTGATCTATTCGTGGGTCATGGTCGCGAC